>JAEEGH010028915.1_pt1 | contig 10875 bp, 9 predicted proteins | sample 9134181 | NCBI WGS metagenome assembly JAEEGH01 (sample SAMN16246544, study PRJNA631951) | gut metagenome | biome: gut microbiome; feature: rumen; material: DP-attached | host: Bos | place: Iran: Karaj | collected 2018-10
CAAAAGAACCATAATTGTACATCTGTTATCGTACAAAAAATAGTTTAATTCCCTCCAAGTCAAAAGTCAACAAAAATTTAGCACTCACCAAAGGTGAGTGCTAACAAATAATCTTTTTAGATTTACAACAATGTAAGCTTTATATTCCTGCCGATTATTTCATCTATATCGGAGATGGTTACAAAGCATTCAAATTCAGCTACGATCTCACGAAGCTGCCTCATTTCATAATGGCTTATCACCACATATAAAGCCCTGTTCTCGCCTCCGATGTACCCTTCCGTCTTCCACTCCGTGCAGGTCCTTCCGAGCTCTTTGTATATCTTATCCTTGATAGCCTGTACATCGTCGTGGGTGAAGATAAGGCACCCTCTCTGGGCATCAAAGCCTTCCTCAACCCTTGTCATTACCACAGACACTATCACATATGTCAGTATGGAATACAGTCCCTGATTCCAACCAAACACGAATCCGATTATAAGGTAGAGTACAACGTTAAAACCAAGTATCTGTCTGCCAACAGCAACATGTATCCTTGGAGATAAGATTGATGCCACGATCTCTGTTCCGTCAAGGCAGCCTCCGTACCTCAGGACCAGCCCCACCCCAACGCCGAGAATAAGTCCGCCGAAGGTCACTGCCAGAAGACTCTCATAGGTGATGTTTGGCTGGTTTTCAAAAAATGCAACAGCAACTGAGAACACAGTCATGGCAAATATAGCTCTTATAACAAACATATGCCCTCTCTTTTTCCATCCGAAGATAAGAAAAGGTACATTGAGTATCCAGGTCAGGATACTGAGCCTAAAGCCTGTAAAAGAAGAAATAAGCATCGAAACGCCCACGATTCCTCCATCGAATATCTTATTGGGTGCAAGAAATTCCTCGATGGAAAAAGCCGCAATACAGGCCCCTACTGCCACCATAAAAAAGTTAAAGACTTCACTCCAGGCTGTTTTTTTCTTCATGTCTTATGTTTACCTCCAACTTCATCATTTTGTGTGTTCAGCAACATAATCCGAATAACTCATGCCGGTGTATTTTTTAAAACAGCGGCTGAAGTAGTTGGGATCAGGTATCCCCACCTCCGCAGCAGCCTGATACATCTTGACACCACCCTTTGCGATCTCCATGGCCTTTTTCATTCGAAGGTCCGTGAGATATTCAACAAACTTTTTTCCCGTGTCCTGCTTGAACTTCCTGGATAAATAACTTGCCGAGAAGCCAAAGTGCTGAGCGATAAACGCCAGGTTTAATTCCTTGTCCGTGAAGTTCTCCTCAAGATATCTGGTGATAAGATCGGTGTCACTCTCTCCGGAATGCGGCTCTTCGTTCTCTTTCTGCTCTTCCCAGTAGTCTTTTTCCCTCTTGAGTTTTTCAGCTGCACGCTCCAAAACCGGGGTTACCTCTGCCCTTACCATGGGCTTTAACATGTAATCAAAAACCGGAAGACTTACACACTTTCTGGCGTACTCAAATTTATCTATAGCTGTCATGATAATGATTATCAGATTGGGATATCTCCCGGTCGCAACCTCTGTGAACTCAATGCCGTCCATGAAGGGCATGGAAATATCCACAAAAGCTATATCCGGACGAAGATCATCAATGATATTGATAGCTTCGATACCACTGGCTGCTTCACCCACAACCTCCATTCCGAGGCTGTCCCAGTCAATTGCAGCACGCATCAGCTTCCTTGCGGATTCTTCATCATCTATTATCATTACCCTTATTGCTCTGTTCATTATTTTGCTCCAATAGTTATCTCTATCTGAGTGTACTCACCCTGTTCACTCTCAATCTTGACGCAGTCCTTTTTGCCGGTGTACATCCTGATCCTCTGAATGGTTCCCCAAAGTCCGAAGCTCTCATCGGCTTCCTGCGGTCTGTCCTTCTCATCTGCCGAGAGGATCTTGTCGATCTTGTCCTGATCCATTCCGATACCGGTATCCTTGACCGCAATGTGGAGTTCTCTCTCAGGGTATTCCTCTCCTTCGATTTCATCGACATACGCCGAAATACTGATCATACCCTTCTCGCCCTTAAGCCTTATGCCGTGATAAATACTGTTTTCCACCAGCGGCTGCAGGATCAGCTTGGGCACAATAAAGTACTCAGCCTCAGGGGGAATGTCATATTCATCCTCTATTATATCCCCATATCTGAGTTTTTGCAGTGACAGGTAGTCCTTAACTATACTGATTTCCCTTGAGAGTGGGATCTCTCTTCCTCCCTTACTAAGGAAGTTGCGGTAAAAGCTTCCCATGGTCTCCAGAGCATCATGAACCTTATCAGCGCCTGCATCCAGCGCCATAAAACCGATGGTCTCGATGGAATTGTACAGAAAGTGCGGCTTGATCTGTTCCTGAAGCACGCGCATCTCAGCTCTCTGAAGGGTCTTTTCCTTCTCCATAAGTCTGTCGATCAGCTCGTTAACATGGTCGATCATGTTGTTGTAATCGCCCTCAAGCATCTCAAACTCACTGCTGTTTACCTTTACATCAATCTTCTTGAGATCTCCCGACGACCTGTTCTTATCCATGGCCGAAGAGAGCTCGAACACCGGATCCGTTACGTTTTTACTGATAAAAGAGCCTGTGTAGAACGCAAGGATAATGAAGATTATCAGCATAAAGATCATTACGTTGATCGCAGTAAAAGGTACTCCCTCGTTGCCATAGGAGGAGGTCTTCAAGATAACAATTGGCATATTGGCAACTCTGCAGCCGGATAAAAGACTGCGCTCGCCCTCTATTGTTATATCCTTATGTGTTATGCCCGTTGAGACAAAAGAGCTCTCATAATAGGGCGCAAGTTTCCTGTTGCCCGCGATAAAAGAGCCATCGGTACCCATGATACAGATATCATTGTACCTCAGATCTCCCAGCATTTTCTCAAATACCCTGGCGCTGATGTTCATGAGCATCAATCCGCTTCTCTGCTGGGTATCGATATCATAGATGGCCCTTCCGATGGTAACCATGGGCTTATTTCCAAGCTTATGCGCAACTCCGTTGGAATTTAAAGAGACAACAGCAGCACCCTTGGCATCGTAGATGTAACCTCGCCACGAGTCCTTCTGCATAAGATCATAGTCATATACATATGTAAATCTGTTGGTGGACAGCATGATCATGTCCTCTCTGAAGACCATGACCGTATCAACACCTTCGGTTACATTAAGGATATCCATGATGCCGTATCTTGCATCATTTATCATACTGATATCCACCTGATTTACATCTGCTCTTAAAAAAGAAACAAGACGATCCTCTGTCATTATCAGTCTCGAGATTTCACGGTAGCTGTCTATGTCTGAAGCAATGTTATTGGAGAGAGTCCTGAGGACCCTCTCTGACTCCCTGATCTCATAGTCCCTTCTCTCTTTGGCAGTGATAAGGTACACGGATATCAGGAATGTAACAGTTACTACAAAGACAATACTGAAAATCAATCTCTGTAATCTTAATGAAAGAGAAATCGTCTTTTTGTTCGAAGTGTTTGTTTTCATAAATAAAAGAATAACATTTTTCCCGGAGGTTTTCACCCCTTAACTGCTCCTGCGATAAAGCTCTCCTGAATCTTGCCGCTGAGGAACAGGTAGAAGATCAATGTCGGGAATGTGGCAATACACAGAGCAGCACCGATAGGTCCCCATTCTGTCGTGTACTGTCCAGAAAGTGCCTTGATACCGACGGGAAGAGTTCTGTGAACGGAATCTGAAATGAAAACGTTGGCAAACATGAACTCGTTCCAGCACTGCAGATATGAATAAACACCAACTGTTGAAACTGCCGGCTTCATAAGCGGGAGGATAATCTTGAAGAAGGTTCCGGCAAGTCCGCAGCCGTCAATTCTTGCTGCTTCGTCAAGCGCACTCGGTATCTCTACCATAAAGCCCGTACAGATAAGTATGGACATTGACAGCGCAAATGCTGAGTAAGGCACGATAAGTGTTGAGTACTTATTGAGCCAGTGAAGCTTGGATAAAACTACGTAAACAGGTACGATTGATGCCTGTATAGGAATAGTAAGTCCAAGCATAAAGAATGCGTTGGTCAGCTTATTAAGCTTCCAGCTGATTCTTGTGATGGCGTAGGTTGCCATCATAGCAGCCATCATTGATATTGCGATAGCTGAAATTGTGACTATAAGGGAGTTTACAAAGTAAAGTCCCATGTTTCCTGTGTTCATGGCTGATACATAGTTTTTAAACAGCCACTCTCTGGGAAGACCTATGATATTCTGTCCGAAGATCTCCTCATTGGACTTCAGTGAAAAAGTGAACATGAAGTAGATAGGGAAGAGATTGACCACTGCCCAGAACACCAGGAATATATACATTAACACTTTGACGGCGGGATTTGTTTCCTTGACCGTCAGGGCTTTAGAGTTTTCCATAATCATACATCCCTTTCCCTAAATGCTGCAGTTATAAGTAACGCAAAGGCAAAGCACAGGAAGATAAGCATAACGGATATTGTGCTTCCCATTCCATATCTGTTTCTGAGGAACAGCATGTTCTCAAGAAGAGTACTCGGAACCTCTGTAGACTGGAAAGGACCGCCTTCAGTAAGTATGCGAACAAAGTCGTAAGCCTTAAGAGATCCTGTTACCGCAAAGATAACGCTTACTCTGATAATAGGCTTGATGATCGGGATGACAACATATCTGTCAACCTGCCATGGTGTTGCTCCGTCAAGCATTGCTGCCTCACGAAGATCCATTGAAACACCCTTTACACCCGCATACATAAGCAGCATATGATAACCGATGTACTGCCAGATTGTAGGCACAATGATACTTCCAAGAGCTGTCTTAACATCTCCTACCCATACGTGCTTTAAGTTTCCGAGTCTTACGGCATCAAGGAATCTGTTCAAAAGACCGTAGTCAGGATTGTAGATCTTGAGCCATAACTGACCGATAACTACCGTCGAAATAAGCACGGGCATAAAGAAAATTGAAAGGAAAGCCCTCTCCTTCTTTGGCTTTCTTCCAAGAAGAAGTGCCAGGAAAAGAGAAAACGGAAGCTGTACAAATACAGAAAAGAATGCCAGCCACATAGAATTCTTAAGGGCTGTAACAAATTTGATAGAGCCGTTCGTAAACAGCTCAACGTAGTTGTTAAATCCTATGAATGTTCCCTCGGAAAAGCCGTTCCAGTCATACATACTTCTGTACAAAGACACAGCAATAGGAGCTATAAGTATGCTGACAAAAAGAGCCAGTCCCGGAAGAAGGAACAAAAAGATGGTGATCCCCTTTTTAAAATCTATCTTATTAGTCTTCATTCATACACAACCTTCCAAAAAATAGTCCTTCCCGTATCCCCCGGGGAAACAGGAAGGACTAAAAAATCTAATTCTTACTGAATGTCTTTAGCCAGACCCTCGATGAACTGTGTTCCATCAAGAAGGCATCCGTAAACCTGATCTACATATGAAAGATATGTATTTGCAGAATCAGCACTCATAGCTGTATCTCCGAAGAGAACCATTGAATCTGCGCCTGCAACGATCTGTGCTACAGTCTGTGTAAGCTCGTTAACTGAGCTTGTATCACCGTAAGGTGTCCATGCAGGAAGTCCGCATCCATCAAGATATCCGTAGTGGCAGATGTACTTACCAAGCTCGAAAGCATAATCAGCTGCTCTCTCAGCGTTAGGTGAAGAAGCTGCTACTGCAAGTGTATCTGAAGGTCCACCGATGAGCTGTCCAAGCTTTGACTTGTCAGCGTTGATTACAGGGAACTCACCAACTTTAACCTTTGTCTTGAACTCTTCGTTTGCTGCGAAGTCTGCGCAGTTCCATGTTCCGTTCATGTAGAATGCGTACTTGCCGGCCATGAAGTTGTTCTTAACTTCGTCGTTTGTAAGGCCGATTCCTGAAGGATCGAAGTAACCGTTTGTTACAAGTGACTGGAATGTATCAACAGCATCTGCAACATCCTGGTTGTTCCATGTGCTCTTTCCAAGGAAAATGTCGTTAAGTGTATCTGCGCCTGCGCTCTTCTCGATAACTGACTCAAGATACTCTGTTACACACCATGTCTCTTTTCCTGCACATCCGAAAGGAATGATTCCTGCAGCTTTAAGCTTGTCGCAGCATGCGATGAAATCTTCATATGTTCCCGGGATCTCATCATAGCCAACCTGCTTAAGCAGATCCATGTTAGCAAACAGACCAACGATGTTCATTGTAAGCGGCACACCGTAGTGCTTGCCATCGTATGTTGAGTTGCCAAGCATAACCTCAGGAAGCTCGCTCTTGTAGTTCTCATAAGCATCATCAAGGCAGTAAACCTTGCCTGCTTCTACGAAGTCACCAAGGAATGCACATGACCATGTGAAGAAGATATCAGGCATCTCGTTAGCAGATACAGCAGCTTTGATCTTAGTCTTGTAAGACTGGTTCTCAAAAGCTTCCCAGTTAAGAGTGATGTTAGGATACTTCTCTGCCATCTCAGCGATAGCTGCTTCATAAGCGTGACGGTTTGAGTCACTCTCTGTAGCGATACACCACATGTTAAGTGTGATAGGCTCGTCTGTTGCAGCTGCAGCTGTCTCTGTTGTCTCTGTTGTCTCTGTCTTAGTCTCTGTAGTAGTTGTTTCTGTCTTGGTTTCTGTTGTAGCAGAACCTGTGTCAGTTGTTGCAGCTGGAGTAGCACTTCCGCATCCGAACAAAGAAAGTGTCATGATGCCAGCCATAACGATTGAAGCAATACGTCTCTTCATTTCAAACCTCCCGTAATTTGAATAAGAAAATTGTTTCGCGACTACGTCGCTTGTTCATAACTAAAATATAAAATATTTGTGAACTATATTGAATGTAAATCTTTTACATTATTAAGCATTATTTTTACTTTTTCACAAAAAAATATCATTATGCATCAGATTTCTAGTCTAATTGCATAATGATATGTAAATATTTGATGTGAAAGTAGAAATTATGAATATAAATATGACGGATAATGTTCAATAATAATGCAAGTTCATTGTCACAATTGCCATCTGGCACCAGTAAATTCAATCAGTTCTTCTCAAGAATCTCACTGATTTCGTGTAAATCCCTGATCTCATGATCAATAGTTACCCCATGATCATTAACCATTCCCTTAGGGTTGTACCAACAGGAAATAAGCCCCGCATTATTGGCGCCTCTCATATCACTCGTAAGAGAATCACCAACCATGAGTATTTCTGAAGGCTTAATAGGGCCAAGGTACTCTCCTCTTCCTAATACGGAAGCTTCATTTTCTTTAAGCCACTTATCAGTCTCAGAAAGAGCCACGTCAAAAAATCCCATAGAAGGCTTCTCGACGCCTATCTCCTCAGATATAAAGCATAGGTCAAAGAGCTTATCAAATCCTGAGTTCAAAAGCTTGCCTGTCTGAGCCTTCTTGGTTCCATTAGAAGCCATGCACTGAAGATATTTACCCTTAAGACCTTTTACAAGCTCATAAGAATCATCCCTAAAACAGATTGTCTCTCCAAGGAGCTCCTGGTATCTGTCATTAAAAGCTGCAGCTATAGATGTATCAAAGCCCTTAAGTCCAAAGAATTCTCTAAATCTCCCTTCCAGAACTTCCTGCTTCTCCATCTCTCCACGCTCAAGAGCCTGCCAGCGTCTTCTATTAATTACCATATATTCAGAGAGCATCTCATCAGTAAACTCTCCAAGGCCAAACTCCCTGAAATCCGTAGTAAGAGCTTCTTTTTCTGCCACATCAAAATCCAGCAGTGTATTATCAAGATCCCAAAATATTGCTCTGATCATTTTTAACTCCTTTAAATCGAAACTTGCCCAAACACATTACAACAGTTTACATAGGTGAATATTTTTGTCAAGCTGTCCAAAATATGCCCCACGTCATGTGGCAGAATATAATCATCGGAAGTCCCAAAGGCCGTTATTTTAGGTCACTTCCTACATTTAACCCGTAGTTTGTTTGATATATTTTGGAGGTAAGTGTCATGACAAAAGCATTGATGGAAGCAGCAAGTCTTTATAATGATCCAAGATTTCTTTCAAAAAGTGAGATCAGAATCCGTGAGAACAAAAAGAGACGCCTGAGAATCGTCAGAAGACAGAAAATCGCTCTTTTCCTTGGTATTGCATTTATTCTTTTTATCATTCTCTTCTCCAGCTATTCTCTTATGAGCGTTGCTCAGGATGATAATTTTGTTCCAAAATGCAAATACTACAAGGTTCTGACAGTACACGCCGGTGACAACATAAGTCAGCTGGCTCAGGAATACTTTGACGAAGAGGAATATGAAGATTTTGGTTCCTACGTTTCCGAAATTTGCAAGATCAATCAGCTTACAGATTCCAACTTCATCAAGGCTGGTGAAAATATAGTAGTGCCCTACTATGATGAATATAAATAAGAAAAAAGAGACATGACGAAATGCCATGTCTCTTGTACTTATCCTATAAATATTAGAAACGAACCTGTTTTTCAACCATTCTGACGAACTCAGTATTGTTTCTGGTCTTGGAGAAAAGATTGATGCACTGATCTACAGCATCATCAGCCTTCATGCCGTTAAAGCCCTTGCGGAGGCTGTTGATAGCAGCAAGCTCTTCACTATTAAGGAGAAGATCCTCTCTTCTAGTGCTGGACTTAGGAATATTGATAGCAGGGAAGATTCTCTTTTCCTGAAGCTTTCTATCAAGAACCATTTCCATGTTACCAGTTCCCTTGAATTCCTCGTAGATAACGTCATCCATCTTGGAACCAGTCTCAATAAGAGCTGTAGCAAGGATTGTGAGTGATCCGCCCTCTCTCATGTTACGAGCTGCACCAAAGAACTTCTTAGGCATATGAAGCGCTGCAGGATCAAGACCACCTGAAAGAGTTCTTCCTGAAGGAGGAACTACGATGTTGTATGCACGTGTAAGTCTTGTGATGGAATCGAGAAGGATCGCAACATCCTTACCGTGCTCAACAAGTCTCTTAGCACGCTCCATAACCATCTCTGCTACTCTCTTGTGATGCTCAGGAAGCTCATCGAAGGTTGAATAGATAACCTCTGCGTTTGGTCCCTCGATAGATTCCTTGATATCTGTAACTTCCTCTGGTCTCTCATCGATAAGAAGGATGATCAGATGAATATTGTTGTCACTCTTTAAGATAGACTTAGCTACTTCCTTGAGAAGGGTTGTCTTACCAGCCTTAGGAGGAGATACGATCATACCTCTCTGCCCCTTACCAATTGGGCTGATAAGATCCATGATTCTCATAGCTACTGATGATCCAGGCTGCTCAAGCTTGATTCTGGAATTAGGGAAAATAGGTGTCATATTCTCAAAGTTCCATCTTCCCATAGCAACTTCTGGCTTGTATCCATTTACAGAATCAAGAACCAAAAGAGCTGCAAACTTATCTGTCTCCTTCTTGGCTCTGCATCTGCCCTTAAGAATATCACCAGTCTTGAGGTTGAACTTTCTGATAAGGCTTGGTGCTACATATACATCATTCTCACCAGGAAGATAGTTTTCGCATCTGATGAATCCATAGCCATCCTGCATAACCTCAAGGATACCATTTGCATCATCGCCATCAGCGATCTCTTCTTCTGTCTTCTCAGCCTCAGCTGTCTTCTCAGGTCTTTCTGATCTCTCTGGTCTAGCTGGTCTTCTATCTTCTGTATTCTCAGCTGTCTTAGGTGCTGGCTTAGCATTTCCACCTGTAACAACAATATTTTTCTTCTTAGGTGCTGGCTTAGGACTTTCTTCCTTTTCAGCCTCTTTCTTAGGTTCCTGCTTCTGTGCGTTTTCTTTTTCATCCATCTCGCACATAATATCAATTATCTCAGATTTCTTGAGCGCTGTAGCCCCCTTTATGCCTCGTTTCTTAGCAATTTCTCTAAGGTCATTAAGTTTAAGTGTCTCGTATCTTTCTCTCAAAACATCTCCATTTCTGCGCAACAAAAGCGCTAATTTAAAACATATAAAAATTTGTAAAGTAAAAAATTAACTGTGGGAAAAATAAACGACCGCAACTACATTGCATTTGTTTAAAGAATAAAAATCATCAAAATCCTGTTTAATTTTTTCAACACGTAGCATACAATATTTTTTTTATAAAATCAACTATAATTTTTTATTTGCTCCAAAACATTTTCCGGAACAAACAACTTACCATAGCCAACACCCAGATCTATAGCGGGTTTATTGTCACCATGGAAATCTGATCCACCACTAATAAGAAGACCATGCTTTTCTGCAAGCTCTTTCATCTGACGCTCTTCATATGCTTCATAGGTGGAATAAATAGCCTCAAGTCCAGCTAGACCAGCATCAATAAGACGTACTACCAAAGCCTCCAGCTTCTCATCACTCAAGTGGTAAAGAATTGGATGCGCAAGGATAGGAACACCACCATTTTTAATAATAGTCTCAATAGCCATCTCTGGAGTAATGTTCTCTCTTGGAACATAGTATGGACAGTGATCTCCAATATATCTGTCAAAAACTTCCTGCTTGGAACTCACATATCCCTTTTCTAACATGTACTTGGCAAAGTGAGCCCTTGTAATAACTGTGTTAGGATTAGCCTCGCAAAGAGCCTCATAGGTAATATCAAAACCAGTTCCCTCAGAGAGCTTTTTGCACATCTTGATATTTCTCTCGATACGGGAGTTCATGAAAGAGTCGATGGTATCAAGAAGCTCCTGGTCATTGTAGTTCATATAAAGACCTACAATATGAACGTCCTTACCCTCATTGACAGTAGAAAACTCTATACCAGGAACAAACTCCATATCTGGATAATTGGCTTTAACATACTCGTCAGCCTCTTTAAGTCCCTTAACTGTATCGTGATCTGTAAGAGCAATAGCTTCAAGTCCCTTTCCATACGCAT
>JAEEGH010028919.1_pt1 | contig 10874 bp, 11 predicted proteins | sample 9134181 | NCBI WGS metagenome assembly JAEEGH01 (sample SAMN16246544, study PRJNA631951) | gut metagenome | biome: gut microbiome; feature: rumen; material: DP-attached | host: Bos | place: Iran: Karaj | collected 2018-10
AAGCGCCAGATCAAGTTCATAAAGGACTTTGGTACCACCGTTCTTCATGCCATCCCCTCTTATGCCATCTATCTGGCAGAGGCCATTAGGGAAGAAGGTATTGATCCAAAAGATCTGAAACTTCACACACTCTGTATCGGAGCAGAGCCCCATACTGAGGAGCAGCGTCGTCGTATTGAGCGTGTGTTGGACGTCAAGGCCTACAACTCGTTTGGTATGACAGAGATGAACGGTCCTGGTGTGGCCTTTGAGTGTAAGTATCAGGAAGGCATGCACCTCTGGGAGGACAACTACATCGTGGAGATTGTCGATCCTGAAACCTTGGAGCCAGTGCCCGATGGTGAGATGGGTGAGATGGTGCTGACCACCCTTGACCGCGATATGATGCCTGTCCTGAGGTATCGTACCCGTGACCTCACCCGCATCATCCCTGGTGAGTGTAAGTGTGGACGTACCCATCGCCGTATTGACCGCATCAAGGGCCGTACTGATGATATGTTCATCATCAAGGGTGTCAACGTCTTCCCGATGCAGGTGGAGAAAGTCCTGGTGCAGTATCCCGGCTTGGGCAGCAACTATCTGATCACACTCGACACCGTTAATGACAGCGATGTGATGACCGTTGAGGTAGAGCTTGAAGGACTGGAGTCGGATATCTTCCCCGATATTCAGAATATGACGAAGGACATCCAGGCAGCCCTGAAGAGTGAGATCCTGCTGAAGCCTCAGGTGAAGCTGGTGAAGAAGGGCTCTCTGCCCATGAGCGAGGGCAAGGCTGTCCGTGTGAAGGACTTAAGAGAAGGTAGAGGATGAAAACCAGGCTGTTTGCTTTAGGCTTATGGCTGATGGCATTCACCAGTCAGGCGTCTGCACACCAACAGACTCCTGACTCCTGTCTCCAGTCTTCTGACTCCAGTCTCCAGACTCCTGACTCCTGTCTCCTGACTCCTGACTCCTGTCTCCTGACTCCTTCCCTCTCGGATGTCTTCAAGCAGATGCCTGACTCCCTGATGCCCTATCTGTCTGCCAACAACCGCCTGGACTTCATCGACTTCATGGACTCCAACATGAAGGCCGAGGTGTCTAATCAGACGGGTGGCACCAGTGAGATGACAGCCCTGACAGACGACAGCCTCTCCATCCGTATGAGCGATGCCCTGCGGGTGGATATGCTGCTGTTCGATCTTGATGAGCCTGTTGACACCATCCGGCAAGTGATTGTTTTTGTTGAGACCTTCCTGTCAGACTCCATCTATGGTGAGAGTGTCTGCAAGACATTCTCCCTTGACTGGCAGCCTGTCACGAGGGATATTCCATTTAATGAAGCGCAGCGGAAGCGTCTGGAGCCTCTAAACCTGCAAAATATCCTTAAATGGAGTGAGGATAAATTAAACAATCGTTAAATAATAGTCCTGAATAGTATAAGAAAGAAAAATTATGTCTATATTTGCATCGTGTTTTTCATGGTATTAGATTATTAAGGTTAATTGGGAATACTATTTATCGCGAGATAGGTTTTATTCGAACTCCAATAACAGTACAAATCATTTTATTTGTAATGTTTTTGGTTAAAAAAAAGGGAACCTGAGAAGGTTCTCTTTTTCTTTATTCCCCTCCTGAGTAGGAGGGGTGCCCGAAGGGCGGGGTGGTCTGATCCGCCTCTATTTCCGCCTCAATAGCTTCTGGCTATGATCACACGGGCCTTGGAAGGCTTTCCGCTCACCATATCCACCCCTTGTGTCTGCTCCACGCCAAATGGCACGCAACGTATAGTGGCCTGAGTCTCTTCCTTGATCTGTGCCTCTGTCTCAGCTGTGCCGTCCCAGTGGCAGAGGAAGAATCCGCCGTCCTTCACACGTTCCTTGAACTCCTCATAGTTGTCGCACTCAAAGATATGTGCATCGCGGAAGGTCTTGGCCTTCACAAAGATGTTCTTCTGGATGTTCTCCAACAGTTCCTCCACATACTGGGCAATGCCCTCGATGCTGCGGGTCTCCTTCTCCAGGGTATCACGGCGCATCACCTCGATGGTGCCATTCTCCAGGTCACGGGCTCCAAGCACCAGACGCACAGGCACACCCTTCAGCTCATAGTCTGCAAACTTAAAGCCAGGACGCTTGTTGTCTGCATCGTCAAACTTCACGGTGATACCCTTTGAGCGCAGTTCCTCGATGATGGGCTGCACCTCCTTGTTCACCTGCTCCATCTGCTCGGGCTTGGTGGCGATGGGGATGATGACCACCTGGATGGGAGCCAGGCGCGGAGGCAATACCAGGCCGTTGTCATCAGAGTGCGTCATGATGAGGGCACCGATCAGACGGGTACTGACACCCCATGAGGTAGCCCACACGTACTCAGGCTTGTTATCCTTATTCAGATACTGTACCTCAAAGGCCTTGGCGAAGTTCTGGCCCAGGAAGTGGGAGGTACCACTCTGCAGGGCCTTGCCGTCCTGCATCATAGCCTCGATGGTATAGGTGTCAAGTGCTCCGGCAAAACGCTCTGTCTCACTCTTCACACCCTGCACTACAGGCACGGCCATCCACTCCTCAGCAAACTTGGCATACACCTTCAGCATCTTCTGTGCTTCCTCCTCAGCCTCCTCACGGGTGGCATGGGCTGTATGACCCTCCTGCCACAGGAACTCTGAGGTGCGGAGGAAAGGACGTGTGCGCATCTCCCAGCGCATCACATTACACCACTGGTTGCACATCAGGGGCAGGTCGCGCCAGGAGTGGATCCAGTTCTTATAGGTGTTCCAGATGATGGTCTCTGAGGTAGGACGTACGATCAGTTCCTCTTCCAGCTTGGCTGCGGGATCCACCTCCACACCGCTCTTGTCTTCCTTGGCACGCAGGCGATAGTGGGTCACCACGGCACACTCCTTGGCGAAACCCTCCACATGCTCTGCCTCACGGCTGAGGAACGACTTGGGGATCAACAGGGGGAAATAGGCGTTCTGGGCACCCGTCTCCTTGAACATCTTATCCAGTTGCTGCTGCATCTTCTCCCAGATGGCATAGCCGTAGGGCTTGATGACCATACATCCGCGCACGGCACTCTGCTCAGCCAGGTCTGCCTTCACTACCAGGTCGTTGAACCACTGGCTGTAGTTATCGGCTCTTTTCGTTAAATCTTTTAATTCTTTTGCCATTATTTTCTACTTTAAATTGAATTTTGCGTGCAAAATTACTAAAAAATGTCCACATAGTACACGAAGTACACTAAAATATTGCTAAAATTTGTGTCCTTTGTGTCCTTTGTGAATAAAATATGCTATCTTTGCAGCAGAAATCAACGTTTAACAACTAAATTTAGGAAAAGTATGAAAAGTTTAAAGTCAATTGCCGTTGCACTGTGCGCAGCGCTGGTGCTGGCAGGATGTAACATGAGTAACACCGGTAAGGGTGCATTGATCGGTGCCGGTGGTGGTGCTGGTCTGGGAGCCATTGTTGGTGCCATCGCAGGTAACACAGCCGTTGGTGCTGTCATCGGTGGTGCAGTAGGTGCTGGTGCTGGTGCCCTCATCGGTAAGAAGATGGACAAGGCCAAGAAGGAGGCCGAGGCTGTGCAGAACGCTCAGGTGGAGGCTGTGACAGACGCCAATGGTCTGGAGGCTGTGAAGGTGACCTTCGACTCTGGTATCCTCTTCGCTACTGGTAAGGCAGATTTGAGCACCACTGCTAAAACCTCACTCTTCCAGTTTGCCAATGTGCTGAAGAGCAATGCCGACTGTGATGTGGCCGTACAGGGATATACCGACAATGCCGGTTGGAAGAACAGCACGGCAGAGCAGAGCCAGCAGAAGAACCTGGAGCTCTCTCAGCAGCGTGCCCAGAGCGTGACCAACTACCTGCTCTCTCAGGGTGTCAGCCCCACACAGATCCGCAGCACCATGGGCTTCGGTGAGTCTAACCCTGTGGCCGACAACTCTACCGCAGCTGGTAAGGCCCAGAACCGCCGTGTGGAGGTTTACATGTACGCCTCTCAGAAGATGATCCAGGAGGCTCAGCAGCAGGCACAGTAAAAGGTAAAAAGGTAAAAAAGTAGAAAGGTGAAAAAGTGAATCCTTTCAAGCTTATTAAGAAAATTCTGAAATGGATAGTGGTGGCATTCTTTGCTTCCACTATTCTTTCTGTTGTGATGTACCGCTTCCTGCCAGTATGGGTGACACCGTTGATGGTCATCCGCTGCTATGAGCAACTGAAGGAAGACAAGGATCTGAAACTCTCCCACGACTGGGTGTCTCTCAGTGAGATTTCTCCCTCCTTGCCTGTAGCCGTTATAGCCAGCGAGGATGGCAAGTTCATTGAGCATCATGGCTTCGACTACAAGGCCATAGAGCATGCTGCCAAGCGCAACCGTGAGCATCCAGAGAAGCGCAAACTGGGAGCCTCAACCATCTCTCAGCAGACGGCCAAGAATGTCTTCCTCTGGCCAGGCCGCAGCTGGGTGCGCAAGGGTTTTGAGGTCTATTTTACCTCCCTCATCGAACTCCTCTGGTCCAAGCAGCGCATTATGGAGGTCTATCTCAACTCCATCGAGATGGGCGATGGCATCTATGGGGCCCAGGCCGTTGCAGAGGAGCACTTCCATAAGGATGCCAAAGACCTCACTCGTAGCGAGTGTGCCCTCATTGCTGCCACGTTGCCCAATCCCCGTAAGTTCTCCAGCAAGTCTCCATCCTCCTACATGCTTAAGCGCCAGTCCCGCATCCTGAAGGAGATGAAATACGTTGGAGAGTTCCCCATGAAATAATTGATTATTTGTTGAAAAGACGTTAAGACGTTTAAGACGCATTTATCATTAAGAAATGAATTGGACTGTTTTGTAAAATCTTACAGTTCTGACAGTTGACAGTTTTATTTTTGCACCATAGTGGTGGAGGGTGAGAGTAAGAAGTATTTAGAATTTTGATAAATTTAATTAAATTATATAATAATTAATATTATAAATAAGTATAACAATACTTATAGAAATATACTCATATATCATCCTCAATGCTGAATTTTGCTGGTATGAGGGCGTTGATTTAAAACTGTCAACTGTCAGAACTGTCAGAATTATATTGATGGGGAGGTGAAAATATTTTACAATAGGATTTGACAGCAAGAAAACTTGGAGTTTAAACGGACTAAAGTGGGACTTTAAATACTGGAAAGTCTGAGTTTGAAGTAAGGAAAGTCCCAGTTTCCTTAGTCCTCAATTAATGTCTTGTAGTAGTCTGATAATCAAGTAGATACAAGGCGGAGGATAGAATAATGTTTCTTTTGAAATGTATTGACAAATTGGAAGGGTTTAAAGAGCCTAATATATAAAAAAGAGCACGGGATTTGATTCCCATGCTCCTATTTTTATATCAGAAAAGTCGCTGATTTGTTATCCGGCGGCCTCAAATTCCTCAAGGAAGCGGGTATCGTTCTCAGAGAACATGCGGAGGTCTGAGACGCGGTACTTCAGGTTGGTGATACGCTCTACACCCATGCCGAAGGCATAGCCGCTGTACTCCTTGGAGTCGATGCCACAGAGCTCCAGCACGTTGGGATCAACCATACCACAGCCGAGTATCTCCACCCAGCCAGTGTGCTTGCAGAATCCGCAACCCTCACCGCCACAGATGAAGCAGGAGATGTCCATCTCTGCACTGGGCTCCGTGAAGGGGAAGTAGGAGGGACGCAGGCGGATCTTGGTGTCAGGACCAAACATCTCGCGGGCAAACGACAGCAGCACCTGCTTGAGGTCTGTGAAGGAGACGTTCTTGTCGATATACAGGCCTTCTACCTGATGGAAGAAGCAATGGGCACGGGCTGTGATGGCCTCATTACGATAGACGCGGCCTGGACAGATAACGCGGATGGGGGACGACAGCTTGCCATTCTCATCGTGCATCTGTTCCATGATGCGGGCCTGGACGCTGGAGGTGTGTGAGCGCAGCAGGATGTTCTTGGTCACATCGTTGGGATGCTGGGAGACGAAGAAAGTGTCCTGCATATCGCGGGCAGGATGATCTGCTGCAAAGTTCATCTTGGTGAATACGTGCAGATCGTCTTCCACCTCAGGACCGTCAGCCAGGACGAAGCCCATGCGGGAGAAAATGTCGATGATCTCATTGGTGACGATGGTCAGGGGATGACGTGTGCCCAGCTTGATGGGGTAGGGAGTGCGCGTCAGGTCGATGACCTCATCGGATGACTCCTGCGACTGGCAGTCCTCACGCAGCTGGTTGATGCGCTCTGTGGCCAGTGTCTTCAGCTCGTTGATCTTCATGCCGACGGTCTTCTTCTGGTCGGCAGCCACCTCACGGAAGTCATTCATCAGGGCCGTGATCTCACCCTTCTTGCTGAGGTATTTCAGTCGCAATTGCTCTACCTCATCAGCGTTTTTCGCACTCAGTTCCTGCACCTCTTTGAGCAGGTCGTCTATCTTGTCAATGATACTCATAATTACGATTTTATTAAATTTGCGTGCAAAGGTACAACAAAAAGTGAAAAGTGAAGAGCGAAAAGTGAAAAATTTGTTGCCGCGCGATAAAAAATAGGTGTAATGATGTGCATATTTATAAAATTTGTAGTAATTTTGCCGAAAAATTTGAGAGAACCGGTTTAGATGTGAAATGTGAGAAGTGAAAAGTGAAAAGATGAGAAAGTATCTTTGGCCGATGCTGTTGTGCCTGCTGCTGACGTTCTCCTGCACGGGGAAGAAGGCAGGTGCGGAAATGGAGGTTCCTGAAGACTCTGTGGCAGACTCGTCGGAGGTGGTGATAGAAGACACGCTGGAGCTGCTGATTACCGAGTCTCCCATGCCCAGGGCTGCTGATGCGTATTTCGATGACTTTGTCTTCAATTTCACAGCCAACAAGCGGTTGCAATTTGAGCGCATTGTCTTCCCCCTGCGTGTGACTGAGGCTGACGGACAGACAAAGATGACGGATAAGTCACAATGGAAGATGGAGCATCTGTTTATGCGTCAAGGCTATTACACCCTGCTCTTTGGCGACGATGCCCAGATGGCTCACATGAAGGACACGGCCATCAATGAGGCCATCGTGGAGAAGATCATGCTCAGGAAGAATCAGGTGAAGAACTACTTCTTTCATCGTGTGCGTGGTGCCTGGATGATGTATGAGGTGCGGACGACACCAGTGGAGGAGAATGCCAATGCCTCGTTCCTCTCATTTTATAAGCGTTTCACCACAGACAGCGTCTTCCAGGTGCAGAGCATCAATGAGACGGTGCAGTTCGTGGGGCCTGATCCTGATGATGACTTCAACGTGATGGAGGGCGTGATCACCCCAGACACATGGGAGGCCTTCGCACCACAGTTGCCAGAAAAGGTGCTGTATAACATCGTCTATGGCAAGCCAGAGGCAGAGGGCAACAAGAAGATCTTCCTGATGCGTGGTGTGGCCAACGGTCTGGAAGTGGAACTGCGGTTCAAGAAGGTCGGCGGCAAATGGCTGCTGATGAAAATGACAACGTAGAAAAGTAATCATAAAGTTCTTGGCGATGCCAAGCGGCAAAGCCGAGCGCAAAGTTTAAAGTTCAAAGTTCAAAGTTGAAGGATTTCCGCAATTATAGTCTGAAGGAGCATAATACATTTGGCATCGACGCCAAGTGCAGCCGGTTCATAGAGTTTGAAGACGATGATGAAGCCGTCGAGGTGGCTAAGATCTTGCGTGAATCAGCTACACCTTATATAATAATAGGTGGAGGCAGCAACCTCCTGTTGACGAAAGACTTTGATGGCATCGTGGTGCGGTCAGGCATCAGGGGGCATTACTTTGAGGAGTCAGGAGACAGGAGTCAGGAGACAGGAGTCAGAATGACCTGCGGCAGTGGTGAGGTGTGGGACGATATGGTCGCCACCAGCCTCAAGGGTGGCTATTACGGTATGGAGAACCTCTCGCTGATTCCTGGCGATGTGGGGGCCTCGGCTGTGCAGAATATCGGTGCCTATGGTATGGAGGCCAGCGACCTGATACTCTGTGTCTGGATGATAGAGATTCCTACAGGAAAGCCTTGGATGATAGGCAATGAGGAATGTGAATATGGCTACAGGCAGAGCCGCTTCAAGCAAGACTGGAAGAACCGCTTCCTCATAACACGTGTGACCTATGGTCTGGCCAGAACCTTCCAACCGCATCTGGACTATGGCAACATCCGTCAGGAACTGGAGCGGAGAGGCATCAAGGAACCAACTGCCCAGCAACTGCGCGATGTGATCATCGATATCCGCAATGCTAAACTGCCTGATCCAAAAATTGAGGGCAATGCCGGCAGTTTCTTTATGAATCCCATCGTCACTCGCCAGAAATATGAGAAGCTTGCTGCCCTGTATCCGGATATGCCACACTACAAGGTGGACTCCCGTCATGAGAAGATTCCTGCAGGCTGGATGATAGAGCAGTGTGGTTGGAAGGGAAAGAGCCTGGGCCGTGCTGGTGTCCATGATAAGCAGGCGCTGGTGCTTGTGAATCGTGGTGGTGCCACTGGCTCTGAGATCGTCGCCCTCTGTGATGCCATCCGCAAAGACGTAAAGGCCAAATTCGACATCGACATCCATCCAGAAGTCAATATAGTGTAATCATAAAGCTCAAAGTTTAAAGCTCAAAGTTCAAAGTTCAAAAAATAATGAGGCTTACATTCTTAGGAACGGGAACATCTTGCGGCGTACCAGTGATTGGTTGCCAGTGTGAGGTCTGCCAGAGCAAAGACCCACGTGACAAGCGTCTGCGCTGTTCAGCTTTGGTGGAGACGGATACCACTCGGCTGCTCATTGACTGTGGGCCTGATTTCCGTCAGCAGATACTGCCTCAGCCCTTCCGCAAGATTGACGGCATCCTGATTACCCATTCCCACTACGACCACATGGGAGGTATGGACGATATCCGTCCATACTGTCAGTTTGGTGAGATGAACGTTTATGCTGATCCAAAGGCGAAGGAGGCGATGCTGGAAATGCTGCCTTACTGCTTTGCTGAGCACCGTTACCCGGGTGTGCCTGCCATCGGACTGCATGAGATACTGCCGCATCATCCCCTGCACATCGGTGACCTTGACATCATGCCCATCGAGGTGATGCACGGCAAACTGCCCATCCTTGGCTATCGCATAGGTCCGCTGACCTATATCACAGATATGAAGACCATCGATGATTCTGAGTTGCCTTATCTGGAAGGCACTCAGCTGCTGGTGGTCAATGCCCTCCGTTTCACCAAGCCACACCATTCCCATCAGTTGGTGGATGATGCCGTTGCCTTCGCCAAGAGGGTAGGAGCCCCCAAGACTTTATTGATCCACATGTGCCACGATATTGGTCTGCATGAACAGGTCAACAAGATTCTTCCAGAGGGAATCGATTTGGCCTATGACGGACAGATTGTGACGATTTAATGGTAAAAAAGTGTTTAATATGGCGCCTAATAGTTAATAAGTATTTAATATTGGCATTTTTTCGGTAAAAATGTTTGGTGGATAGAATAATAGTCGTATCTTTGCAATGTGTTTTTCATAGTATTAGATTTAAGGTTAACAAAGGTTTGGGGTCACAGCGGTGACCCATTTTTTTTGTCCTTACGTCAAAACACACCATCATCCGCCGACATCATATATCAGCGTCTAAAGTGTCTGAACGTCTTAGCGTCTTAATGTTTCTTCTTGGATTTTTTGGAGGAAAAACCAAAGATACCTCCGTAGTTCTTCATCAGCTTCCTGATCAACAGGAAAGCATCGATGGCTGTGATGCTGTTGGCAATAAGGCCGGAGAAGTATTCCCCCTTGGTGCTTCCTTCGCGTTTGATAAAGGTCTGGTGCCACAAAGCACTGAACTTCGTGTTGTCTTGCTGTATCTCAGCGGCAAGTTCTTCCTTGCGGAGTCTGATCTCTTCAAGCGTGTGATAATGGCGCTTTGGCTTTTTTACGGGAAGCATGGAGTAATTGATAATGGATAATTGATAATTGACAATGAATTAAGAGTTCATAAACAGACTGGCGAGGAACTTCACCAAGGGCTTCTGAATCCAGTTCTTACGGAAGATGATAAACAGGAAGAATAATATAAGATGTACGCCTGAGACGATCAGGAAGGCCTTTGCCATACCGATCCATGTGGCCAGCCAACAGGCAACGGCAAAAGAGAAGTACATCAGTACGGCAATGACGAACATGAAAAAGAGGATAGTCAAGGCGGTGGCCGTCAGAAGGCGCACCACCTTGTCTATCACATCAAGTTTGACGTATTCCGTCTGAAGCCCAAGATAGTGTTTCAACACCTCTATCAGCTGGGCAATCGTCTCAACATTCTTGTCGCTGGAGAGCATGTTATTCTTCCTCAGTCACGTCCTGAATGTCATCGACAAGATCGACCACTTCCTTGCGGCTCAGTTTGATGTTGTGCTTCTTCAGGAAAGCCTCCACAGCATCAGTGATCTTAATACGAGTGTCCTGTCCTTTCTCCGGGGCCATGAGAATGCCCAGAGCTGCGCCGGCGATAGCTCCACCGAGGAATGCGCTAAGATAACCTAAACTTTTCATACGCTTAATTGTTTTGTTAGTGAATCAATTGTTTGTCTGTGCAAATATACAAATTTTTTCCGTTGTAGCGCAAAAAAGTAGCAATTTTTTTGAAAAAAAGTGATGTTTTCCTCGTTTTAACAAACTTTATGTGCCTTTTTTACTCGGATTTGCGTGATATTTTGTAATTTCGCAGCAAATTTGATAATTAATTAATTCTAAACAAACAAAATAACAAAAATGAAGAAGTACACACTTATCTGCATCGGTTTATGTGCAGCAATGGCTTTTACAAGCTGTAAATCTAGTGAGAGTGCCTACAAGAAGGCTTACGAGAAGGCAAAGCAGTATGACACCCAGACC
>JAEEGH010028920.1_pt1 | contig 10874 bp, 15 predicted proteins | sample 9134181 | NCBI WGS metagenome assembly JAEEGH01 (sample SAMN16246544, study PRJNA631951) | gut metagenome | biome: gut microbiome; feature: rumen; material: DP-attached | host: Bos | place: Iran: Karaj | collected 2018-10
GAAGTTCGATGCGTATGTGGGGCGCTTGCAGATGGGCACCCATATCGTGACCGAGGATTTTGTCTATCCCGTTGACAAGCACGGACGGGAATATGGCTTCGGATGGTCGTTGCTGACCACACCCGAGCAACTGATAGGGCGCGAGGCTTGTCTGACAGACAGGACTCCCGAGGAATCCTATCAGCGCATGGTAGAACATCTGGCAGGACTGTTGCCCAACGCTACTGAGAAACAAATCAAGAAATTGCTGAAATGAATGACGTTAAAGAACTCAACTCTTTTTTATAGATATGAAAGAGCGCTGTTTCTGATATATCTTGGAGCACCCGCCCTTATATGCTGGAGCGGTCGGTCGAAACCGAGTTTTATTCTGTAGTACTATTCTTCTTCGGGAAGTAAAGCCAGCGGCGGCTTTCGCGCACCTTCCACAGGCTCGGATGTTCGCCCTTGCAGGTGACTACAGCACGGGCAGGATCCGCTCCCAAACGAGGTTAAGCTCGCCCTGCAGGTCGCCGTTGTCAGAGGTGATGGCGATAACGGCATTCTTGTCGGGCACGACGATGATGTACTGCCCTCGGGCACCATCAGCACGGAAACATCCGGGACGGCAGCGCCACATCTGGTAGCCGTAGCCCTGCATCCAATCGCTGGTCTCCGGGGTCATGCCTTTAGCCGCTGCATCCTCCATGCGCGTGCCAGGATTGACGCTCTCCACCTGCTTTTTCGACATCTCGGCCACCCATTCGGCGGGGATAATCTGCTGACCGTTCCACTCACCATTCTGGAGCAGCAACTGGCCCATCTTCGCCAAGTCCTCGGTCTTCAGGTAGAGTCCCCAGCCACCGCAGTTGATGCCCTGCGGACTCTCCTCCCAACGCGGTTTGTCGATGTGGAGGGGCTGGAAGAGCCGGGCGTCGAGATAATCGACCACCTTCTGGCCAGTCACCTTCTGAACGATGGCTGAGAGCATATAGGTGCCGAGGCTGTTGTAGAGGTAGAATGTGCCAGGCTTGTGTACGACGGGCCAAGCCAGGAAGGCCTCGACCCAGTCTATCCCCTCACCTCTTTGTCCATTGGGTTCTACATCGTGGCCGCACGTCATCGTCAGCAGGTCGCGTACAGTCATTGCCTTCAGACTGTCGCTCACCTCAGCGGGCAGTTTGTCAGGGAAGAATTCGATGACCTTGTCCGTCAGTGCCAATTTCCCGTCGGCGATGGCGAGGCCTACAGCGGTGGCGGTAAATGTCTTGCTGACGGAGTGGAGCACGTGGGGCACGGTGTCAACGCCCTCGCTCTGCCAGCGGCTGTAGATGACGCTGCCGTCGCGGACAATCATCACACTGTGGATGTCCATCGAGTCGGTGGCAGCCTGCTCGAAGAAGCCGTCCATGGCCCTAGCGACGCTGTCAGGGGTTTCAGTACGTGGCAGGTCGATAATCTCTGCCGTTTCCTTCACATTTTTACATGCCGTCAGTGCCATCAGCACGAGAGCGGCGAAAAAAAGCTTTCTCATAACAAGTTGATTTGTGGTACTATATCATTGCTTCACTGCTTTTGGAGTCCAATTCTTGAAGAAACGCAGCACTTTCTCCTGGTTGTAGCCTTGTCCCTCTTCCAAGAAACTCGAATCCTGAATATGGATGACCCTACCTTCTTCATCGAGTACCACAAACACTGGAAATCCGAAACGTGCAGGATTATTCAGGCGATTCAGCATTTGTTTTGCTAACTGCATCTTTTCCTCTCCCTCAGATTTCCGTGGATTGTAGTTCACATGGATATAGACAAAGCTCTCGTCAATGACATTGCTTATTGCGGTGTCACTCGTTATGAAGTCAGCAAACCGCAAGCACCAGGGACACCAGTTACCTCCCACCTGACAGATGACGAACTTTCCTTCAGACCTAGCTTTCACTAATGTCTGATCTATCTGTTCGATGGGGTTGATGTCCTCGTTATAGACCTTCTTCAAAGCCGTCTGAGCGTTCAACGTCAAAGCAAGACATACACCCAACAATGACAATATAATCTTCTTTCTCATACGCCTGCTACTACTTCAATCTCAACCAATGCCCCTTTTGGCAAAGTCTTTACAGCAACGGCAGACCTTGCAGGATATGGCTCTGTGAAAAACTCTGCATAAACAGCGTTCATATCTGCAAAGTCGTTCATATCAACCATGAATACTGTTGTTTTCACGACATTGCCCAATGTCAGACCTGCCTCTTCCAGAATTGCCTTCACGTTGAGCAATGACTGGCGGGTTTGTTCCTTGATACCTCCCTCAACAAAACTTCCAGTAGCAGGGTCGATGGGAATCTGTCCTGAGGTATAGACAAGATTACCTACTTGTATTGCCTGACTGTACGGTCCTATGGCCGCAGGTGCTTTTGATGTACTAATAACTTTTTTCATATCTCTATTTCGTATTAAAATATTTCGCTTTTGCATCCAACTCAGACAGACGGTCAAGCGCTGCACATAGTGTTTCGTCACGCTTGGCAAAGTGGAGCCGGATCAAGTGATTCACATCCTCTTTGAAGAAACAACTGCCAGGCACAGCCCCTACCCCAACGTGCTCAGCCAGCCATTCGCAGAAAAGCAAGTCGTCTTTAACCCCATACTTGGAAACATCAAGTAAGACATAGTATGCTCCTTGCGGATCTGTGAAATTCAGTCCGAACTGTCTTAACCCGTCGCAGAAGAGTTTCTTCATGTGAGTATAGTGAGCCTGCAACTCTTCGTAATAGTTGTCAGGAAAGCATAGTCCGACGGTTGCAGCCTCCATCAGTGGAGCAGCAGCACCCACTGTCAGAAAATCGTGCACCTTCTTTACACGATCGATGATTCTCTCCGGAGCAATGACATAGCCCAGACGCCAGCCAGTGATGCTGTAGGTCTTGGAGAGTGAACTGCAAGATATGGTACGCTCCCACATACCAGGTAGAGTCGAGATATATACATGCTTGTTAGGGGCATACACGATGTGCTCATATACTTCATCAGTTAGCACATAGCCATCGTATCTGATGACTATGTCAGCTATCTGATCTAGTTCCTGTCGAGTGAAGACCTTGCCACATGGATTGGACGGGTTGCACAACACCAAAGCCTTAGCTCCCTGCTTGAATGCATCTTCAATCAAGTTCGCATCAAACGAGAATGTCGGTGGAACAAGAGGAATATATACGGGCTCTGCTCCAGAAAGAATCGTATCGGCAGTATAATTCTCATAAAATGGTGAGAAAATAGCGACTTTGTCACCAGGATTAACCACAGTCATCATCGCGGCCATCATGGCCTCAGTCGAGCCACAAGTTACGACAATGTTCTTGTCAGCATCTATAGGAAGTCCTGTCCAACGGCTCTGTTTCTTGGCCAAAGCCGCACGGAAGTTCTGCGCTCCCCAGGTAATCGCATATTGATGTGGGCCAGAATGTGCGATCTCTGACAGCCGATCCGTAATTTCTTGCGGCGGGTCAAAATCGGGGAAGCCTTGTGACAAATTGATTGCCTCATAGCGATTGCAGATGCGAGTCATGCGTCGGATGACGGAATCAGTGAAGCCCTCTGTTCTAATTGATAGTGGTCTCATTTCTTCCAAGCATTAACAACTTCACCGATATACATTGAGTGGATACCCGCCGGGAAGTTTGCGTACATCTTCTTGGGTACATCACTTTTAAAATACTGAGGCTCAAATGGTGCGGCATACATGATCTTGCACTCTATCACCATCGCTGCCTCAGCATAATAAGGTGTTCCATTGGCAGTGTACGCAGTATGAAGCCCAAGAGCCTGAGCCTTATCTTCGTCGCGTCCGCTCTTAGTACCCATGTAGTTTAGGACTTTACTGTTCTCTACGTCAAAAGCCATTACGGTAAAGTATTCGGTTTTGTCCAAGAACTCTTTAGTGTAGCGTTTCTCAGCCACATACACAGTCAAGGCAGTTCGTCCCCAGAGTGTTCCAATGCCACCCCAACCGATGGTCATAGCATTGCTTTTCTCCTTGTCGCCAGCCGCCAGCAGCTCGGCATCGTGGAACCATTGGAAACCGTTCTCCGTGAAGTCCTCCCTCACGTTGAACTTCTTAAAACCATTCTCTTCCTGAGCAAAAGCCGGAAGAGTACTTAGCAGGAATACTGCCAATAATGATGTGAAAATTGCTTTTTTCTTCATAACCTTTATATTTTATCTAGTTCATACATGCTTGCATAATTGGTCGAGTTGTGACAAGAATCAACACTTGTTAATATTGAGTGCAAAAATACGAAAAAGTGGGGAATTATCCGTAACTTAGTCAACAGTTTTAATAAGTTTTGTGATATGAAGAAAGTTCTGATAGCTTTCGTTGTCATCATATCAATGACACAGCTGACAGTGACCAACCCATTTTGCGACACTGACACCGCCATCGCTCGGCTTTTGTCACATATTGAAATCCCTGACGCAACAAACGAAATTGAAAAACACAAGATCCTTTGTTTTGCTCGAATTTTCGCCATACTTTTACATCCGCAAAGACAGGCTACACCTCAGCAATCTAAAGCGAGCTTTGATTCATTCGGTTTGCACTTTCATTGCATCGTCAAAAGAAAAGAACGGAATTGTAAAATCATTATAAAAATAGAGTTATGAAAGCAGAACATATCAGAAAACCGTATCTCGCATACGCGGAGCTGACAACCTTTATCATTGCCAGCGTTTGTAATTCAATCATTCTGCAGGCCAATGTCTTCATCGACGCGGTGATCGTAGGCAATTACGTCAGCACCGATGCGATGGCTGTCATCAAACTGTTTGCTCCGCTGCTCATCTTGGTAACGATGGTTCCCATACTGCTGGCAGAGGGATCGATGGTGGCTGGTTCACGCGCTTTTGGCGAGCAAGACTACCCGCAGGTGAATCGCACGTTCATGGTTAATCTGGCAGGTGGTCTGCGTTTTAATTCGGCACATAATTACTAAAAATCGGTTTAAATCAGCTATTTTGCAAGTGAATGTATGTTATTTCGGCAATTTTCAAATAAAAATTGAGTAATTTTGTAGCCGATTTCAAATACAGTACAGAAACAATGATAAGATTGGAAAGATTAAAGACCTGGTTTCTGATAGCAGTTCTGACCATTAGCGGCACTCGACCTTTGGTCGCTTTGCCCCTGCAAAGAACGGCCAGTTTTGCCTCATGCTCTTCAAATGAGGACAACGCTACAGAGCAGAGCGACATAACAACTATTGGCGATAAGGTAGCAGAGATTCTGGATCGAGGCACAATCCTCTTCGGTACTACTGGTGACTACAGACCGTTATCATTCTGTGAACCCGATGGAACATATTGGGGCTTTGGTATTGATGTCGCAAACGAAATAGCAAGAAGATTAGGAGTAGATATAGAATTCAAAAAGACTTCATGGCCAACATTGACAGCCGACGTACTTACAGAGCCTCAGATATTCGACCTTGCCATTGGTGGGATTACTATAACAGATACCAGACGGGAAACGATGCTAATGAGCGACGGCTATCTGGCTAACGGCAAGACCATCCTCTGCAGGGCTTCGGAGGCAGACCGCTACAAGTCATTGGCCGACATAGACAAGCCCGAAGTGAATGTAATGGTGAATCCTGGTGGACTGAATGAAAAATTTGCCAACGAGAACCTGACTCACGCAAATATAGTCGTTTACCAAAAGAACGAGGAAATACCAACACTTGTAGCCGAAGGTGCAGCCGACGTGATGATAACGGAAATTACAGAGGCTCCCTATTATGTACAGACTGACACCCGACTTGCAGCCCCACTATTGAACGCTCCATTTACTCATGGTGAAATTGGTGTCCTCATGCAGAAGGGACAGGAGGATCTTTTGCAGATAGTTAACAATGTCATCTGTCAGATGAAGTCCGACGGCTCTCTTCGGAAACTGCATGAGAAGTACGGGCTAGTATATGCCTACGAATAAAAAGAGATAATAATTGATGGACTACCTGCCTAAAGACCCTGCAATACTGGTTTCGAGCGTCAACATGCTTCTGAGGGATGAAGAGTTCGACACGTTGGAATCGTTGTGCTATAATTTTGGAACAGAGCCAAAGGATATAAAGAATTACCTATACGGACATGGATTCGTTTACAGCGACAAGCAAAAACAGTTCCGTCCGATAGGCTATGACAAAAACAAATGATAACGAAAGACAGTATAGAGACAGCTTACAGTTTCCTGCATCAGAAACAGAGGATCTATGTTCATTCGACGCTTGACTGGCAGAAAGATGACATTGAGATTGCCATTGCCTCGTTTGCAGATGAAATGAACCAGGAACTACTTGATATTATTTCTGGTGGCAGGGCTGACTTCCTAAGAGACCACAAAAGGTTTAAAGAGGACATCACCAAGGCTGTTCTTTCTTTGGAAAGCGTTCTTGAAGGCCGAGCGGAGATACTGGATAATATGCTATAACAATGACAATTATAGAAGTCAGTCATAGTATTCAATTTGCAGTTCCTGGCTGACATCAAACTCACGGTCATCATCATAGAAATAAACCAATTGGAGGCCACGATACACTGATGGAACCTTCAGGACTTCCAACAGATACCACTTGGGCTTACCGAAGTCATACGATGAGCGATCAAGAACGATTCTGTTCGATGTATAATCGAAATGATAGTAGCCACCACCTAAACATGAATCACCTGGCTTCAACAGGTCTTTATGTTGATTAACCATACCAAGGCGAAAATAGCCATCCATTGTTATTATAAACTTCGGTAATGTCATATCTAAAAAATAGCTTTATAATATGTTTCAGTCCAACTTCCAACATATTATTCAATAACTATCATTCTCATTTCGATGTCATCAACAGGTCTATCAGCACGTCCAGTAGCAGATCCTTGAATCATTTCAACCACGTCGAGGCCTTCTTCTACCTCACCAAATACAGTGTATTGGCCGTCAAGATGGGGTGTACCGCCAATAGTAGAGTATATCTTCAACTGGTCATCGGTTAATCCTGATTTTCCCACTTTGTTTTCTGCTTCAGCACCAAGTTTATCTTGAAGTTCCTGAAGACCCTCACGATTCCTGTCACGACGCATCTGCATAATCTCAGCACGATGTTCAGCAGCTAACGAATTAAACGTATCTTGAACTTTCTGCATTCTCAACTGCTTGGAGAACTGACGAAGCTGACCTTCATTATACACCTGGCCCCAGACAATATAAAATTGAGACCCGCTACTACGACGCTCTGGATTCACCTCGTCACCCTGTCTCGCAGCAGCCAAAGCACCACGTTTATGGAAGAGTCCGTCCTTGATTTCTGCCTCAAGCGTATAGTCCGGACCTCCTACACCAAGCATCTTTCCAGCAGGTGCGCCCTTAGAATCAGGATCACCACCCTGAATCATAAAGTCCTTTATCACTCGATGGAACAGAGTGCCGTCATAATAGCCCTCCTTTGCCAGTTTGAGGAAATTGTCACGATGGATGGGAGTCTCATCATATAGGCGAACTACAATGTCGCCAAGCATTGTTTGAATCTTTACTTTCATTTTTCAGCCTTAATTCATAAAGTATTGGAAATTCTTGGAGCAGCGAGAACCAACATGGTTGCATGATTGGTCGAGTCGTGACAAGAATCAACATTTGTTAATTGTGAGTGCAAAAGTACAAAAAAGTGGGGAATTATCCATACCTTTGTCAATAGTTTTAATAAGTTTTGTGAAATGGATTTCTTACCGAAAGACCCTGCAATACTAGAGATACGCAAGGCTGAACGCCAAGATGTACCGTTGCTGCTGGAGTTCATCAAGGGCATAGCCCGATATGCAAAGATGGAGGACGAGGTGATTGCCTCGCCGGATGTTCTGGAGCGAGAAATGTTCGACGAGCACAGGGCAGAGGCAGTTTTCGCTGTCGTGGACGGGCGAGAGGTTGGCTTCGCGCTCTACTTCTACAACTTCTCAACATTCATCGGACATTCAGGACTGTATCTGGAGGACTTGTTTGTTTGGCCAGAAGATCGAGGCAAAGGCTACGGAAAGGCCTTGCTACTGCATCTGGCCAAGATAGCACGAGAGCACCATTGCGGAAGAATGGAGTGGATGAGTCTCGACTGGAATAAGCCCAGCAATGACTTCTATCGCTCACTCGGTGCCGTTCCTATAGACGATTGTACGGTGTATCGACTGGATGTTACTGCATTAGAACGATTATCGAAATGAGTATGATTCAAAAGCATTGTTATGAGTGTGGAACAGCACTGACAGAACGAGAATTAGAGGGTGAGGGTATAGTGCCTTACTGTCCTCAGTGCCAACAGTACCGTTTTCAGATGTACAATGTGGCTGTGAGTATGGTGGTCATCAATGAGCAGACGGGACAGATTCTGCTTATCCGCCAGTATGGGAAACCGCATTTCATCCTTGTGGCTGGCTATGTCAATCGTGGCGAACAATTAGAACATGCGGTTTGCCGTGAAGTGAAGGAAGAGACAGGAATGACTGTCACCCACCTGAGATTTAATCGCACCAGCTTTTTTGAGCCGTCAAACACATTGATGTGCAACTTCACTGCATTCGTTGCAGATGCCAGCGAGTTCAACCCAAATAGTGAAATCGACTCTTACCAGTGGTTCAACCCGGACGATGCGCGCAAGAATATCAAGAAGAACAGTCTTGCAGCTGCTTTTCTAAACGCCTTTCTTGACAAATAGAAAGAAAAAAGAACTATGCAGATAATAATAGCTTCCGCAAAGATTATGAACGTTTCGAATAAGCGAGAACAGAGCAAACCGTTTGTTCTGTCGAGTGTGATAAACGTGGGATGATTAAATCTAAAAGTAAAGGCTACCTATCTGTTTATCAGATACATACTTTACGACCTCCTAGGCGAGTTTAGTAATAAGCACTGACTGATGGAACATCTGACGAACATTACTGACATTGAGCAGACTTTGAAAGAAAATAAACTTAGTCTCTTCTACATCATGGCTCCCGACTGCGGAGTATGCAATGTTATGCTCAATAAAGTAGAACGACTTGTTTACAGTCATCCATCTCTCCACTCATTCTATACAGACATCCGAGAAGAACCTCTCATCGCTGGACGTTTTCTGGTTTATTCAGGACCAACAGTTCTGTTACTGATGGACGGAAAGGAAGTCTATCGTGCTTCTCTGTTCATCAACCTTGAAGAGCTAGAGCAAAAGATTAATCAATATCATCAATTGTAAATTGAGACATATGACTGAATTCTCGAAATATAACCTATTCAATTTGTCTTTCTTTTCCGGATAAATTCTTTAATGCATGGTTTCAGCACTTTCTCCATAAAAACATCATAACTAATGGATTTTTCAGAATTATTAATCAAGTTCTGAGGAATCACAGCTTTGTAATCACCACCAATATGTACCTGTTCGTAGGGATCACGATTTAATGGTCTAATTTCATCATTTAGTTCTCCGATGTTAGTAATGACACGGATACGCTGTGCAAAAATCTCCATCGTGTCAGGATAAGTATGTTTCTCCACGTTTTCACTATTAAATCCTATCATATTTACAGCAAATAATGAGTAACGTTCCTTTTCTTCAACTGATTTGTCCAATTGACTAGCAGACATCATTACAGAATCCGCAGACTTCCATCTGCTCTTTGCTTCAATATAATAGACAGCTTCTCCATCTATCCTTATAACAATATCTTGCCCCCATTGTTCGTCGTATACCTCTATTTTAAGTTCAAGATTCTCTAAATCATGATATAATTCCTGACGTAAATAATCTTCCACATATTTACCCAATTTCTTCTTCTGTTCGAAGTCTATTTCCGAATTTTGTTTCTGTTGTAAAGCTTGTCTTCCTAATTGTAAGATAGTTAACAGATTTTCATCTTCAATGATTTCTGCTATCTCTTTCAGCCGTTGGGTGTTTTTCACTTTCATAATGCGAATCATCGGGTCACGGTTGTTGCCGTCTAGTACAAGTTTAGTTAAAAGCTGAGGAATGTCCTTTTCAATAATTTCAAAAGCACTCTTCCAAATTCCGCCCTCATCCACGTCTTCAAAATTGTTGATGATATCCATAATCAAGTCTTTGTGCTTATAGTTATCAATATCTTGATAGTATTTACCTGAAGCTTTAATATGTTTCATAATTTCAGCACCAAATGCTATGACCTCCCATTTTGCCTCAGTGTCGGCAATACCACTATAGGATTTATCAAACAGTTGAGATCGAATAGAAACATTATTGTTCGTATCAGATACTATGGTGTCATAGATATTCTTCATTCCATCTGGAATACCCATATCTTTGCTCATTTCTTCACAATATCTATATTTTCCTGTTTGCGACAAATAACAGCAATAATTCTTAAGTATAGAGCGGAAGTCTGAGTAACCATATACTGTAGATACAAAAGTGTGTATCCATTCCGTTTTCTTCGCTTTATCAGTATCAGCCAATAAGGTAAAATCCAATAATACATCATTGATGAGGAGTCTAAGTGCACCTCTCCACTCCAATTCATTTGATACGATATGTATTTTGTCATCTGTCGGTAATTGATATCCAAAATAAGAAACCACTTTATTCAAAGCACTAGCTTCAAAAGCCTTACTGTCATAAGGGATAATCAGATAGCAATAATCCATTAGAGCATTACGTTCCTCCATAGTTAACAAGGAATTTTGGATCACTGAATCATCAATTTGATTATTTATTAGCTGTTTCTTTGTGGACTCACATAATGATTTAATTCTCTCAGAGAGGATATCGATACTGCTAGGGAGGGCATCTTTGACGTCCTTTATAGTAAAATCAGAAACAGAAGCTAGCTCGCTGAACTGTGTATCTAAAAACTTT
>JAEEGH010028923.1_pt1 | contig 10874 bp, 12 predicted proteins | sample 9134181 | NCBI WGS metagenome assembly JAEEGH01 (sample SAMN16246544, study PRJNA631951) | gut metagenome | biome: gut microbiome; feature: rumen; material: DP-attached | host: Bos | place: Iran: Karaj | collected 2018-10
CCGTACCTTTCGGAGCTGTTCCGGCTTTCTTCGGATGAGGCGCCCGGGGTGCGCCTCGCTTTTATCTGGGCGTCGGAGAACATCGCAACGAACACGCCCGATATTTATGCGGACCGCATGCCGGTCTTCGAGAAGCTTCTCGGCGATCCGGACGAGCGGGTCAGGATGGAGGCGCCGGAGATATTCCGCGTCCTCGGCAAGCGCCGGCCGGAGTTCGTCCGCCCGTATCTCGGGCGGCTTCGGGAGATGGCGGAGACGGACGGGAATAGAGTGGTTCGGATCCATTGCCTGGGGGCGGTGAAGGCGACCACGAAATAGTCCCCAAGTGGGGGACTGGGGAACAATTTGCGATATTTTTGCCCGGTTTTGTTCCCCAAGAAGAAGGGCGGGTTTCTGCCGGAGTTTGAGGGGTGAAGGAGCGAGTAGCAAAAAGAGTAGCAAATAAAGTAGCAAAAAGAGTAGCAAAAAGAGTAGCAAAAAGAAAACAAATGGTGTATAATCAAAGCAAATAGCAGTGTATAGGAGGTGTGAAGTGATGAATATAGGAGTGGAAACAGAAAAAATTGAATTTAAGAAGACAACAGGCGAACTCCGGGAAAGTATTATTTCATTGGCCTCCATGCTAAACAAGAACGGTTATGGAGTCTTGTACTTCGGAGTTAAGGACAATGGGGACGTGGTCGGTCAGCAGGTAGGGGACAGAACACTCAGAGAAGTTTCCCAGGCTATAGCTAATTTTCTTAAGCCGCAGGTTATACCGACCATAGAACATGAATTAATTGATGACAAAGACGTGATAAAGATTGAGGTGCGTGGTTCGGAAAAACCTTATTCGGCATACGGGCGTTATTATATGCGGTCGGCGGATGAAGACAGAGAATTGAGCCCGGCGGCCCTTAAAGAGTTGATGGACAGGCAGACATCATCGGATATTTTGACTTTGCTTCCCGCACCGGTTCAGACACTTACGTTCAATAAGCTGAAAATCGCATTTGTTACAGCGGGGCTGACAGTTGATCAGGCAACCTTTGAAGATAATGCAGGATTAAAGAACAGTGACGGCAGATACAATCTGATGGCATTTTTGCTTGCAGATGAAAATGACATTTCGATAAAGGTTGTTACATTTGCGGGTAAAGATAAGACGAATCTTATTAAGAGAAATGAGTATGGGGGAACATGCCTGGTTAACGCAATGGATAAAGTGCTGGATTATGTGGAATCCATTAACGAAACTACGGTTACGATGGGCAATCACAGGCGAACGGAAGAAAAACTGTTTGATATGGCCTGTTTCAAGGAAGCCTGGCAGAACGCGTGTATTCACACGAAATGGGACAAGGGTAATCCGCCGGCAGTATACATTTTCTCTGACAGAATAGAGATTATTTCCACGGGAGGATTACCGGTTGATTTGAACAAAGAGGAGTTCTTCAAGGGAATAAGCAAGCCGGTAAACTCCAAACTTCAGAAGATATTCGGGCAATTGGGGTATGTAGAACAAACCGGACACGGGATCCCTCTTATCATAAGCAATTACGGTAAACAGGCTTTTGATATTATGGACAATTTTGTTAATGTTACCATCCCGTTCAATCATGTAAGAAAGGGTATTGGCGGAACGGCTGCTGAGAAAAACATTAACGAGGCAGAACAACGGGTGAAAGAATTTATAAGTCAAAACTCCGATATTACGATTAAAGAATTGGTTGCAGTAAGCGGATACTCTGACGGATATATAAGAAAGATACTTGCGTCCTTAAAGGTCAAAAAAGTCATCGAGCGCCAAGGCGGTAACAAGATCGGCAAATGGGTTGTTATAGGATGAGATAAGGTATAAGATGATATATGGGAAAAAGTAAGATTTTGCTAAATTACTCATTGCGTAAATGAAGAAAGTGTGCTATCATTTACTCAATGAGTAATTCTTTGCTTGGAGGGATTGGAGATGCCTGATGAGGTATTCAGCACGAAGATGAAGGAACTGAGGGAATCGACCGGATTAAATCGCAAGGATTTCTGTGAGAAGTTCGATATCCCCTACAGAACCATGACGGAGTGGGAGCTAGGGCACCGGAACGCCCCGCCGTATGTGTTGCGGCTGCTGTCTTATTATGTCAGTATGCAGAAGCAGCTGAAGGAGAAAGGGTAGAGGAAAGTGGGATTTTGACGAACCTATGCAAAATGCATGATTTGCAGGGGTTTATCAAAGATTGCGCGACAGGTAAAAATGGCATGGTTAAGGTGCAAAAATTACACCTTGACTTGACAAGAAGGTGCAAATGTTGCATACTGTCTATGACGGAGGTGCAATATGAACACTATCAAAGATTTGAGAACGGAAAAGAAACTAACCCAGAAACAGGTGGCAGAGATGCTTGGGATTTCCCTGAGATCATATAAATCCTATGAGAATGAAGAGCAGAAGGTCGGCACCCTGAAATATCAGTACATTATCGATAAGCTTAGTGCAATCAATCCGTTGGATGAGGAACACGGCATCCTGGATTTGGAATACATAAAAGAAAAATGCGACAGCGTTTTCTCGGAGTATCCTGTTCATTATTGTGTCCTGTTCGGCTCTTATGCTAAAGGGAAAGCAACAGAAACCAGTGATGTGGATCTGCTTGTTTCGTCCGATGTGAAGGGACTCAAGTTTTACGGAATGGTCGAGAAACTCAGGACTGCGCTCCATAAGAAGGTAGATGTGTTAGGCCTGGAGCAATTAAGAGATAACCTGGAACTGACGGATAAGATTCTGAAGAGTGGAATCAGAATATATGAGGCAAATAGCAAAGAACAATAAAACTATACTCGGCCCCCTGCTTATTATCATTGCAGGATGCTTCTGGGGAAGCATGGGGATTTTTGTGAGAAGGCTCAGCACCTACGGGTTCGACTCCATTCAGATTGTCTCCATCCGCGTGACGCTAGCTGCGCTTCTTTTCGCTCTGGTGCTCCTGATTAAGGACCGCAGGGGCTTTAAGATTGCGCTGCGGGACCTTCCGCTTTTCCTGGGGCTTGGATTCGGGAGCATACTGTTCTTTACGGTGTGCTACTTCACGGCGATCACGATGATGCCGCTTTCCACCGCGGCGATCCTTTTATACACGTCACCGATATGGATCATGTTGATGTCCTTCCTGTTCTTTCATGAGAAGATGAACGGGCGGAAGGTTCTGGCGCTGGCCTTGGCATTTGCCGGATGTGTTTTGGTATCCGGAATCTCCGGCGAAGGCATCACGGTGAAGGGACTGCTGATCGGGCTCGGCTCCGGAATCGGGTACGGGCTGTACAGCATTCTCGGGACGGTCGCGCTTCGGAAGTACTCTCCGTACACCGTCACGGCGTATACGTTCCTGTTCGCGGCGGCCGGCTCATGGTTCATATGCCGCCCTTCTGATATGGCGCAGAAGTTCTCGGATGCGGGTGACCTTGGATTCCTTGTGGGATTCTGCTTCCTGACGGCGCTTGTTACGGCCGTGATTCCGTTCCTTTCGTACACGCTCGGGCTGGAACGCATGGAAGCAAGCAAAGCCGGTATCATTGCAACGATTGAGCCGCTGGTGGCGACGCTGATCGGGATTGTCGTGTTCGAAGAGCCGCTTCGGTTTATGTCAGGGGCAGGCATTGTGCTGATCCTGGCGGCGGTGGTGGTGCTGAATGTGAAGGGGAAGACGGAGAAACAGGCAGCAGAAGTGAAAGAAAGGAAGAGATATGAAGAAAGCGATTAAAGCGATTTTGATAACATTTTCCGTTCTTATCGTGCTCGCGGGCTGCGGGCCAATCGGTTTTCAATGCTAAGCGGACAAATGGCACCGGATGCATTGAAAAAGAGATGTGCTTTTTGCACGGGTTGACAAGATTTCAATGTGAATCGACCGGATGGACCGTTATGCATTGAAAGAAAACCGCAATAAAAGAGGTCCTTGACGCTCTGCCAACCGGTTTTTCAATGCAAAACTGCTAATGGACCGCTGCTCATTGAAAAAATCGACAAGGAAAGCGGCAAGTGCGGCTCAAGCCAGCCGGGTTTTCAATGCTAAGCGGACAAATAGTACCGGATGCATTGAAAAACAATTGCATCTCGTTACACAACTCGAGAGAATTCAATGTAGAGCCGTGTATCACGAGAAAATGCATTGAAAACAAAGGAAAAGGCGTCAGAGATGACCGTCAAATATGATACATTATTCGGAAACAGGAAGACTAAGCAAATCAAACAAAAAAGGAGACAACGGCCATGACAAATGAGGAACTGAAGAAGTATTATCGCGGTGCATACAGCTTTGCGGAGACGGAAGACGGCTGGCTGCAGGCGTTCCAGTATACAAAGGAGCAGATGGAGTATTTTAAGAACGCTTTTGACTTCTGGTATGACCGGTGTATGGCATCAACCGCGAAGACCATCGAGATGGTCACGGAAGCGACAGAGATTTCTTTTGAGTATAAGTTCATTTGGACGGGTTCGCAGGACTCCTTCGAACTGATGACGGACGGGCAGATTACGGAAATTCTGTATGTGAAGGACCTTCCCGAAGAGGGCAGGATTGCGTGGAAGCTTCCGGAGGGACGGAAGCAGGTTGTGGTCTATCTGCCGGCGGATGCAACGGTTGTTGTGCGGAATTTTACGTGTAACGCAGGAGCCGAACAGGCGGCTAAGAACGAAAAGGTGCTGTGGCTCGGCGACTCCATTACGCAGGGTTACGGACCGCTTCGCTCCGGGCAGACATACGTGAGCGTGGCCAACCGGATTCTGAACTATGACATCATCAACCAGGGAATCGGCGGATACATCTACGACCGGAAGTCCCTGATGAAAATGGAAGGGTACGACCCGGACAAGATTATCGTTGCCCTCGGGACGAACCAGTTCTGGTCGGAGACCATGAAGGACGTGGAGGAGTTTTACGAGACGCTGATTGGCATCTACGGCAATGAGATTCCGATCCTTTGTATCTCTCCTATATGGCGCGGGGATCAGCCCGATCGATACGACATCTTCGAACGGTTCTGCGAGAACATTAAAAAGATTGCCGGAAGCTACCCAAATGTGACCGTCGTTGACGGGTTTAAACTGGTGCCGCACCTGAGCGAATACTATCATGACAATCTGCATCCGAACTGTCTCGGAACGGAGAACTACGGCAGGAACCTGGTGGATGCGATTCGCAGGCTTAATTGGTAGCAGAACCCATGCCTGGAACCGAGATTATCACATTTACCGGGCTTTGAACGAGGGATTATTCGGGCTGTAACGACAGGGAAGACATAGTTTGATCTGCGATAAATGACATAAAAGCACTTGACCGTGACGGGAAAGGAACGGCTATAATGGATAAATTCGAGTTTGGAAATCCGCAAGCGGATATTGTTTTGATTCAGCCTGTTGACGACCACGACCTTGAAGGAATCGAGAACGAGTTCGCGGAAATTAAAAACAAATGCCAAGAAGATTTTTACCTGATTGCTGTCCGGATAAATGACTGGAACAACGAGCTGTCGCCCTGGAAGACACCTGCGGTATTCGGGAGAGAAGGCTTCGGCGACGGTGCCGCTAAAACACTTGAGGAACTGCTCAAGCTGTGCACCGACCGAGGGAGAACTTATTACATCGGCGGTTATTCACTCGCCGGCCTTTTTGCCCTTTGGGCAGCTTACCAAACAGATGTGTTCCGCGGGGTTGCGGCAGCCTCTCCCTCTGTATGGTTCCCGGACTTTGACGCGTATATGAAGAAGAACGAAATCAGGGCCCGCGCAGTTTATCTGAGCCTCGGAGACCGGGAGGAGAAAGCGCGCAATCCGGTGATGGCAACCGTCGGTGACCGGATACGGAAAGCCTGTGCGTTACTTACAGAACGCGGTGTGAACTGTACGCTCGAATGGAATAGCGGAAACCACTTCACGGACGCGGATATCCGAACGGCCAAGGCATTTGCCTGGGTGATGAAAACCGAAAAGGAGAAGGGCAATGAATAAGAAGATTGTGGTTGTAAATGCAGGTCCCCGCAAGGGCTGGAATACGGATATCCTGTTAACGGAAGCAGCTGAGGGTGCGGGAAGTGCCGGAGCGGAGATACAGTGGTTTGATTTGTTTAAAATGGAGAAATACACAGGGTGCATCTCCTGCTTCGGATGTAAGAAAGAAAAGTCCAAAGGGCATTGTGTCTGCAGGGACGGACTTACCCCGGTGCTTGATGCAATCCGGGAATCAGACGGTCTGATCATCGGCTCCCCCAACTATCTTTCCAACGTTACGGCATCTTTCAGGGCTCTTTATGAGAGGCTGGTATTCCAGAATCTTACTTATAACCGCGAGAATCCATGCTGCAAGGAGCGGGATGTACCGGTTCTTTTTATCATGACCAGCAATGCGCCGGATACGATGTACACGGAGCTCGTGAACAGCTATAAACAGACTTTCGGCGCATTTGTCGGACCATGCGAAGTGCTTGTGAGCGGCGAGACATTGCAGTTAAAGGACTACAGCACACTGGACTGGGAATGGTCGATGTTTGACCCGAAGCGGAAGAAAGAACGCCGCGAGACAGTATTCCCTCAGGAAAGAAAGAAGGCCTTTTCGATGGGAAAGGCTCTCGCGGAGAGATAACGAAGAAAAGATAATATGGTTAATTCAATTGATAGAAGCGAAATAGCGATACCGTTGTGGCGTACAGGATGTCGAAGAAGCCGGGGAAATAGCGGCGGTTATTCTGAACCTAAAGGCGAAGGAAGCTTCTCGTCATAAAACTGCTCGTAGACGGTGACCCACAGCTTGTAGTTGTGCTCCATCATCTGCTTTGCGTTCTCATTTACCGTGAGATTCGGGTCCGGGTAGATTGCGGGAAGGTAATGCACATACAGCTCCTGAACCGGGAAGCCGTCGTCGTCCATAACGTCGGAATCCTGCATGCAGATGAACACCGGGATGATCGGAACGTTGAATTTCGCGGCAAATTTGAACGCTCCCGGCTTCAGCGGCCGCGGCTTTCGGTAGTTAAACCACATGGCCTGCTCGGGGTAAATCAGAATCTTCTCGCCGCGGTCAAGAAGCGTCCGCATGCCCTTGAAGAATTCGCGCATAGTATTGTAATTGGAACTTAACGGCAGCGTGTTGGCGTGCCGCATCATAATCCTTACGGGACCCTTGAAGTTCGTGTAATTGCTCTCCTTGATCACCTTGTAAAGGTAATGGCGCTTCCTAAGCGCCGGCTTCAGCGTCCGGTACACCGCATAGTTGTCGCTCAGATGAAAATGGTTACTGGTGACAATGGCGCCGCCCGTAACGGCCTGAGCGTTCTCGATGCCCCGGACCTCTTTGATGATCAGCTTCTTATGGCGGATCATGTTCTCGAAGAAGGATTTGCCGAGGAAATTCGCGACGCGTGTCATAAACCTGCTCGAAAGCTTTCGGTTCGTGTAATCCACTTCGTTTGGCTTGATCGGCGCGCAGGGCGCGTCCTCTTCGACATCGTCGTTATAACGCCCCTCCGCTTCGTACTCCTTAATTCTTGCAATCACTCTCAGACGGTCTTCCCTAGCCATGACAAACCTCCCGCTTAAACCACAGCTTACGGAATGTCCGGTCGCTTCTCTTGATGGCTTCAATGCTTCCCATCAATGCGGCAAATCCCTCATAATCCCGCTGACGGTCCGCGTCGGAATAGTTGCGCAACGAATCGAGCAGGAACGGGTAGAACTCGCTTTTCTTCGCATTCTCCCAAAAATACTCGCCGTTGATCGTTTCCGCGTAGTGCCACGGCTTGTTCGACAGCGCAAAATGGCACAGGTTCAGTTCGCCTTCCGGCGGCTCGGGGAAGCTGTGCTTGTTCCAGCCGGTCGGAAGATACTTTACCTTCCCGTGGCAGATGACGTTTAAGTACTCCTGGTCGGGCGCAAGCGAATCAAAATGATACTTGTTGAGCATCCACAGGAATTTGTCCCGGACCTTGTTCTTTCGGAACTCCGCGAGATTCATGACCATTACGCCGGAGTTGAAGTAGGTGTAGTAAGGGATTCCGATGATTTCCTCGACGTAATTCGTGAATTCCGGGCTGCGGCCGGTATTCTGCTCATACACCGCCCCGACGAGGTATCCGTTAACGTCCGTGTCATACAGCTTCGCAATGTCGTTAAGCAGCACGACGTCGCAGTCGAGATAGATTGCCTTGTCATACTGCGGGAAAGCGGTCTCGATGAAGAAACGGTAGTACGCGGCGAGGCTGTAATAGAACACATCCGGCAGTTTGTTCTTGACCGGCTCAAGCATCTCCTGCACGTCGTAGAATTCGATTGACACGTTGGAGGTCTCATGCTTCTTGAGGATTTCCTGATTTCGCTCGGAGATGTCGGTCTTCAAAACCGTGATCCGGTACTCGCGGTCCGGCGAAGCATGGTCGATGAGTGAGATGATCGCAACGTCCAGGTACGGAACGTACTTGTCGTTGCAGGCAAAGAAAATCGGAACGGGTTTCGTCATGTGTGTGTCCCCCTTTTGAATTATCGGTATCATTTTCCGCTAATACCCTGATTATGTAAAGATAATGATGATGAGGGGGCTCTCGAATTGAAAAAAGGCGTCGAACTGCAGCGGGAGAGGACTCCACCACAGCGGGAATATGCGATATTTACTTGATTTCCGAAGGGAAGACTGTTATGATATGCAGTATGGAAAATGTTAAAGCTATTGTTTCACAAAATCTATTAAGACTGCGGAAAGAGAACAATCTGACACAGGCGGAGCTGGCCAGACAGATCAATTATTCCGACAAAGCGATCTCGCGTTGGGAGGCGGGAGAGGTCGTTCCGGACCTCGAAACGATCTACGCCTTAAGCGAGGTTTTCGACGTACCGGTTTCTCAGATCACGGAGGCGCACACGGAGGAAAGCGCGGGGGAGAGCCGGGGCGGCGGAGTCGGTCAGAAGGTCCTGTCGCAGATTTTTCTGTGCTGTGAGATCTGGTTCATCTTCACCGCTCTTTATGTATACATGAAGCTTTCCCACCAGACCAACATCTGGCAGCTGTTCGTGTGGTGCGTGCCCGCGTGCATGCTCGTGCTCTGGTTCTTTAACCGCAAGGAGTCCATGAACATCCTTTTATTCATCTACTCCACGGTATTCGTGTGGTCCTTCACCACGTGCATCTACCTGCACCTGATCGCGTCCCACCCGTGGTATATCTTCTTCATCGGCCTGCCGGCCCAGGGCCTGCTCATAATCCGGTACATCTTCAACTACAAGCAGGACCTGAAGGGAATCCGGCTCGGGAAAAAGAAACTGAAGAAGCGGTGAGGTGTAGATTTACACCTCACGAGCATAAAAAAAAGGCCTGCGGGAAATCTGATATGTACCCTCTTTACTGGACAACCAGTAAGGAGGGTATATTTTTATGCGTTACAGTTACGAGTACAAGCGGAAATGCGTTGAACTGTACCGGGCCGGAAGGTGGCCGGAGACTCCTGGCGGGATAAAGGATCCGGAGAACTTCCACAAAATGATCCGACGATGGGCTCGGATGGAAGAAGCAAACAGTCCGGATGTTCTGAGGCACAAGGGGCAGAATAAGGAATGGAAACCCGAAGAGCGGTTGGAACTGGTATCCAGGGTTCTTGCCGGGGCATCCGTCACGTCGGTGTCTATTGATGCAGGAATCAGTAGCGGATTGTTATATCAATGGGTTCGCAAATATAAAACAGAGGGGTATAATGGTCTGGTACGCTTGAAGAAAGGCCGAGCACCAAAGGAGCCCCAGATGAAGAAACTCAATTATAACAATCCGAGAAAACTCGATGAATCCGAGTATGAAGAACTTCTGCGGCTGAGAGCAGAGAATGCATACATCAAAACGGAGATCGAAGTCATAAAAAAAGAGATCGCCTTGAGAGAAGAAAAGGAAGCTGCGCGGCTCAAGGCGAAAAAGCAGCGATCGTCAAAGAACTCCAAGAGAACGGATATCAGCTGAGAGATCTTCTTAAAGCGATGGGCCTTTCCAGATCCACATACTACTATGAGATCTCAAAAGAAGACGCCGTAGCCAAAAGAAGCGAAGAGTTGGCCGGCATGATCAGGGAGATCTTTGAACACAACAAAGGACGTTACGGTGTCCGCAGAGTCCATCACGAACTGATCAACAGAGGTTATAAGGCAAACCACAAGAAAGTACAGCGGCTGATGCACTGCATGGGATTAAAGGGAAAGCGTCCGAAGGAAAAGTATCATTCCTATCAGGGAGAAGTGGGAAAGGTAGCCGACAACCTCATCAACAGGGACTTCAGTACAACAAAGCCTCTTGAGAAGTGGACGACGGACGTCTCCCAGTTCAGTTTTCCCTGGGGGAAATGCTATCTCTCCCCGATCCTGGATATGCATACGAACGAGGTCATCTCTTATGATCTTTCTCAGAGTCCAAACATGGAACAGATCCGAAGGATGCTTGAGAAAGGACTAAGCATGTTTTCCTCACTTGACGGACTGATCTTTCATTCCGACCAGGGCTGGCAGTATCAACATGCTTACTTCAGGAATGAGATCAAAAAGAGAGGCATCGTACAGTCCATGTCCCGGAAAGGAAACTGTTATGACAACAGCATCATGGAGACCTTTTTCGGGAGACTGAAGAACGAGATGTTTTATGGATGCGAAAAAGACTATCGATCTTATGAGGAGTTCTCCGCAGCCATAGCCGATTACATTGACTACTACAACAACGAGCGCATTCAGGCAAAAACAAAGTGGATGCCCCCTGTAAAGTACAGAATGGCATCCACCTGTTGAGCCTCGGTCATAATCAATGTGTCCAGAAAACTGGGTACATATCAGCCGCGCCGCCTGTTTTTTTACATTCTTTGGATCGCTGCCTTTTCAGCGGATCAGTA
>JAEEGH010028924.1_pt1 | contig 10873 bp, 6 predicted proteins | sample 9134181 | NCBI WGS metagenome assembly JAEEGH01 (sample SAMN16246544, study PRJNA631951) | gut metagenome | biome: gut microbiome; feature: rumen; material: DP-attached | host: Bos | place: Iran: Karaj | collected 2018-10
CGAGAGTCCTTCTGTTCAGTATCTCGAGGTCGATTTCAGCCTCCGTTCCGGAGCGGGCGGCAACCTCCGTGTCGATGAAGTTCACGCCCGTGGATTCGACGTACTCGACGAATCCGTCTGGAACGTTGCTGTTCTCGTCGCAGACGAGGTCTGAGCTGGAGCTGGAGTAGAGGATGTTCCCAGTTGCTGCGTCCCACAGTCCGGCGCGGTTGTTCTTTATGCATGGGATGAGGTCCCGGACGAGCGTCATGTTGCCGCCGTCCTTCGGCCCCTGCCAGATTTTCATGCGGTAGATGCGCGCTTTCGATTGGGCGGCGGCAGAGCCTTTCCTGTTGAGGCCGAAGAGATACATGGAGTAGCAGGAGTCAACCGCGGCCGCCGTGATGTCGTTGAACTTGATGCCGTCGATCACGACCTTGCGGGTGCACTCGCCCGCCGAGTTCGTCGCGGAGAACAATGCGGAATAATCGTAGATGCGGTTCGTCTGCCACCAGGGGTTCCACGTCCCGTTGTCATAGTTCCATGAGACCCTGCCGTATGACGTCGGTGTGAGTCCCATGGCCGTGGCGATGTTGCCGTCGGCGTTGTTGCAGTAGATCATGAAGCAGCGGGAGTTGTCCGACCAGTCGCCACTGCCAAGTACCGCCTTGTCGCCCAGCTCCAGCCACTCGACCTGCGCCTCGACCTTCGTGTTCCAGCGTCCCCTGACGCCGGTGTCTACGTACTGCGAGCCAGTCGCTTCGACGTAGCGCACGAACTTGTCGGGCGTTTCTGCCAGGGCCAGCCCCGAAATCGTTGTTGCAAGAACGGCAACCATCCTGCCTTTCATGGTCGATTCCTCCTTTGCTGATTTTCTGCCGTCATTATACCAAAACATCGTCCGCCGAAAAATATCCTCACGCGCAAATAAAGTCACTTTTTGCGAACGGCACTTGCGCCGCCGGCGAAGAGTGGTGTATAATGTCGGTAATGTCAGGAGACGTGCAGCCGCGCCCAGTGCGCATACTTGCCCATCTCTACGCGATGCAGAAGGCGTCGCGCGAGATGTCAGGCGGCATGCTTCACTACGCGGCGACGCATCCGGACGTCGCGGTGCAGTTCTACGGCATCGGCACGCCCCGCAGACGCATGGCCGAGTTCCGCGCGTGGAAGCCCGACGGCGTGATCGTCGGCGCGTCCGACCGCGGCATGTTGCGCCAGATCAGGGCGCTGGGCTGCAGGGCGGCGGTCTTTGTCAACGTCGAATGCCAGCATGGCGAAGGCATGGTCTCGGGGAGCGTCTTCTGCGACAACCGCGCCGTTGCGGACGCCGCCGCGCGGCTGTTCGCGTCCAAGCGGCTTCAGCAGCTCGCCTATGTCGGCACTCGCAGAGCCGAGGCATGGTCGGTGGAGCGCGGCGCCGAGTTCTGCCGCGCCGTGTCCGCGACAGGCGCGTCGGTCGTGGCGTTCGAGCCTCCGGCGTCCTGCGCGGCCAACCACCGTCGCGAGCTGTCGGCCCTTTCGGCGTGGATCGGGGCGCTCCCGAAGCCGTGCGGCATATTCACCGCAAACGACGCGCGCGCGAAGGACGTGCTCGACGCCTGCAGAGAGGCGGCGGTTGCCGTTCCCGAGCAGGCGATGGTGCTTGGCGTGGACGACGAGGAGTTCATCTGCCGCCAGACCGTCCCGACGCTTTCGAGCGTCGTGCCGGACTTCGCGAAGGGCGGCTATGTCGCCGCGGAGACTCTCGTCTCCCTTCTACGCGGCGGCCGAGGCAGTGCGCCCCGGAGAATGTTCGGCGTGCAGGGCGTGATCGAGCGAAGCTCGACAAGCGACCCGAACGGCGCGGGGCGCATGGTCAGCCGAGCGGACGACTTCATTCGCGCCTACGCTACGACCGGTATCTCCGTCTCTGACATCGCCAAGGCGTCGGGCGCGTCGCTTCGGCTTCTGCAGAAGAACTATCAGGAGATAACCGGCTCGACGCTCATCAAGTCTCTGCAGACGGCCCGCCTCAAGCGCGTGTGCGAGCTGCTGGCCGAGACCTCCACGTCCATCGGACGCATAGGCGAGCTTTCCGGATTCGGCAACGAACGCTATCTGAAGAAGCTGTTCCGCAGCCGCTTCGGATGCACGATGCGGGAATGGCGGCGCCGCGCCGCCGGCGCGGACGTCGACGGAAAGGAGTGAATTGCGGTGAAAGGAGCGGTAGAGATGGAAGAAGAGATTGCCGAGGAGGAAGGGCGGAATCCCGCAAAGGAGAAGCGGACGAAGCCCGAGAAGACGCCTGAAGACCTTGCCGCGATCGCATATCTCGACCGCCTGCGCAGCGGGGAGGGCGAGACCATGCCGATGAATCTGCCGCTTGCATGCGTCGTGAAGGTCGTCGCCTACGAGGAAGTGCCGAAGGCGAACGACCGCTACGCGCTTGCGACGCTGCTCGGGCCTGCGGGACGCACATGGAAGATGTGCATAAACAGGTATTACCTGGAGAAGGGAATGAGGGCTCTCTTCGTGTCGGGCGACGCCGCGATGCCGAACACGGACCGCTTTCGCAATCGCGACGTGGCCAAGGTGAAGCTGAGAGTGTTCAGATTCGGATTCGGAGTCAAGGAGACGCGCCTTCTGCCGATTGTCAGCCGCAACATCTACTACTACAACTGCGGGCTGTTGTACCCGCTCGACGAGTTTCCGGAACTGAAGGGCGTTCGCACTGGCACGGTATGCGCCGAGAGGCTCGGCATAGAGAAAGTGTACGAACTTCGCCGACTTGTCGCCATGCCGAAGCCGAAGAAGGGCTCCGTGTTCGTGCCGGGCCGGAGCTGAGCACGGACGCAGTCCGGCTTTCAGATGCAACGGAAACACCAACCACATGGGAGGTCAGACGATGGAAGGACGTGTAGAATACGCTGCGATGCGCAAGCGCGAGATGAACTGCTGCCAGGCGGTGCTGGTCGCATTCTCCGACGTGCTCGGAAAGGACGAAGCCGAGCTTCTTCGCATTGGGTCCGGCTTTGGCTCCGGCATGGGGACCATGGAGGGCACCTGCGGCGCGCTCGTCGGCGCGATAATGGTGTCGTCGCTCGTTTCGGAGAGGGGCGAGGCCATGAGCAACTCGCGCGCCATAGTGCCGCGCTTCAGGGAGCTGTGCGGAGGCGCCACGATATGCCGCGAGCTGAAGGGCGTCGACGCCGGCAGGCCGCTTTGCAGCTGCGAGGACTGCGTGAGAAACGCGGTGCGCGCCGCCGAAGAGGCGTTGGGCGTCAGCTGAGCGGGCTATTGCCTTGAGTCGCCTCCGTGGAGGAGCCTCCATTCGCGTGGGGTCTGGCCGGTAAGCCGGCGGAACACCTTGCCGAAATACGAAGCGTTGCAGAATCCGGTGACTGATGCGACGGTCGAAAGCTTGTCGTCCGACGAGATCATGAGCCTCTTGGCCTCCTCGATGCGAAGCCGCGCGATTTCGTCCAGCACCGAATGGCCCAGCTCGCTGCGCGACATAGCGTTGAGGCGCCTCAGCGAGATGCCGAGCCCCGCCGCCACCTGAGACGGGCCGAAGTGCGACGAGATGTCCTGCGAAATCAGCGCCGTCGCCTTGCGAAGCGTCTCGTCGTCCACGGCCGTCACATCGGTGGAGCGGCGCGTCACCACGCACTTCGGCTTGATCGAGATCACGGTGTCGCGGCTCGCCTTGCCGTCCATCATCCTGTCCAGCAGCGCGACTGCGGTTCGGTACTTCCGCTCCTCGTCCCGGTCGATGCCGGAGATCGGCATGGACCTGCGGCAGTTGTGTATGGAAGAGTCGTTGGCGCTGAGGATGGCGACGTTGTGCGGCACCGCGATTCCCTTGTCGAGGCAGATGCGGGCGAGGAACGCGGCGTTGTACGAGTTGTATGTGTAGACCGCGACCGGCTTCGGCGCGTTGCGGAGCTTGCGGACGGTCCAGTCGACGAGGGCGTTGCGTCCGCTGCGCCCGCCGGCCTCCTCCGGCCAGATCCAGCGCGCAGGCGGCTCGCCTTTCCATGCTGCGGCGAACGAGTCGTAGCGCTCGTCGTGCTGGCGCGTCCACTCGAAGGCGTAGAAGGCCGCGTGCCTGAAGCCGCGCTCGGCGAAGTGCTCCGCGGCGAGGCGGCCGAGCTCCTCGTTGTCGTGGATCACCGCTCCCATTCCCCTGCGCATCCTGATGCCGAAGAGGTCGACGATCGGGATCCTCCGCCTGATGAGCTTCTCGAGGAAGGAGTTCATGACAGGCTCGTCGAGGAACATCGACAGCACGCCGTCCCCGTTCCAGTAGCGCGGCGGATTGAACCGCTCGGCGATTTCGAGCTGCCAGTTGTGCTTGTCGGCGTATTCCGCGATTACGGGGTATCCGCTCTCGAGGTACGGTCCGGTGAGCATTAGAACGTCGCGCGGCTTCTTCATGCGCACATTATACCACAACTTCGCCGATTGCGGCACGCCTCGTCCCCTGCAGGAAGTTGTTAGTTGCCTGGCAGATTAATGACACCTTTTGTATTCCACGGGCGAGAGGAAATTTGTTATCATTCTCACGTCAGCCGGAAGCGGGAGGAAAAACCAGTGTTTGACGAACTTCAAAGAAGGGAATTTCTCAGGGGAACCGCGTGGATGGGCGCGGCGGCGCTCGCCGCGGGCCGCATCGCCGCGGCAGAGCGTCCGGCGGCGGGCCTTTCGATGGCGGGCTTCGCCGTGCCGGCGATGGAGAGGGTGCGCATCGCGTTCATCGGGGTCGGCGAGCGCGGTAGCGCCGCGGTGAAGCGGGTCTCGAGAATCCCGGGCTGCGTGGTCGAGGCGATATGCGACCTTCGCAAGGAGGCCGTCGACTCAAACCAGAAGTGGCTCAGGGAGAACCGCCCCGACAACGCGGCGAAGCGCTTCTATTCCGGCTCGAGCGAGTGCTGGAAGGGCGCATGCGACGATCCGGGCGCGGACCTCGTCTACGTCGCGGTGCCGGCCTATCTCCACGCGCGCATAGCGGTATATGCGATGAACGCCGGCAAGCACGTCCTCGTCGAGGTGCCCGCCGCGAACACGCTTGACGACTGCTGGAACATAGTGGAGACGAGCGAGCGGACGCGCCGCCACTGCATGATGCTCGAGAACTGTTGCTACGGCGAGGACGAGCTTCTCGCGTGGAACCTCTGCCACAAGGGCGTGCTCGGCAGTCTCTCTCATGCCGAGGGCGCGTACATTCACAATCTCACCGAGCGCCATCTCGAGAACTCGTTCCGCAACCGCAATCCGCCGAAGAAGAGCTCTCTGCACGGCAACTCGTATCCGACGCATCCGCTCGGGCCGATATGCCTGTACCTCGACGTGAACAGGGGCGACCGGATGGAGCGCATCGTCTCCGTCTCGTCCGGCAGCTTCACCTGGAAGGACTACATTGCGGAGACCTTTGGCCCGGACGACTGGCAGTCGAAGCTTGAGATCGACCGCGGCGACATCAACACCTCCATCGTTAAGACGGCGAAGGGCAGGACGATCATGCTGCAGATGGACTTCACGACGCCGCGCCCGTATTCGCGCAGGAACTTCGTGCAGGGCTCGCGCGGATGCTTTCTCGGCTACGGCTGGCCGGCGCGCCTCGCGGTCGCGAAGAAGGCGGGCGGCGAGATCGGCAAGGAGTGGATGCCGCAGAAGGAGTACGACGAGTACGCCGCCAAGTACAGGCATCCGCTCTGGAAGTCGGCTGGCGAGATCGCGAAGAAGGTCGGCGGACACGGCGGCATGGACTTCATAATGGACCTTCGCTGGGCGTACTGCCTGCAGAACGGGCTGCCGCTCGACATGGACGTCTACGACCTCGCGAGCTGGAGCTCGATCGTCGAGTGCTCGCGCAGAAGCGACCTTGCGGGCGGCGCGCCCGTAGAGCTGCCGGACTTCACGCGCGGGGCATGGAAGACGGCGGAACCCCGCGCCATCGGCGACGTCGGGGCGGAATTTCTCAAACGGCTAACATGAACAACACAAACGAAGGAGTGCAATGAAAAGGACAGTCAGCACATTCGCGTCTGCTGCGGCAGCCGCTCTGATCACCGGAAGCTCGCACGCCAACACGCTTGCCTGGTTCCACTTCGACGAACAGGATCCAGGCTATGTGTTTTCATCAGTTGGGCCGGGCGTCGTCACCAACGAGTGCAATGCCGCGACGCCGGTCTGTTCGTACGCGACGACAGGGAAAGCGTCGGGCGCCACGCCAGCTGCCTACATGCCGCGCTACGCGACTCCGCACTACGGCCTGAGGCTGAAGGACCCCGTCTCCGGCAGAACGTGGAACAACCGCTCGTCCATGCGCTTCGTCACGGGAACCGAGTCCGGCAAGGGCGGCAGCTACTACGGCGGCACGCTCATGGTGCCGGGTTCGGACAAGTCGTTCCAGCCGACCGACGCCATAACCGTCGAGTGCTTCGTCTGCACGACCGGCGGCGTGTTCAACACCTTTTCGCCCATTTTCGGCAAGCGCAACAGCGGCGACTATGCCAACGAGTCGTGGGCGTTGTACATGACGTCAAGCGGCAAGCTCGCCGTACGTCTCAACATGAAAGTCTCCGGGGCCTCTCCGGATTATGGACAGGGCGTTGCCATAAACGACGGCAAGTGGCACCATGTCGCGATGACGTACGACAAGACGGACGGCGTGTGCCGCGTCTACGTCGACTATGCCCAGTCTTTCACATTCTCTCCTGCCGGCGGCGGCGCGATATCGTATCTCGACTCTTCGGAGTACACCGACTTCCACATCGGCGGATATCCTTTTGTCAGCAACGGCTCAAGTATCGGTCGCAAGTTCGACGGCTGCATTGACGAACTGAGGGTTTCCGACGTGGCGCTCCAGCCTTCGCAGTTCCTGCGCTTCGAGCCTGCCGATCCGGACGAGCTCGTGCACATCAGCTTCGACCAGCACAGCTACTACGGTACGGCCATAAGCACGTCCGCCAACTACAACTATCGGCCTGACATCGTCGCGAAGTTCGAGCGCGTCGGAGGCTCGGCGGCGATCGACAGGGCCACGAAGTGCGCGTCGAAGGTGAGAGGCGGCGTGTTCGAGCCCCAGGTCGCCAACGACGGTTCGTATCGTTCCGAGGTCGACGGCTCCGGCAAGTCCGGCCAGCTCAAGATCGCAGGCTTCACGAAGTACATGGCGGGCGGCATATTCGAGACGAACAGAGACTACACGGTCGAGGCGTACTTCAGGACGCGGACGGCGTCGATGAGCGGCTCCAAGCAGACTGTGTTCATGATCGGCAACAAAACGGCCGGCGCATGCCTCTTCTACCAGGAGGACGGCAAGGTGAGGTTCATGTACAACAACAACAGCACGCTTTCGACCAAGTATTCCGACGCGACGAGCGCGTGCGACGGCGGCTGGCACCATGTCGCCATCGTGAACGACTCGGTGCGCAGGCAGATGCGATTCTATTTCGACAAGCGGCTCACGGCCTCCGCGAACGGCGTCAACAACGTGATCCAGTCCAACAGCTCGCTCTATGTCGGCTCCGACTCCAACGGTAGCGAGGACTTCGACGGCTGGATCGACGAGGTGCGCGTCACAAACCGTGCGCTCTCGCCTGACGAGTTCGTATCGATCCACATGCTTGACGACGTGGACGCGTCAGATCCGACGGTCGCGTACATGAACTTTGAGAACAGCTACGCCACGACGCCGTATCCGGCGCTTGTCGCAGCCGGCGCAGGGTATGCGCACAGCAGCCAGGGCGTGGCCCCGGAGTTCTCGCGGCTCTCCCGCCTGTACGTTATGGACGGCGCGAACGGCACTGACAAGGTCGACGAGAGCTCATGCCTCGGCTTCGCCGACAGCATGGCCGGCTGGCCGTACTCGCTTCTCTTCGAGCAGGAGGCGTTCACCGTGGAGTTCTTCGCCAACATCGAAGAGCTCAGGGGCGGCGCGAACGTGATCCGCTACGCGGGCGGCACGAGCAACTTCGCCTCCACGCCGGTTTGGGCGCTATACCGCGACACCTCCCATGACGATACGCTCTGCCTCAGGATACAGCTCGTCACGAACGGGGTTTCCTCTGCCAGCTACGACGCGAAGTGGTCGTTCGCTCCGGCCCTTGCGGACAGCAGATGGCACCACTACGCGCTTACGCTGCGCCCCGGCTCCGCCTCGACCACCGTCGTCGAGATGTTCCGCGACTATGCGTCGCTCGGCTCGCGTACGCTTCAGGGCCGCCTCGACTACACAGTCGGCCTTGGAGGAAGGCTCGCCCTCGGCGCAGGCTCCGACGCGAACAAGGTCTTCGGCCGCTATGACGCGCTGAGATTTTCCAAGGGCGTGCTGCCCCCTGCCAAGTTCATAGGCAAGGGCTTCCGCGGCGCGATGATAGTGGTAAGGTAGCCATCTCAAACTACTGACAGGTGCGGCGCCCTATGGCGTCGTGGCGTGGGCGGAAGGCAGCGCAAGCGAACTCCGCCCTGCGCCAAGGGGCGTCGCCGTCCGAAAAATCGGAAACATAATCTTGGAGACTGGACATGAAAAGCGTTTTCGAGAAAGCCTTGTTGTCGTTGGCGGTCGCCGTTGTCGCAGCCGTGCACACGCTCACGGCGTCAGCAGAAGTTGACCTTGTAAAAGGTACAGCAAAGAGTAGACATGGCAGTGCTGGAATCCCTGGTTTCCCATGGAGCGCGAGCGGCATAACATATGCCGGCGGGAATACGTATTATGTTGTAGCGGACGACAATACGCCTACGGCCGATGTGCCAAAGCACAAGAGAATAGAGCCGTCTGTTCCTCGGGAGGTTGGATTGTATAAGGTTCAGATTGAGTTTTCCGGTGACGGCAAGTCTATTCTGAGTTGTGCCTGCGGTCCCAGAGTTGCACTTGAAGGAGCAACGGACCTTGAGGCTGTCGCCTACGACCCAGCAAGTGGAAATGTGTGGGCGGCGGACGAGCAACAGAAAACGATCAGAGAGTATGATGTCTTGACGGGCGCAGTAGTTTCATCGCTGGATATCCCTCCCGTGATGATGCAGACAAGATCTAACCTCGGATTTGAGTCTCTGACCATCTCCGGCGATGGTCTTACGATGTGGACGGCAAACGAAGAGTCGCTTGTTTGCGATGGTCCTCGTTCTTCGTATTACGAAAGTGCAACAAATCGCCTTGTGAAGTTCACGCGAAAGACAGTCCACGATAGATGGCGGCTAGCCGCAATGTATCCATATGTCACCAGGAAATGGCATATGAACGGTAGTTATCGCAATCTGGGGCGTTGTGGTATTGCGGATATGTGCGCTCTGCCTGACGGATCTGTCCTAGTGTTGGAACGAGAGTATTCGGGTATAGTGGATTTTTATGCGTATGTTTATCGAATTACTGCTGAGGCGCTGGCTTCTGCCACAGACGTCAAGGCTTATGGTTGTCTGTCAGGGTGTGAATGGGTCCCTGTTGAAAAGAAGTCGACAAGGTTTGAGAACGAGTATGGGATCTGGTCGGGAGATACTGGAGGCAACTATGAGGGCTTGTGTCTTGGCAAGCGTCTTTCCGAAGACTCCTGTGAAGTTGTAATACTTTCTGACGCAATGAACGGAGGTCTTCCGTATCTCACTCCAAACGTCCTCACAGGACTGAACATACACACGGTCAATTTCGACTTCACGTCGTCCATTGGAAAGGCTTCGCCGGTCGGGCAGAACTACCGGTTCGTCCATGGCGCGACGGCAAATGCGTCGATTTACGGTGACGGCATAGAGCCGCGGGCGTACACGAACCGCGGCGACATCGTGTCCTCTGCGACCTGGACGCTTCCGAACCACAGCCCTTCGTCCGGCAATGGCGCGTCGAAGTCGTTTACGGTCCTTTCCGACGACACTCTCACATGGAACGTCTGGGTCGCAGGCTGCTATGGCCAGTGGGGAGAGTATGCGCCGATATTCATGCATGACACGTTCGAGGAACATGCGCTCGGCACGAAGACATCCGAGATGGCAGGCTGGATCGGGGAAGGGGAGGTAGTGGCCAAGGAATACACTCCTAAGCAGGGCAGCGGCAAGTACGTCCTCAAGAACTCTTCTCCGCATACGCAGGTGCTTGATGCGACTGAGGAGTGCGCGGAGAGGTCGCTTTCCTCAATATACGTCACGCCGCAGGACAACACGCGCATGGACATGATGTTCGAGGTGAAGCGCGCGGCTGGCGATCTGAGGGCGCCGTCCGGGAACGCGCGGTACGCAATCGCCGTGGACAGGAACGGACGCCTTCAGCTCTGGCACCTTGCGCGCGTCAACGACAAGCTGGTGCGCAGATGGTCGCAGCTGTCCAGCACGGCATATGCAAACGGGGACTGGGTGCGAATCGGAGTGGAGCTAAGCTACACGTTGTCACGCGCCTATGGAAAAGTGCGTGTGAACGGAACGGTCTGCTCTGTCTACGGCGGCAACTCCACGCCTGCTCTTAGAACGGGCGGCAACGGCAGCGGACAGTGGTTCCCGATGCCGAACGCGTCGGTTCCTGAGTCTGTCGCGGTAATCGACACAAAGGCGGACGATTTCGTCCTCGCAACGACCTCGTTCATGACACAGCTCGACGCATCTCAGAGCATCGTCGTCTCTCCAGCCGACGCTGCGTCGCCCGGAAGTCGCACAGCGGTCTCGGGAGGCGTGGCGTACTCCGTCGCCACAGCAGTCGCGGCGCCTGCCGCGGCATGTTCGGCGGGCGCCCCGTCGTCTTCGACGCCGCTTGCCGCCCCTGCCATCATCGGCTTCGGGCTGGACGGCGAAAGGCGCCCGTATGTCCGCTTCAGCGGCTATGTCGAGGGCGCGTCATACCGAGTCGTCAGCTCGTCGTCCGTCGGCTTCGACGCGACAAGGTGCGAATATCCCGACGGCAGGATCTCGGCGGCGAAGGACGGCGTCG
>JAEEGH010028925.1_pt1 | contig 10873 bp, 12 predicted proteins | sample 9134181 | NCBI WGS metagenome assembly JAEEGH01 (sample SAMN16246544, study PRJNA631951) | gut metagenome | biome: gut microbiome; feature: rumen; material: DP-attached | host: Bos | place: Iran: Karaj | collected 2018-10
TTCTTCAATCGTTTCGGCAGCCTCCAGTTTTTTGGCGAGTTCTTCGGTAATTTTTGCATCTTTCAGAGCCATAAATAATCCTATCCTTTCTATTAGCAGCTTATACAGCTATCTAATTGTACACAAATTTATTGAAATCTGTTACATATTCCGACTTATTTACAAATTGTCATAAAGGAAATAACAAACTAAAACAAACTGGCTGCCATTCCAAGCGGGCAGCCAATTTGTTTGGAGAATTACATGCCAAGCAGCTTTCTCACCCATTTTGACAAAGTATTTCTAATTTTCCAGTAGGCCCACCACTTCGCAATAGTAACGGGGAATATAATACCGACTCCACCGGCGACATTTTCCAGGTTTTCATCCGTCAGTTCGCCATCCTGCTCACGGAGCATTGCAGCCAGTTCTTCTTCTGTTGTCTCAATCCCATTTTCCTTCAGAATGGCGAGCGCTTCCTCAACCGTTTCGGCAGCGTCGAGCTTTTTGGACATCTCTTCAGTGATCATAGCATCTTTCAGACTCATAATAAAACCCATCCTTTCTTAATATCAGCTTATGCTGCTATCTATTTGTACACAACGTGCTGAAATCTGTTACACATTTCGTCCATGTTTTTTCAGACCCTCAATTTTCAGAGTAAATTCCGTTTTGGGGGCTGAAGTTACTTTGAAAAACCGTAACCGGAATTCACTCTGAATAACAACAATAATACCGCGAAGCGGCCCGTCTCCTCGTCGCCGCCGTCGTCGCCCGGCTGTGGGAAGGGTGGAAAAGTCTACGGTCCTTTTCCACGCTTTCCACAGCTTCCTTTATGCTATTCTTTTCCTGCTGCGTCTCGGGTTAAGGAGGTACCGAGGATGGGAAAGAATAAGCACCTGACTGCCGAGGAACGGAAAGTCATCGAGTGTTCTCTGAATCACAAAATATCCTATGCAAGTATTGCCAATGCCCTTGGTAAGGATCCGACTACTATATCCAAAGAAGTCAAATCACATACCGTTATCTGGCGGAAGGGTGCTCTTCATGGGAGAAACTACAATAACTGCAAGCACCAGTTTTCCTGCAGGAAAACCGCTTTGTGTATTCCCTGTGGTGCCCCGAAAAAGCATGCTTTCTGCCGAAACTGCATTAGCTGCAACCAGCATTGTCCGGACTACGAACCTGTAATTTGCTCCCGCCGCAAGAAAACGGCTCATGTTTGCAATGGTTGTGGATTCCTTTCTGATTGCAGTTTCGAGAAAAAATTGTATCGGGCTTCTGTTGCCCAACAGGAATACAGAACACTTCTGTCGGAAGCTCGCTCTGGAATCGGGTTCACCGAAGAAGAACTGAAGGAACTGGATGAAAAGGTTTCACCGCTGATCCGTCAGGGTCAGTCTCCTCACCATATCAGTGTGCACAACCGGGATACACTTATGGTCAGTGAAGCCACTATTTACCGTCTGGTTGATTCCGGTCTGATTGCAGCGAGGAACCTGGATCTTCCCAGAAAAGTCCGTTTCAAAACCAGGAAGAGAAAGAAGTCTGTATTCAAAGTGGATCGATCCTGCCGGGTCGGAAGAGATTACGGCTGTTTCCAGCGCTATATGGATGAAAACCCTGATACGCCTGTCATCCAGTTGGATTCCGTCATTGGTAAAAGGGGCGGAAAGGTTCTCCTGACTGTACACTTTGTTAACTGCGAGATGATGCTTGCTTTCCTGCGGGACAGCAATGACGCAAAGTCAGTGGAGAATGTGTTTGATTCCCTGTATGAATCGTTGGGACATGACCGGTTCTGTGATATTTTTCGGCTCTGTCTTGCGGATAACGGCAGTGAGTTTTCCAATCCGGCACACATTGAATTTACACCGGACGGTATCCGGAGAACCCGCGTCTTCTTCTGTGATCCGCAGGCTCCTTTCCAGAAAGGGTCCGCCGAAAGAAACCATGAGTTCATTCGCTGTTTTATTCCCAAAGGAATTGATATGGGACAGTATACCCAGGACGATATCACCCTGATGATGAACCATATTAATTCCTACAGCCGGGTTAGTCTTGGTAACAAGTGCCCTTACGATGTATTTCGATTCCTCTACGGAAATGATCTGCTTGAATTGCTGGGATGTGCTACCATCCCAGCACAGCAGGTGACTCTGAACAAATCCGTGTTCAGGAAGGTGGCTGCGGAATGAAATACTCAAAGGGTTCTGTTGATTACAAAGTCAACCTTGAATCACTTCACGAAATGGAAGAGGTCATTCCTATGACCAGTACTGAACGCGCTCGCCTGCGCAAATGGGTCAAGGATGGCCATGACGTAGAGTCTAACCCTTGGGATTATCTGAACGATGACGGTTCTAAAATGAACTATCTTCAATGCCTCAGAATCCGTAATGGTTATTCGCACGGCCCTTGGGATTCCTGGGAATATTCGATTCCCTGGAAATGGGATCTCTTCTGTCGTGAACTCATTGAATGTGATACCTTGAGCAAGTAATCTGCCTTTGATTTCAGTTCCGGGATGCAGCGCTTAACAGCATATCCAGCGGGCGGAATTTACTTCGAAAAGCATTCCTTTTCAGGTTCTACTCGCTTGTTTGCTGCGCCTTTCTTTCACCTGCCGCGGCATGATTATATCTGTTTTGGGCCCTGTTTGCCACCTGAAATGCCATCCCGTCGCTCTTTATTCCACCTCCAATGCATTGATTTTTATGACTTTTTCAGTTTCCGGAACTTACCACTCCAAAACCGGAACTTACTTTGCAAAGTGACCAACGTTTCCCTCCCCTTATTTTGCAAAGGAATTTCCGGTTTTCGGCAATGCGTACACTGAAAAAAAGCGCCCGGTGAAGGGCGCTTTGCGGGATCAGGTACGCAGGATCAGGAGGGACCGCCTCTCCTGCGGAAAAACAGGAAACAGGCCGGCATCAGCAGGAGCGGGAACGCGGTACCGATCCAGAAGATGATCCCGGTCTGGTCCGCGAAGATATTGAAGATCGCGTGGAACGTGATCACGCAGCACAGCAGGGCGAAGGTGCCCACCATCTGGGGCATTGCCCGTCCCCACAGGATAAACAGGCCCGCCGCCACCACCACGCCGCAGCCCACGTGCATGGCCCCGGTGCCGAATCCGCGGATCAGCAGCCGCAAAAGGTTCGATGTACCGTAGTTCGTGAGGAAACAGACGTTTTCAAACGTAGCGAATCCGACGGCGATCATCAGCGTGCTGCTGACCGCGCGGTCTTTCTCCGGCTCAAAAATCAGCAGGTAAAACACCAGGGGCAGGATTTTCATGACCTCCTCCACGATCGGGACGATCTCAAAGGAAGCCGTTACAAAATCCGTGCCCATCAGCCCGGTCACATACGTGCTGATATAGGCGGAGCACAGGCAGGCCGTCATCCCTGCCAGGAAGAAGCCCAGCAGCCGGCGCGCGTCTTTCCGGAGGCAGATGATCGACAGCAGGACCGGCGCAGCCAGGCAGATGTAGGTATTCTCAATGTAATTCATGCCGCCGCCTCCCCGGTCTGCGCAGGCTGGTCCCTTTCCGTCGCCGGGAGGAAGAAGGGGAAACTGACCGTCAGCAGGAAATCAAACCAGTAGTACGGATGGAGCACGATTTCGTCATTCCAGAAGCAGGACGCTGTCCACAGCGCGTATTCCAGCAGGCAGAAAACCAGGATCAGGACCGACAGGGTAAGGCTCCGGCGCTCCGCCAGCCTGCGGATCGCCGCGTAGAGCAGGAAACCCATCAGCGTGGCATAGGCCACGTTGGCGGCAATCTCGCCCCGGAGCATGAAGAATACAGCCATCCCCGCGGTAAACACAGGGCCCAGCCATGGAAGGACCTTTGCCCCGAAGGGCTTTTCAGGCGGCGCAGTATGGCGGAGCAGCAGGTAAAGGAAGATATAGGACGCGTACCAGCTCAGGTCGGAGACCGCTGAAATCTGCGGCGTCCCGTCATAGAAGACCAGGCAGGCCAGCCAGTAGATATCGCCCAGCAGCCAGCTGCCGTAGAAAAAGGAAAGCAGCATCCAGGCCTCGCCCCGGTGCTTCACGGTCCGGTATACCGCAATGGCCGCGCAGACAACCAGTACGCCGATCTGCAGGGCATTCTCAATCCGCTCGATCATCGTTCCGGTTCTCCTCCGTATGCTTTCTGACCCGGAAACAGAGGATCGTCACCAGCGCCCCGAGGCAGAAGGCCAGGATGGCGATCACCACATAACCGAGCGCTTCACGGCCGGTAAAAATGCTGGCGGCGGCGCTTCCCGGAACCCCGCCGGGGGTCTCCGTGTGCAGCCGGGACATGACCAGTGCCAGCCCGACCGTGAGCGCGAAGCATGCCGCGCAGGAAACGGCGCTTATCCGCCGGTACCGGCGGATTTTCGCGGTTTTCAGGGTGCCCATGCGGCGGTGCATTTCCTGTACCCGCTCCTCAGATGTCCGCATGCGTGATCCCCTCCTTTTCCAGTTCCTGCCGCAGCCGGTTCTTTCCGTTGCGCAGCAGGTTGTCGACCTTTTTCCTTGTGCATCCCATGACGCCGGCGGCCTGTTCATAGCTCAGGCCCATCGAATAGAACAGCCAGATCGCCTCCCGGTACTGGGGTGCGATGCGGTTCATGCACCTTTGCAGGACGGCGCTGCGTTCATTCTGCCAGAGGGTATCCTCCGGGCCGCCTCCCGGTGCCGGCAGGTTCTCGTCCAGGCTGAATTCCTGCTGCCGGTACCGCCGCCTCCACACGCGGTTTGCCTTGTTGCGGGCCACCCGGAAAAGGTAAGCCCGGAAATGCCCCTCGCGGATGGCGGGTTTGTTCACCAGGATGACGGCAAAGCAGTCCAGCATCAGGTCCTCCGCGTCGTGCGCGTTGTGGAGGAAGCCGTCCAGGTAGGCCGTCAGCACGTCGCCGTAGCGCAGCATCAGCCGGTCGCCGGCGGACTGGTCGCCGTCCAGGTACTCCCGGTACAGCTCGTCGTCGGTCATGGCTTTCCTCCTCCCTGCCCCGCAGGCCTTCCCTTCGGGACCATCCCGGCGGGATCTTTCCTGTTACGGCTGTTTTTTCCATTATACTACACTTTTGCGTTTAATCAGGCGGGTATTGACCTCAATTTTGATCGCTTCCTGTCTTTTTCCTTCCGCAAACATGATGACGCGGAGCGCAGCGATCTCCCCCAGCAGGGATTTCGGGACCCGAACCGTTGTCAGCGGCGGGCTCATATATTCGCAGGCCGGCATATCGTCAAACCCGACAACCGCCACATCCTCCGGAATGTGGTACCCTGCTTCCTTCAGGGCCTGGATGGCGCCGATAGCGATCAGGTCATTGTCCGCGAAGTAGCAGTTTGCGGGCTTTTCCCCGCTTTCCAGCAGCTGCTTCATGTCCTCGTAGGCGCCTTCCTGGGACGGTGTCAGGCGGATCACCGGGGACTTGGACGCGGACAGCCCTGCCACGCGGATCGCCTTGTAAAATCCGTCCGCCCGCTGTTCAAAGTTGCTGATGGGGTAGGAGGAGCGGAGATATCCCGGCTGGGTCCTGCGCTTCCGGATCAGGTAGGCGGTCGCAAGATAGGCTCCCTGGATATTGTTGATCAGGATGAAGTTGTAAGCCGGATTCTCGAAGTAGGAATCCAGGAAGACCACCGGCATCGTCAGCACCGAAAACTTCTCCAGGGTACTCTCCTGCATTTCGGTAGCCAGCACGATAACTCCGGAAAATCCGCCCGAGTTCAGCGAGTAGATCTGGTCATCCAGGTCGTCATCCTCATACAGGTAACGGATCACGCAGTCGTAGTTCTCCTTCCGGCAGCCGGTGCTGACTCCGCCGGTGAGCTCGGCAAAGAACGGCGTGTCGTCCACCACCGCCCCGCTCAGCTTGTACACGGCGAAACAGATCACGCCGCGTTTCCTGCTGCCGGAAACGCTCTTGCGGGTAAAGTCGTACCCCAGTTCCTCCGCCGCTGCCATCACTTTCTTTCGTGTCAGCGTACTGACGCCCGGCCGGTTATTCAGGGCCAGGGAAACAGCAGATTCCGACAGTCCGAGATGGGCTGCAAGCTGCTTTGCTGTGATCGCCATAATACGAAAAACTCCTTTTTTTGCATCATACTATAATTTAGTAAATTTAGTCAATCTTCACTCAATTTTGCGTTGAAATTTAGTTGTCCGGCTGATAGCATCCAAATTGACACCGATAAACACATACGACCGACCGGTTCCCGATCACCGTTCCCTATGAAACACAGTCCCGAAAGAGGACTGAAAAATGAGGAGGTATTCCCATGAAGAAACTGTTAACCGTGATCCTGGCTGTGGTCCTGATGATGAGCCTTGCCGTTGCGGCAACCGCCGAAGGCATCATCTACATCATCACCCCCTCCACCTCGAACCCCTTCTTCAAGACGGAGCAGGATGTCGGCGCTCCCAAGGCCGAATCCCTGGGTTACGAAGCCAAGTGCTTCTCCCATGATGACGACGCTGCCACCCAGCTGCAGCTGTTCGAATCCGCCATCAACGACAAGGCCGTCGCCATCATCTGCGACAATGCCGGTGCCGACGCTTCCATCGAAGCGGTCCGCAAGGCTGCCGAAGCCGGAATCCCCACGTTCCTGATTGACCGTGAAATCAACGAATCCGGCCTCGCCATCGCCCAGATCGTTGCCGATAACGCCCAGGGCGCTACCGCCATCGCCGAGAAGTGGGTTGAAGCCATGGATTATACCGGAAAGTATGCTGAGCTGCTCGGCCGTGAATCCGACACCAACTGCCATGTGCGTTCCGAAAACTACCACGCCGTGATCGACCAGTATGAAGACCTGGAGATGGTGGCGCAGCAGTCCGCCAACTGGGATCAGACGGAAGCCTATTCCAAGACCGAAGCGATCCTGCAGGAGCATCCGGAAATCACCGGCATCATCTGCGGCAACGACACCATGGCCTGCGGCGCGACCCAGGCTTGCATCGACGCCGGTCGTGAAGACATCAAAATCATCGGCCTGGACGGTTCCGATGAAGCCGCTGCCTACATCAAGGACGGCAAGATGGTCGGTACCGCGCTGCAGCAGATCGCCGCGATCACCGAGCTGGCCATCGAGCAGGCGGACGCCTACATCAAGGACGGTACCAAGCCCGAGAGCGAAAAACAGCTGGTTCCCTGCGTGGCCATCACCATCGACAACGTCGATCAGCTGAACGCCTTCGTGTACACCGGTGAATAATCAATAAGCAGATTCCCCATGGGCGGGGTGCCAGGTGAGCGGCTCCCCGCCCTTTTTCTCAGGAAACCAGAAAAGGAGAGGTCAGGACATGAAGAAACGGATTATCTGGATCATATTGGCGGTCGCGCTGGTGGTTTTCCTCGCTTTGTCCGCCAAGGTGATCGATCAGGGAACAGAAGACCAGTATACCGGCGTCGTGGCTTTCGATGCCGGCGCTCACTCCAGCGGCGACTGGGACGGCGTTGTCTCCGAGATCACGGAAAAAGCGGAAGACATCGCGTCCCTGGACCTGAAGGCGCTGGGGGATGGCAAAGCCGTAAAGCTGACCGGCACCGTCACCGAGTACGTATCCAAGGCTGCCGGGAAAAAGAACTCCGTGATCGTCGAGCCGGAAGGCTACAGCGGGGACGCTGTGATCTCCGTGCAGCTGGGTTCCATTTATTCCGGAACCGCGATCCGGGATGTACAGACCAAGAAAGTATTCGGGGATTTCACCAACCAGACCGAATGGAGCCAGTACGGCAAAGCGCTGAACACGCAGCTCCATGAACTGGTGGTCGTTCCCGCGGAAATAGACGAAAACGTCAAGGGAAAGAAGATCACGGTAGTCGGCGTCGCGACCGCTTCCGGGAATGAAGTGACAGTCACGCCGGTGGCGCTGACCGTGGAATGACAGGAGGGCCGTTATGTTCGATGATCCCAATGTGGTGCTCCACTGTGAAAAGATCGACAAGATCTATCCGGGCACCAAGGCGCTGGACCAGGTCAGCTTCGACCTGCTGAAGGGCAAGGTCAATGTGCTGATCGGCGAAAACGGCGCCGGAAAAAGTACGCTGATGAAAATGATCGCCGGCATTGAACAGCCTTCCGCCGGGAAGATGTACATGGACGGCGAGGAAGTATATTTCAGGGATACCAACGCGGCCCGGGCCAAGGGCATCGGTATCATCCACCAGGAGCTGAGCCTCTTCCAGAATATGACGGTGTACCAGAACATCTTCATGAACCATGAGAAGAAAAAGGGCCTCTTCCTGGACGATAAAAAGCACATCGAAGGCGCCGTGAAGATCCTGAAGCGGCTGGAGCATGAGATCCCGCCGGATACCATGGTAGGCGACCTGCGCGTCGGCCAGCAGCAGATGGTGGAGATCGCGCGGAACCTCGTGGAGGACGACCTGCGCGTGCTGATTATGGACGAACCCACCTCCTCCCTTTCCGCTGCCGAAGTGAAAGTGCTCTTCAGGATCATGCGCGAACTGCTGGAGCAGGGCATCTCCATCGTCTACATCTCCCACCGCCTGGAAGAGATCATGGAGATCGGCGACCACGTCACCATCCTCCGGGACGGTAAATACGTTGCCGACGCGGATATCAAGGATATCAGCCTGGGCTGGATCGTGGAAAACATGGTGGGCAAAAACACCCAGTACCACCGCTTCGAGCGCAGCATTGACCTGGACAAGGCTGAAAAAGTCCTGGAAATGAACCACATCTATCTTCCCAAGACCGGCGGGGGCTGGCTGCTGGAAGACGTGAACATGTATCTGAAGCGGGGCGAGGTCCTCGGGATCTACGGCCTGCTCGGCGCCGGGCGCAGCGAGCTGTTCGAATGCCTGATGGGCATGCGGCCGGAGCACACCGGCGATGTCATCTACCAGGGTAAGAAGATGAAGATCAGCAGCATCGCGGGCCAGCTGGAAGCGGGCTTCGCGCTGGTTCCGGAAGACCGGCAGCGCCAGGGCCTCGTCCAGAGTCTGGATATCTGCAAGAACACGTCCCTCGCTTCCCTTGCCAGATTCCGCCGGGGATTCCTGATGAACTACTCCGCCGAAGAGAAGGCCGTGGATGAGCAGATCAAAGACCTGCACATCAAGGTGGCGGACAAGCACCTGCCGATCCTGTCCCTCTCGGGCGGCAATCAGCAGAAGGTGGTCATTGCCAAAGGCCTGATGACCAGTCCGACGGTCCTGCTGATGGACGAACCCTCCCGCGGTATCGACATCGGCGCAAAAACGGAAGTATTTGAGATCATCCATGAATTCTCCGAACGGGGCCTGTCCATCATCGTGATCTCCTCCGAGCTGAAGGAGATCATGGCCATCGCGGACCGGATCTACGTCCTGTCCAACGGCAAATGCACGGCGGAACTCACGGGAGACGAAATCACCGAGGACAGGCTGGTCCGCGCATCCTACGCCGGCCTGGGCACCGGTAAGAGCGCGTGACGGAATGGAGTGAAATGAAATGAAGAAAAATAACAATCAGCTGATGATGACGCTTCTGAAAGGCCGCACGTTTATCGTACTGATCCTGCTGGTCATCTTCTTCAGCTTTGCGTCGTCCTCTTTCCTTCAGGTAAACACCCTGACCATGGTCGCCAAACACGTAGCGCTGTACGGCATCCTGGCGCTGGGCATGACCTTCGTTATCATCACCGGCGGCATTGACCTGTCCGTCGGCTCCGTGGTAGGCCTGGTCGGCATGCTGGCCGGCGGCCTTATCCAGGAAGGCCTGACCATCGGCGGCAAAACGATCTACCTCTCCGTGCCGGCTGTCGTGGTGCTGATGCTGCTGTTCGGCTGCCTGGTAGGCCTGATCAACGGCCTGATCATCACCAAGCTCAAGGTTGCCGCCTTCATCGCCACCCTGGGCACGATGTACATCTGCCGCGGCCTGGCGAACCTGCGGTCCAACGGCGCCACCTTCTCGAAGATCGCCGGCTTTGAAGGCCTGGGCAACACCGGCCTGAAAACCCTGGGCAGCAACTGGTTCAATATTCCCGCCGGCGTCTACATCTTCGCTGTGCTCGCGGTCATCGCCGCGATTCTGCTGAAGCGGACCGACACCGGCTGGCATATCCTGGCCGTGGGCGGTAACGAGAAGAGCGCGAAGCTCTCCGGCATCAAGTCCGACCGGGTCAAGATCCTCGTCTACATCATTTCCGGTTTCTGCGCGGCCTGGATCGGCCTGATCAACACCGCTCAGCTGGCCGCCGCGCATCCCGCCTCCGGTGACGGATGGGAAATGAACGCCATCGCCGCGACGGTCCTGGGCGGAACCTCCATGGCCGGCGGTTCCGGGACCATTCTCGGTACAGTCGTCGGCGCCTTCGTCATCGGCGTCATCAACGACGGCATGACCATGTGCGGCGTCTCCGAATTCTGGCAGAAGATCATCCGCGGCCTCGTAATCATCCTGGCCGTCGTCATCGACCAGACCCAGCGCAACCTGCAGGCCAAGATGGCCCTTCAGGCCCGCAACGAACTGAAGAACTGAACCGCCCCGGCCGATACACATCCGGGAAAGGAGCTTGAATTATGAAAGCAACGATCAGACTTGGCTTTGCCCCCACCCGCCGGGCCATCTTCAGCGCGCCCGCCGCGGTGGAATACAGGAACCTGACCGCGGCGCGCCTCCGGGAACTCGGCATCGATTTCGTGGATATCGATGACATCAACGAGGAAGGCCTGCTGTACGACGACGCCGGAATGTACGCCATTGCGGAGAAATTCCGGAAGGAGAAGGTGGACGGTCTGTTCCTGCCCCATGCCAATTTCGGTACGGAGTATGAATGCGCCCGCCTGGCGAAGGAACTGAATGTGCCGGTCCTGCTGTGGGGTCCCCGGGACGAGCGTCCGGACGAGAAGGGCATGCGCCTGCGGGACAGCCAGTG
>JAEEGH010028926.1_pt1 | contig 10873 bp, 8 predicted proteins | sample 9134181 | NCBI WGS metagenome assembly JAEEGH01 (sample SAMN16246544, study PRJNA631951) | gut metagenome | biome: gut microbiome; feature: rumen; material: DP-attached | host: Bos | place: Iran: Karaj | collected 2018-10
GCACTGCATGTGCCGGAGACGGTCGGTAAATGCGCAAAGCTTTCTCCCGATGAAGCGAAGCAGCTCTATGCTCTCCTTTATAAACTTCTCAATAATCTTTCCGAATAAGAGGTGTATTCAATGTCAGACAATTCAAACGGTAATCCTTCCGGTTCAGAACTTCTCAAACGGGAAGAGAACAGACAGTCGATAATAGTAAAGACCAGCGTAATCGGAATAATCACAAATATTTTTCTGGCTGCTTTTAAGGCGGGCGTCGGTATTATCTCTAAATCAATCGCTGTCACTCTCGACGCTGTCAATAACCTTACAGATGCGATTTCCAGTATAATCACAATTGCCGGCGCTAAGCTTTCCGGTAAGCGTCCGGATAAAAAGCATCCGCTCGGTCACGGAAGGGCAGAGTATCTGAGCTCTATGATTATCGCGGCGATTATCCTTTATGCGGGTATTACTGCATTCACGGAATCGGTGAAAAAGATTATTTCGCCCGAGAAGCCCGAATATACAGCTGTTTCGCTGATTATCATTGCGGTCGCCGTGCCTGTCAAGATAATTCTCGGCTCATTCTTCAAAAAACGCGGTAAGGCCGTCAATTCCGGTTCGCTCATCGCTTCGGGTTCCGACGCCTTGTTTGACGCGGTGATTTCTGCTTCCGTGCTCGTTTCCGCTCTTGTATATATGGCTTTTAAAATATCAACGGAGGCGTATGTCGGCGCGGTTATTTCAATATTTATCATAAAAGCCGGCATTGAGATAATGATTGAGACGGTCAATGATATTCTCGGCAGACGGAGTGACCCGGAGCTTACAAAAAAGATAAAATCCATTATTTCCTCTCATGACGGTGTTCGCGGCGCATATGACCTGATTATAAATAATTACGGGCCCGAAAAGAATTATGCGAGCGTTCACATTGAGGTCCCCGATACTATGACCGCCAATGAAATAGATCTTATCGCGCGCCACCTTTCCGAGGATGTTTATGTCGAAACGTGAATCATCTTAACGGCTATCGGTATTTATTCATATAATACCGGATGTGACGAATCGGCGAAAATGAGAGACAGGGTCACAGAAGCGGTGCTTTCCCATAACTGGGCAATTCAGGTTCACGGCTTCTACGTGGACATGGATAAAAAGGATATGCGCTTTGACGTTGTTCTCAGTTTTGCAATTGATCCGAAGGAAGCGCTTAAAATTATCTATTCCGATATGGAATCCATATGCCCAGGATACCGTATAACCATCGCGCCTGATGTTGATTTATCGGATATATAAAGCAAAGAACAGCCCGCAGGATATCCTGCGGGCTTTCTCATATATGTTTTGATATGCCTTCTAGATTTCTTCTTTCGGCAGCGAACCGAAGAGTGAACGGAACCAGGCGATTATTCTGGCAAAGAAACCTGAATTAACATTAACCTGTATTGTTCTCTGAAGCAGATTGTTGTTCAAATCAGTCTGTACCGTTTTATTTGCATCTATTATTTTCACCGTGAAGGTGCGGTTGCTTCTCATTTCGCCGACGTGATAAGAGACTCTTGAATTTGTTCCTGTGGCAAGCTCGGTGCCGCCGTCATAGATTGCAAGGCAGTATCCGGCGGGGACATTATCGGCAGTTGCCGTTACCGTAACATCCGAGCGGTAGCTGATGTTTGCCGAAGAGCGGACATTGATTCTTGCCGCATAGGTCGGATTCGTGATTTTTGTTCCTTCTTTGATTCTTGTATCCGTTGCGGAGCATCTGTCGCATTTTGCTGTTTCGGTGCCGTCTCTTTCGGGTGTTGCATCACCGTTATATTTATAATTTGTGAAACTGTGACCGAGCGGATTCTTATACGAATCGGTGTACGAATCTCCGCAGTGGCAGGTGTGAATGGTATATCCGCTCGCTGTGCATGTCGGCGGCGTTACATATATCGAATAGGAGTGACCTGAGGGCGGCGTAATGATTGTTTCGGAGTTCAGGATATTACTGCATACAGTACAGCGCACTACATTGTCATAGTGACCGCCTTCAGTGCAGGTTGAAGGAACAACACTTTCTTTTGCCGATGCGCCCGGAATATGGTTGCCGTATCCGCTTGAGTGGGTTATTGCATGACAGCCCTTACATATTTCGGTTTTATAAACCGGAGTTCTGCAGTTTCCTTCGGTTTGCCTCAGTGTTTCTTTCTGTGAGTGGTTACAATACACGAAAGACTCCGTATGATCGGAAACCGTTAAAGAATCAAATGTGGTCGCGTTATTTGAAGTGACATATATTTTTCCGTCAATCTGTCTGAGACCGATCAGACGATAGTTGTTTTCGGGGAACAGCTCCGAAGAAGGAGTATAAATCAGTTTGTCTTCATTTGTCAAAACATTGTAGGAGCGGACTTGTCTTGCGCATGTATAAATGATTTCATTTCCGATATTTATAATTTTCGGGGCCGTGTCATAGTTCGTCCACGAGTATGAGGAGGTATTGACGCTCATATATTTGTCAATCAGGAAGAATTCCGACTCGTTGCCGCTCATATCTCTTTTATAAACTGCGTATTTGGAGCTGTTTGATGATGACTCTTTCAGATAATAAAAACTACCGTTGATATAAAGAACCTGAGCCTTTGAATCTGCGGAAAAATAATCTTCATAAACAGTTGAAGTCGCATCGTCGCTGAAATCCGTAGCTCCTTTATGGGTTCCCGAAAAAGCGGAAAAAGACAACATGAAGTTTTCATGCTTGACTCTTCCGGGAACATCCCACACCGGGTCATCCCAGGTTGTGTCCGAGTAATACGCCTCGGAATTGATTATAACCCTTGTGAAAGCGTGCTGTATCTGTTCCGAGCTTATAAGATAGTTTTCTATTCCGAGCTCGTCGAGAAGCCACATATAAGCCAGAGCATATCCGTTGCAGACTGCGGTTCTTTTAACCAATGCTCCGTAAGCATCGTAGCTTTCATCGGGTATTGTATCGCTCAGATAATTTGCATAGTCGTATTCGCAGTATGAAACGAGACGATCGTGAAGCAGGAGACATTTATCAACATCGGTAAGAGCATTGTTTCCTTTGATTTCATAAAGCAGCTGCTCGACGGCATCCTCGCATTCGGCATATTTTGCCTTGTTTTCTGCAGGATTTCCCGAAAAATAGAGTTTTGAAAGCGTATTGCCGATCGATGAATAATAATAACTTTTATGACTTACGGCAAAAAGCTCGGGAGAGCTGAAAACATGGTTGCTGATATATTCAATGTTTGCATCGGTATAAGGGATATTGCAGGATGATATATCAACTGTTATATCAGCGTTTTCCGATTGTACCGTATCATTATAAACCGCGTTGAAAACCAGATTGAAAGCCCTGTCCCAATCTGCATTTGTATCCATGCCTTCCGGCTCCGGAACGGAAAGATACTCGCCTTCTTCGGGAGGAGTGCATTTGTGTATTATTTCTTCGGAAGCTGCATAAGCCCCCGAGCCGGGCAAAAGAACTGCCACGGCAAGCAAGAAGCATACAATTGATTTTGTTATTTTTCCGTATTTCATTCAATACCCTCCCGAAAATATTCCTCAGCAGATTCAATAACTCTTTCTGCAAGTCTTTTAAGCTGATCCATTGTTTCCAGTTCTCCGATTTCCCTTCGGAATGATGCGGCACCGCGCATACCTTTTATATACCACCCGGCGTGTTTTCGCGCCTCTCTCATACCGACATAGTCTCCCTTGTATTCGCAGAGCAGGGAGATGTGCTTTATCATAACCGCCATTCTTTCTTCAACGCACGGTTCCGGAGCAAATTCTCCGGTCCTGATATAATTATTGATGTTCGCAAATACCCAGGGTGCTCCCAACGCTCCTCTGCCGATCATAAGATGATCGCAACCTGTTTCCTTCAGCATAAACTCCGCGCTCCGGATATCGGTCACATCGCCGTTTCCGATAACCGGTATGGATATTGCTTCTTTGACTTTGCGGATTATCCCGTAATTCACGGGTGGGGCATACATCTGCTTCCTTGTTCTGCCGTGAACCGTAATTGCACTTGCTCCGGCTTGCTCAAGTTTCTTTGCCAGCTCAACGGCGTTTATACTGTCATCATCCCAACCCGAGCGGATTTTACAGGTGACCGGTATATCTACTGCATTCACGCAGGCGTCAGCAATTTCAGCGGCAAGATCGGGATTTTTCATAAGTGCCGCGCCTCCGCCGTGCCCGGCGACCTTCGGAGCGGGACAGCCCATATTTATATCCACCGCAATGCATCCTGTCTGCTCGGCCATTTTTGCCGCCTCGGCCATCGTCTGAGGCTCACAGCCGAAAATCTGTACGCTTGCAGGCATTTCCTTCTCTCCGATTGTCATCAGAAATCCGGACTTTCTGTCGCCCATAGTGAGCCCTTTTGCGCTTATCATCTCGCTTGTAACATAAGAAGCGCCGTATTCTATGCAGATTTCCCTGAATGCTCTGTCCGTAACTCCTGCCATAGGAGCGAGTGCGGCAGAGCCTTTTAATTCATAATTACCGAGTTTCATATTCTCACCGATTTGATTATAACATTATATAAATAATTCTTCAATAAAAATATGATTTTAAGCTAAAATTAAGGTTTGAGGTTTCTTCTTTAAACGAAGCAGAAATGCTTCTAACCTTCATTTTATCTTCCCGAACAGACAGACCGCCTTCCGCAGGGCGGTCTGTCGCCTTATTGGACTTAGAGTCTGATTATTACAAATTATTACAAAAATTGTAATTTTCCTCTTGATTTATTATTAATATAATGGTAATATAATCAAGTAAAAAGGAAAGTATGTTTATTTATAAACGGGAGGATTTTTGAAAATGACTAAAAGAATTCTTGCTTTTATTCTTGCAGTAATTATGCTTGCTGCAATTCCAATGACTTCATACGCTGCTAAGGCTGCCAACGAAGAGACCGCCGCAACTGCAGAGGAAGAGACTACCGCTGCTCCTGCCGAGCCTAAAGAGAATCCCCGCGACACTGTCGCGAAGATGTGGGTATTTGTTACCTTCGCAAACCCGAAGGTTCCCCATTGCTGGATTTATATCAAGAACCTGACAGATAAGCCCCTTAAGGTCTGTGATGATTATTATATCAAACCTTACGGCGATTTTTCAATGGGCGCCTTTAAAGAGAGAGGCACCGACGGCGCAGGTATCTTCTTCAATCTTGAAAGACACTGGATCAAGCCCGAGACCTACGGCAGAGCATACTGCATGAGCACCAATGTTTCACGCAGAGAGATGGGCAAGATTTCCGATGCTCTCAAGCGCCACAATTACTGGAACTGGGGCTTCAACTGCTGCTGGTTTGCTACCAGTATGTGGAACCTCTGCTCTCCCCGCAAGCTCGCATATCTCTTCTCCCCCTATATCATGGTAGGCCAGATGCTTATCTGGGGCGCAAAGAGACCCGACTTCGTCATTCCCAAGATGACAAATGCGGCATACTGCTATAAGTACAGCCCGGACGGAATCAAGCAGTGCTGCTACAGAGCTACTATCTCCAATACCGGCGTTTAATAGAAACACGCAATAATTACGGCCCGCTGTTTATCGGCGGGCTGTTTTTTATGGAAATCAAGGCGGAATAATCAAAACCCGCTTCTGTTTGAATACATCTTGATTATAATTCATTATTATTGTATAATTTCATCGGTGATAATATGAATGAATACAATCTCGGTATAATCGGTGCGGGCGCATCGGGACTTGCGGCTGCAATTCAGGCGAACCGCCTTCATTCCGGTATGAAGATTGCGCTCTTTGAACATCTGCCGAGAGCAGGGAAAAAGATTCTCGCAACCGGCAACGGCAGATGCAATCTGACCAATCTCAACGCTCTCTCGCACGATTACAGAAACAAAGAATTTGCCTTCGCGGCATTGAATAAATACTCTCCCGAAAAGGTTGTTGAGTTTTTCTCATCTCTCGGGCTTATGACGTTCTCGGATACCGAAGGGCGTATTTATCCGCGCAGCAACGCGGCTGCCTCAGTGCTTGATGCACTTAGATTCGGTGCGGATACACAAAATACAGATTTGATTACCGAAACAGAGATTTCAAGAATTGAAAAGCAAAGTGAGTGCTTTGTCATTAATCAAGAGTATAAATGCAGAAAAATCATTCTTGCAGGCGGCGGCAAATCATCGCCATCGCAGGGCAGTGACGGCAGCGCATTGAAACTTGCCAAAGCGCTCGGCCATAAGCTGACACCGGCCGTTCCCGCGCTTGTTCCGCTTAATTCCGAGCCCGACAGAGTCAAACCTCTCAAGGGATTGAGGGCATCGGGTGTCGAACTGACTCTTGAAGGCGAATACAGCGAATACAAATCTTCCGGTGAGATTCTTTTTACCGATACCGGCATATCCGGTATAGCGGCTATGGAACTCGCTTCCTCTGCGGAAAGAGAACTGCGCAACGCATTTGATCCGGTCCTGCATATAGATTTCCTGCCCGAAATCGATAATCTTTCAGTCATTCTTGAAGATATAATAAATGCAAAAGAAGGTCAGCCGCTTGAGAATCTGCTGACCGGAATTCTGCCGAAGCAAATTGGATTGGAAATTTTGAAACGCGCAGAGATATTCGAGGGAAACGCGATTATCTTTTCCGATAAATTCAGCGATAATATGATTGAACTTCTCGCTTCAGTAATTCACGATTTTGCTTTAAAAATTACCGGAACCCGCGGATTTGCAAACGCTCAGGTCACAAGCGGGGGAGTAAATATAAATGAAATCAATCCGCTCACAATGCAGTCCAAACTGGTTTCGGGCTTATATTTCAGCGGTGAAATTATCGATGTTGACGGCGGATGCGGCGGTTTCAATCTCCAGTGGGCTTTTGCTTCAGGCCTTCTCGCAGGTGAACTCAATGATTAGAATAAATGAACTTAAAATACCGCTTGATTCCGACGAGAATTTGCTGAAAGCAAAAGCGGCTAAGGCGCTCAGAAGTGATGAAAGCATAATCAAGAGTGTAAGAATTCTTAAAAAGGCGATTGATTCACGTAAGAAATCCGATATTTGCTTTGTATATAATATCGCTGTAGACGTTGCCGGTGACGAGAATAAAATCCTGCGCCGTGCTTCAAATTCAAAGGCCGGTTTATATGAAATCAAGCCCTATGAAAAGCCCGATAACAGGCGCAAAAGCGAATTGCGTCCCGTTATTGTCGGTTTTGGACCCGCGGGTTTTACCGCAGGACTAATTCTCGCGAGAGAGGGGCTCAGACCACTGATAATCGAGCGAGGGGCCGATGTTGAAACAAGAACTGCTCAGGTTAAAGATTTCTGGAACCGCAGGCACCTGAATCCACAGAGCAATGTGCAGTTTGGAGAGGGCGGAGCCGGAACTTTTTCAGACGGCAAACTGACAACCGGAATCAAAGACCCTTTCATTACCAAAGTTATTTATGAACTTATCAATCATGGCGCCCCCGAAGAAATAGCTTATTCCGCAACTCCGCATATCGGAACCGACCGTCTCGGGGCGGTAGTGAAAGCAATCCGCGAGGAGATAATTTCACTCGGCGGTGAGGTAAGATTCAATACGCGCCTTACCGATATTATCATTGCCAATAAATCGGTTCAGGGTATAACATTTGAAGATATAAACGGAAATAAGACCGATTTTGAGACCGACACGCTTTTGCTTTGTATCGGTCATTCGGCGCGCGATACCGTTGAGATGCTCTATAAACGCGGTTTTGAGATTGTTCAGAAGCCGTTCAGTATGGGGGTTCGCATAGAGCATCCGAGAGAACTTATCGATAAAGCGCAATTCGGAGACTGCGCCGGAAATCCCAAGCTCGGCGCCGCCGTCTATAAAATGGCCTGCCATCCCGAACACGGCAGGGGGGCCTATACCTTTTGTATGTGTCCCGGAGGTACGGTCGTCTGTGCCTCTAGCGAAGAGAACATGGTCGTTGTCAACGGCATGAGCGAATATGCCAGAGACGGTGAAAATTCCAATTCCGCATTGCTCGTCGGCATTGAACCCGAAAATTTCGGAAGCGATCATCCTCTTGCAGGTATTGAAATTCAGAGAAATATCGAGAGCAAAGCTTTTGAAGCGGCGGGCGGAGATTATTCGGCACCCTGTCAGCTCGTCGGTGATTTTCTCGCAGGAAACAGAAGTACAAAGCTGTCTTTCGTTAAGCCATCTTGTCCGACAGGCGTTGTTCCCGGCGATATAAGAAAAATTCTGCCCGAAAGAATTACCGATACCATGGCGTCTGCCATTGTGAAAATGGATAAGATGCTCAGCGGTTTTGCTCTTCCCGATGCAGTGCTTACCGCCCCCGAAACGCGCTCATCTTCCCCGGTCAGGATTCTCAGGAACGATATTTATCAGTCAAACATACGAGGAGTTTATCCCTGCGGCGAGGGAGCAGGCTATGCGGGCGGAATCGTCTCGGCAGCAGTTGACGGAATACGCTGCGCCCATGCCGTTTTGCTTGATGAAACCGATGATATGTAAAAACCTTGCGGAGCATCGAACTCTGCAAGGTTTATTCCGGTCAGCTTTCCTTCTCTATACTTTTTACCCAATTCATACTCTTTGCTTTGAAAAACGCCACAACGCATTTTAATACCTGATCCGCTTTGAGGCAGGCAAATGTGACAGGCACGGGAAATCTGAAAACGAATGCGCTCAGCGCCGATGCGGGCAGGACTATCAGCCACATGAAAATTATATCGTTCCTCAGAACGAATGAAGTATCTCCGCCGCCCGAAACAATTCCGCAGAGAGTCGGCGCTTCGTAAGAAGTTCCGATTATTGTTATTGCGAGTATCCATGTGAAAATATTCGTATAATGAACGGTTGTCGGAGTTGCGTCATAGAAGCCGATTATCAGCGATTTGCAGGCGATAAGTATTATGCTTGAGGCGATACCGATTGCAACAAACAGCAGCTGCAGCCCGTTGCTTCGCTTTTTGACGGTTTCCATCGTATCGCCCTCGCCGATTGTTTTCGCAATCAAAACGCAGGCGGCCCCGCTTGAAGCGTAGGTAAATATAGTCGCGACCTGAAACAGAGTCGTCACTATGCTGTTTGCCGCTATTGCGCTCTCTTCAAGACGCCCGATAATTGCTCCCTGTATGTTCATCGCAAAGCCCCAGGAAACCGAACTTGCCAGCAAGGGAACCCCTACTCTGATATACTGCATGAACATTTCTCTGTCTGCTCTGACAAGGTCAATGAATTTCATCTTCAGTTTTTTATCCGCTGCAAGAGTATAGATAAACACAACCGAGAATTCGATAATTCTTGAAATCAATGTCGCGAGAGCGGCGCCTCTGATTCCCATTTCCGGCAGGCCGAATTTGCCGTAGATTAAAATATAGTTCAGGAAAATATTTATACCGAATGACGACAGCGAAACATAGAAACCTATTTTTACCGTTTCCGCGCTCCTGAGAATTGCAAGCAGAATCTGAGTCATTCCATAGAGAATATAGGTGTATTTTATAATCGCGAGGTATTCGACCGCCTGAGCGGCGACTGCGGTTTTATCCGTATAAAGAGCGATGAGCTGATTCGGGATAAAAATGCAGAGTATAAACAGGATAACGGAAAAAGCAAAACCTGTGATATTCGCTACCGCGCCTGCTCTGTGGATTGACTTTATATCCCGCTCTCCCCAGTATCTTGAAGCGAGAACGGTCATGCCGCTGGCAACGCCTGTTACCGCCATGTGAAGAAAATACTGCAGGTTATTGCAGATTCCGACTCCGCTCAGCGCCGTTTCGCTGTAAGCGCCCATCATAACCGAATCCGCGAGGTTTACTCCGTAAACTATCAGATTCTGTAGCGCGACGGTTACAGTCATTATCAGAAAGGCCTTGTAAAACTCCCTTTCCGTCATTCTTGTTACTTTATTAGTTTCCATTTTATTCTTTCCCATAGTCAGTTTATGTATGAATTATATCATTACGTTATTTTCAAATCAATAGCGAGGTGCAAATTATGTTTAACGGTAAAAAGAAAGCTGTCACTTTCAGCTATGATGACGGTGTTACACAGGATAGCCGTCTTATTTCTGTTCTGAATAAATACGGACTGAAAGGCACTTTCAATCTCAATTCCGGATTGCTCGGGACGGATAATCATCTGATAATAAATGAAAAGACGATTTCTCATGTCAAACCCCGCGCCTGCGAGGTGAGAACCATCTATGAAGGCCATGAAATTGCCGCGCATACTTTGACTCATCCGAACCTGACCGGATGCGATGAGGCCGAGATTATCCGTCAGGTTGAGCAGGACAGATTGATGCTCTCCGAAATTGCCGCCTATGAAATTACAGGGATGGCTTATCCGGGCGGCGGAGTGAATTTCAATCACGATGTCGCTGAAGTAATCCGTAATAATACAAATATAAAATATGCCAGGACTACCGTATGTACAGGTAATTTTGATATTCAGAGCAATCTTCTAGAATTCAGACCGACGGTCCGTCACGCTGATTTTGACAGGCTCTTTTCACTCGCCCGGGAATTCATTTCCCTTGATCCCGATGAGCCAAAGCTCTTCTATATCTGGGGTCACAGCTATGAATTCGATGTTGATAACACCTGGGATAAATTCGAGGAGTTCTGTAAGCTCATCTCAGGCCGGGATGATATATTCTACGGTGCAAACAGAGAGGTTCTGCAATAAGATAATCCCTGCTCAGCGGCAGGGATTTAAAGGTTCAAGTATATAGTCTTTGAATTCAGCAATTTCTTCGTCCGAGATTTTCAATGCGTCTCTTACAAAGTTTTCGAATGAGCCGTATTTGACAGTCAGCGCGTCAAAAGCGGAATCAAGATACTTTTCATCAGCGAGGAAGACCTCATAGGTTTTTTTCGCGATT
>JAEEGH010028927.1_pt1 | contig 10872 bp, 10 predicted proteins | sample 9134181 | NCBI WGS metagenome assembly JAEEGH01 (sample SAMN16246544, study PRJNA631951) | gut metagenome | biome: gut microbiome; feature: rumen; material: DP-attached | host: Bos | place: Iran: Karaj | collected 2018-10
GTCATCCAGTTCACGCTGACCTACAACATCAATTCTCCCTTGAGATAAAGCTATTCATTGTCGTGAGCCACGTCTCGCAGTTCACCACTCGAGATAAACTCAATATTTCTTTTCAGTCCTTCATATCCAGCGCGCTGTACGGCGGAATGCTTGAATATTGTCTCAAATTCATCTTTTGACAAGCTTTCCCAATCATCTTCGTGCATATCCAATAGCTTTTGGGAGGGCTGGAACTCAGGCTCATTGTTAGGCAAGGCAAAACGGTTGTATGGGCACACGTCTTGACAGATGTCGCAGCCATACATCCAGCCTTGAAAGGTCTTTGGGTCAATCTCGGCAAGGCTGCCTTTGTATTCAATGGTCAAGTAAGAGATGCATTTGCGGGCATCGATGTGGAAGGGAGCTTCCAAAGCGCCCGTTGGACATGCATCCAAGCATTTTGTGCAGCGGCCACAGTGGTTGGTCATGGTTTTCCCCGTTTCTTCCAATTCTAAGGGAAGAAACAAATGTCCAATAAAAAAGAAAGATCCTTTCTTGGGATGGATCAATGTGGTGTTTTTGCCGATGAAGCCCAAACCAGAGCGCACAGCCCAAGCGCGGTCGAGCACAGGAGCCGAATCGACAAAGATGCGTGTGCCTTCCAGTTTACCCGTCTGTGTCTCAATGCGTTCTAAAAGTTGCCGCATCTTGCGTTTTAGTATTTCGTGGTAGTCGGCACCGTAAGCGTATTTGGCAATCTTAAAACGATCGGAATCGCCTAAAGTCTGTTTGGGGAAATAATTGTAAAGTACAGTAACAATGGATTTTGTGCCTTCTACCAAAAGGCGAGGGTCATAGCGTTTCTCCTTGTTGCGGGTAAGGTAGCCCATCTCACCCTCATAGTCGCTCTCGAGCCAATGCTCGACATGCATCGACTCTTCCTTCAGGACCGTCGCTTGGGCAATGCCGCAAGCGTCGAAGCCCATTTGTTCGGCTTCAGCAATAATCCATTGGGAGGCGATTTGCGTCATTGCGAGGAGGAACGACGAAGCAATCTAGTAATTGAACAAGTTCTCTGGACTGCTTCGTGCCTCGCAGTGACGCAAAGCAACCACAAGCAATCCTTACCAAATCAGAATGGTGCAAAAGTCAAGCCCACCGACAGCGGATGGAAGGTCGGAGCTTCATGGCCGACGGCAAACACAGGGTTGATTTGGTAGGCAGCAAACGCACTCACCCATCTCCAGCCCACACGCAGGGTGGCGGAGTAGGCCATACGCTCTACATTGTTGATATAGGCTAGCTTCTCGTGAACAGTTGCACCGCTGCCGTTGGTAAGTGTGCCTTCTTCATCGTCGGGACCGACATATTTGGTCTTTGTAGCGAGCATCACACCGACTTTGACGCCAACACCAATCTTCACGGCATCTTTGATGCGGAAACGCAGCTCTAACGGAACCTCACCATAGGTCGGGTTGACCTTGTAACGCTTAAAGTTTTCCACATCACGGTAGTTCTTATATTCGAGATCACCGTTTGTGTAAGGATTTAAGATGCGTGTGTATGAGAAATAGTTGTGCGACGACATGCCTAAACCGACGGAAACCGTGTGTTTCGTGCTTTCGCCCAAAGGGAAATTGTAGGTGAGGGCGAAGCTCACACCTTGGTTGAAGCCACGCGGGTCCCAATTGTCGCTTGGGGCGAGCTGTAGGTCGCTGAACAGGTCGAGGCCGAAGGTGACCTTGTTGTCGGTTTTATTGGCAATGAGTTGGGCGAAAGAGGTCGCCGAAATGACTAATGCGATGAGGGTAAATAGTGCTTTCTTCATTATTTATTGATTTGATTATTGTCGATTAAACGGCCTTTCGACAAGCTCAAGGACCGTATAAGCTAAGGTTGCTGAGCCTGTCGAAGCACCGACATTATTTCATTTCTAATTCCTTCATAATAGATGTGCGTTCATCCAAAAGGCGGTTGATGTCTTCATCGGAGAGGTCTGGTTGGCGCAATTGGTCATCGATGGCGGCCAAATGGGCTTCCAAGTTCTCGGTAGTACCGGGAATTTCGTTCAACTGTTTCTCCTTGTTGACAGGTGGCTCTTGTGGCGCAGCGTTTTGAGTGGTCACTTGTGGATTGTTACCAGAGAAGTTCTGCAATTGTCCCATCACCATGCCTACCATCTGTTTCGTAAATGGGTCAAGTTTGTATATTTCGACCTTCATGTCGTCTTTCAGCTCATCGAAGTCCTCAAGAAACATCTTCAGTTGTTCCTTCTGTTCTTCGTTGATGCCTGGAATGGCGTCAAGATCTTGGTTCTCCATCATTTTCTTGAACATGTTCAAGAAGTCGTCAAGTCCGTTATTGAGGTTGTCGTTTTCCATTGTGTGTTGTTTTGTGATCCTTTTGGGGACACTGAAATGGTCATCAAATACCATTCCGACTGCAAAGAAACGAATTTTTTACGGAATGATTGTGACAGATTGACAATTTTTCACGAATATTGCATCTCTAAACTTCCTTCTTTCAACTCTCAACTCTCAACTCTAAACTTTCAACTGACTCTAAACTCTAAACTCTCAACTCTAAACTAACGAAAATGGAATTCACCACAATAAAAGTACAACTGGGCGAAAGCATGGCATGGGTTAACCTCGACCGCCCCGAGGTGCGCAACGCGCTGAATGCCGAACTGATACGCGAACTGACCGAAGTCTTCGACTGGCTCAATAGCCGCGACGACATTCGCGTCATTATCGTAAAAGGCAATGGCAAGGCATTTTGTGCAGGTGCCGATTTGGCTTACATGAAGGATATGGCTGGATTCAGCTACAATCAAAACATTGCTGATGCCGAAAAGCTTTCCAAGCTGTTCCAAACCATCTATTTCTGCGACAAGGCCGTCATTGTCGATGTGCATGGTGCCTGCATAGGCGGTGCCAACGGCATCATCGCCGCTGCTGACATCGTGATTGCTGAGAAGGAAACGAAATTCGCTTTCTCGGAGGTGCGTTTAGGCATCACACCAGCTACCATTTCTCCTTTTGTGGTGGCAAAAATTGGAACTACTGCCGCCAAGGAATTGATGCTCACAGGTCGCCGTTTTACTGCCGATGAGGCCAAGACCTTCGGCTTGGTGAATGCTGTTGTCGATGAAGCTGAGATGATTGATACTGAACGACAATACATCGACCATTTCCTGCAAGCCTCTCCCGATGCCATCGCCGAATGCAAAAACCTGCTCCGCTTGGTAAGCGGCACCACCGATCGCTATAATCCCATCTTCATGAATACTTCGGTGCTTATCGCCAACCAACGTATCTCAAAGGCAGGGCAGGAGGGCATGAAGGCGTTTTTTGAGAAACGGAAACCTGAGTGGTGTCATTGATTACGCAAAAAGCAAAAGAAAAACACCGCAAAAAGCAAAAGTAAAATACCACAAAAAGCAAAAATGGTTTTTCTAATTCAATTATTATCAGTGTTTTGCTTCAGTGATTCTAAAATAGATATTGCTTTAAAAGAATTTGTACCTGTGCCTCAACAAACAATAGAACACCTCCATGAAAAAACGCTTTCTTTTCCTTCTTCTTGTTTTGTCCGCTTTGAGCGTTTTCCCGCAAAACAGCGAGGATGTGCTGACTTTGCCGGATTCGTTAGTGGGGCGGCTGAAAGAACACCGCAAAGCAGATTTGGCCCGAGCAGAGGCTTTGAATGCGGCAATTATGTTCTATTATGATGAACATAGGATTTTGGAAGCAGAATCCTACATAAACGAACTAACTTCGTTGTCACAAGATTTGAAAGACAATTATTGGAAGGCTTTAAGTTTATTTTATAAGAGTTTATGTGCATACAAAAACTGCGATTATTCTGGTTTTTTACGTTTGATAAACAAATCTCAAGAAATGGTAGAATCGTTACGGGAAACAAAACGAACAGAGTTTTTACTAACCCAGATTTGTCTTATGAAAAGTGCTTATTACTATAAAATCAAGCAAATTCCTGAGTGTCAAAACTATATAGAAAGGGGGCTGGCTATTGCGGAAAGTTGTGGCTTTGAAGAACTGAAATACAAGCTTTACAACAACCAAGGAACTTTATTGATGCGTATGGAAAGCTATAAAGAAGCCATAGCACATTTTAAAAAACTCTTTGCTAACAAAAAAATAACCGATGAAACCAAATTGGAGGTGATGAGTAATATTGCTACTTCTTTTCAACATTTAAAACAGTTTGATTCCGCCTTTTTATACCTTGATTCCATTCTCAACTATATTCCCAATGCGAAGATAAAAGAAACATTAATCTTTGACAATCTCATTATAAGTTACCAACAAAAAGCTGTAGGTAATATTGAATTAAAACAATGGAATGAAGCTATGCAATGTTTGGCTCATTCTAGTGAGTTATTGGAAATACATGACGATAAACATGAATTGGCTGTAAACTATTTGTATAAAGCAGAGGTAAATAATGGTATAGGAAAATACGAATCCGCCCTCGCTCTTGTTGATTCGGCCATTATCTACTCAAGAGAAGTGGAGGAAATAGAATTGGAGTGGCACGCAGTCAAGCTAAAATCTGAGATTTTAAAAAACCTAAATGATTGCGAAAAAGAAGTGGAGAATCTTCGCTATCTTATCATTTTGACGGATACTGTCAGTAATCGAGAAAACATTTTGAAAGTACAAGAACAGCGTTATCAGCATGATGCTCAAGTAATGGAACAACGCTATGAACTACAACGGCAGGCTTCGCGTCAACGACAAATGATTATTGTCATTTTATCTGTTGTATTGGTAATAATTGCCATTTTGGTAGCCATTCTCGTTTTGCTGAACAGAAAACGTTTGGCCTCGGAATTGGAATTGCGCAACCGTGAAATCACCGCCAAATCATTGGGTAAGATGCAAAGCAACGAAATGCTGAACGATGTCATCGAAAAGCTTTCCGCAATGGAAGAGCATCCTGAAAAGAACGTTTTGCCAGGAGCCATCCGTGATCTGAAAACCCTTGTGGATGCTGATACCAAAAAAGATTTTGACCTGCATTTCGTGCAGATGCATCCTGATTTCTACCAAAAGCTCTTGGCCGACTTCCCAAAACTCACCCAAAACGAGCTTCGTCTTTGCGCTTTCATCAAATCCAACCTTAGTATGAAAGAAATTGCGGCCATCAACGGCATTTCTGCTGACTCGGTGAAGACCGCCCGAAAGCGCCTGCGCAAGTCCTTGAACCTCACTGGTGAGGATACGAGTTTATTGGAATTCTTGTCGAAATATTGAGCAATTTGCCAAAATTGTATGATTTTAGTATCAATTTTATGTAAAAATTGACATAAAATAGAATCAATTTTATGTGAAAAATGATTCTTGTTGGTTACAAATCAATTAACTTTGTCATTATGCAAGTTGTATAAAATACTAATAATCAAATCGCTAATCCATTGTTCCCCTATTGTCCCCCTACAAAATGGGACTTGTCCCCCCTTTGCATGGCACCGAAAACTTGACGGCTTTTCATAATGAGCTAGTTTTGCCGAAAATTTTGAACGCAAACTAAAAACTCATTGTTTAACGTAAAATTCAAAAAAATGAAAAAAGTATTTCTATTCATTGTTTTGGTGGCGCTGTTCACGACAACAGCCACTAATACCATTGCACAGAACCGCTGCGTGTTGAAAAACGACAAAGGTTCACGAACCCTCATCACTTCTTCTGATAGAACGGTGACTTGTCATCAAGATGGTCCTTTGACCTCTATTACATCATTGCCCGAAGTGAAGCCTAAAGCAAAAGGTACAGCACCTACTCACACACTTAATGTTTATCCACCTACTGGATGGGATGGAATTTTTGTTAGCAACCATATTGATGTGTCTATTTCTTTTTACCCTGATATGGGTGACCATCTTTCAGTTCAACTCGAAGAAGGCACTTACTACATACTAGTTCAAGGTGTGAATTCTGAAAATGAATTGTTTGGATGGATTTGGACAAACGATAGCTTAATATTCGACGAGGATACCAATATTTATCCAGATTTCAATGAATGTATTTATGACATAAGCGTTGATTTCGTTGATGAGAATGGCAATTCCTTTAATGATATGGAATTCAACAGTGTATCATACTACCCTGAATTGATTTGGTTGGATTTATGTGAAGGAGATATGGTATCAGGTTCATTCGCCTTTGCAATAGAAGGCGTTGAGTATATTGAACAACTACCGGTTCGCTACAATGGTTTCGATGAAAAGAGCTACTTGTACTTGTATGCTTGGTTGGAACCAGGCGATAACAAAACTTATTTTATTCAATGTCCAACAATTATAGGAATGCATGAAAGCCAGCATTTTACTGTTAGAGCTGATGATTTGATTGTGATAGAAGAAACATTTACAGCCAAAAACGGATATGACAATTGCTGGTATAGCACCGAAGTTTGTCATATCCAAAATGAAAATGGTATGTGGGGAGCTTGGTCAGTAATTTTCCACATGGCAAACAGGTTTGATTCTTCAAAACCTTATACTGTTGTGAGTAATGCAAGGAATTACGGCGTAAACAACTATGAAACGAGACCCAAAACCATAATAAGGCCTTGCATTTTAGATGGATATGATTACAACAACGTTGAAGACGATCCCATATATAATGGAATTATCAGAACGTCATTGTATTTGGATGCTGATGGCAACGTGGTCAGAGAGGCGATGCCTCAATTTAAAGAAGGTTCTTATCATTCCAGTTATCCAAACTTTTTTCCCGAAACGCCAGCTAAGAAAATTACGCCAAGCGACAAAATGACCTTTTTTGGCGAAAGAACGCCTTTGGCTCATTATAACCCTGAGGCTTTCAACATCAACCATAATACACCTTTTGGCCAGACTTATTTTTCAGGTCGTTTTTTATTCAGCGGCGAACAAACCTGTGAACGTACATGCGACAATGATTCTTTTATTCATGTTTGGATTGGAGGCGAAGAGGCTTACAATAACAGTGTTATCCAGTTCAATTATAATGGGAATCTTTTTCGGCTTGAACCCAACGAGCCGACGGATGTGGTAATAGAAGTCAACAATGACCATTTATTTGCTAATGGCGTTCCAAAGACAAACGTCACTCGGGTTGAATTCGATTTAGGAAGGGACGATGCCATGCCTCCTACCATGACTTTCTTGCGTGTGCTTGATGGCAACGGTGACGAAACAATTTGCCATAATAGACTGTCTTTATCAACTTTGGTTTTTGGTTGTGCAGATTTCACTTGGAATTGGACGGAACAATTTGGTGGCGCTTACGAGCATCTTCTTTACAATGACAAGCCCGAAGTGGAAGTGCTTTACAGCATAGATGGTGAGATATGGGAACCTCTTGCTTTTGTCGAAGACGAAAGCCTGTTCCATGTCGATTATGGCAATGTGTTTGTGGCAGACTTGGGACAACTTGAAAACCGTGCCTTAGACAAATGGGTTTCCTTAAAATTCACCCTCACCGATGAAGCTGGCAACACACAAACCCAAACCATGGAGAATGTGTTCTATGCTGGCGAGATGATTTCCGTCAATGAACACGTTACGGAAAGCCTACAACATCAGGTTTACCCGAATCCCTTCACCAACAAAGTGAAAATCACTGCCGCACAAGCCGTGGAAGGTGAGGCCAACATTGCTGTTTACAATGTGTTAGGCGAGCAGGTTTACAGCAAGGCCGAGAACTGCACAGAAACTAAGGAATTCACCATAGACGGCAGCGCTTGGAAGTCTGGTGTTTATTTTTACAGCATCAATACCGAAAGCGGTTTGCTGCAAGGAAAAATCGTAAAGAAGTAAAACTTTTTTCAATAATGAGTGTTGAAAGGGCATCCGTTTGGGTGCCCTTTTGGGTGTTTTTGAAAATTCTTTCTGACGATTTCGGCAATTTCAGGGGAATTTCTGTACCTTTGCTCCAAATTCAAAACGAAACAGTATGAAAAAATTTGCAGTAATCTTAGCCGGCTGCGGCCGTAAGGATGGCAGCGAGATCAATGAGGCCATCACCCTTTTGCTCTCCATCGAGCAACACCATTGTGAATACCAATGCTTTGCACCCAACCGTCCCCAGACTGAGGTCATCGACCACCTCACCGAGAAGCAGGTCAAGGAAGAGCGCAACATACTGACCGAGGCCGCCCGTTTGGCCCGCAGTCGCATCTTGCCCATCGAGGAATACAAAGCCGCCGATTTCGATGCGCTGTTTTTCAGCGGCGGATATGGCGTGGCCAAAAACCTGTGCAACTATGCCTACAAAGGTGCCGACATGGAGGTGCAACCAGATGTGGCTCGTGCCATCATTGAGACACGCGAAGCCAACAAGCCCATGGGTGGCATGTGCATTTCTCCCGTGTTGTTCGCCAAGCTGCTGCCTGGCGTGTGCGTCACTTTGGGCAACGAAGGCACACCTGATGCCGAAAACATCCGTAAAATGGGTGCCTTCCACGTGCAGACCGAACACGGTGATGTGTGTGCCGACAACGAGTTGCTGGTCTTCACCACGCCCGCCTACATGCTCGACGCCACGCTGAAAGACGTCTACGACGGTGCCTACAATCTGGTGGAGTCAGTGGTCGATTATCTTGATAAAAAACAATCCTAATTATTAACCTTATATTTAAATTTCATGAAAAAGTTATTATTAGTTCTGGCAATAGCTATGATGGCTATCCCTTCCTTGGCGCAAGACTATACGCGTGGGAGAGGCTTCTTTGTTCGTCCCGAAATGTATGGTGGTTTCTTTGCGAATGTGGGTTATCAAATTAGCCCATATGTTCAAGTGTCTGTAGGCCCAGGTGTATTGTTGCTCATTAATCAAGCAGGCAATAATGTTTCTGTTGATATAAAAGGAACCGTTCATGGCGGTGTCCGCGTTTATACTACTGGAAAAAATCCATGGTCAGCTTTGATTGATTATCATGTAGGAGCATTTAGGTATAATAGAGATCCTATATGGAGACATGCACTTGTTGGTGGAGCGAGCTATAAAGACCTGGATTTCGGCGGAGGCCTGCAAATGATGTTCGCGCCTAATGCCCAGATTTTCGGTTATGGGCCAGTGGTTACAGTAGGTTATAACTTCCGCTTCTATCAGCATTAAATCTTATCGCCATAGGCGAGATCCCCTGCGTCGCCCAATCCAGGCACAATGTATTTGTGCTCGTTCAGGATGGGGTCGATGGCGGCGCACCACAGCGTGACGTTGTCAAGGGGCTTGAACAGCTTCATCAGGTTGTCGATGCCCGCTTGTGCGGCAATGACGCAACACAGATGGAGCTGTTTCGGTATGCCTTTGGTGCAAAGGGCTTGGTAGGCCAATTCGAGGCTGCCGCCCGTGGCCAGCATCGGGTCGGCGATGATGAGGGTCTTGTCAGTCAGGTCTGGGGCAGCCAAATATTCCACTTTGATGCCCACGTTCTCATGTTTTTCCTGACTTCGACAGCTAAAATTTCATGTTTTTCTTATCGATTGATTATCAACTATATCTGAGATGATGTAAGAATATTTTGGTGAATCGCGTCACCTTTGCGTACCTTTGTGGCATGTTTGTACGCAAAAGACGGAATAAATCGGGCACGACCAGCGTAGTCGTTGTGGACAAGAGTTCCGGTCGGTTCAAGGAACTGGCGACAGTTGGAGTGGCGTCATCTCCAGAGGAGATTGCGGAGCTGGAGAGAAAAGCTCGTCGTTGGATGGAACGATACGGAGGTCAACAATCGCTAGACTTCGAAGAGACTGCGAAGGCTCTGGAGGAGGTCCACAGGACATTGTCCATGGTCGAGCGGACGCTGCAGAACGCGCCGCAGGTGATTCTAGGCCGTGTTTACGACCGCATCGGCTTCAATGCCATCGGGGACGACATCCTCCGCCACCTGGCCATTGCCCGCGTCTGCCAGCCCATGAGCAAGGCGGCGACCGTGGAATACTTGAAGTCCTACTTCGACGAGGACGTCAAGCTCCACAATATCTACCGCTACATGGACAAGCTGCACGACACGCAGCGCGAGAAAGTCCAGCAGATTAGCGTTGCGCACACCATAGATGTCCTTGGAGGCCGCATAGGCCTTGTGTTCTACGACGTGACGACCCTGTACTTCGAGTCCGCTCCCGATCCGTCTGACGAATTGCGGCAGGACGGGTTCTCGAAGGACGGGAAGACGGCCGAGTCGCAGATAGTGCTGGGGCTGCTCGTGAGCGAGGACGGCTATCCCCTGTCGTACTCGGTCTTCAACGGGAAGCAGTATGAAGGGTACACCATGATACCAGTCATCGACGACTTTGTCCAGCGCTTTGACCTGAAGGACTTCATCGTGGTGGCGGATTCCGGCCTGATGAACGAGGCCAACGTCAGGTTGCTGGAGTCGGCCGGGTACAAGTACATCCTTGGCGCCCGTATCCGGAGCGAGTCCATGGAAATCAGGGACTGGATGCTTGGCATCGACTGGACGGACGGACGTTGCGAGGAGCACGAGAGAAAGGCCGGCCAGCGTCTGATAGTGAGTTATTCCGACGCACGGGCCAAGAAGAACGCCCACAACCGCGAGAAGGGCGTCGAAAGGCTCAAAAAAGCCTACGCCAAGGGGACGCTGACCAAGGACAAGGTGAACAAGCGGGGCTACAACAAGTTCTTGGACATAAGCAAGGACGTCACCGTCTCCATCAACTACGAAAAGGTCGAAGAGGACGCCCGTTGGGACGGACTGAAAGGCTACATCACGAACACCGACCTGGATGCCAAGGAGGTAATCAAGCAATACCACGAGCTTTGGGTGGTCGAGCGCGCCTTCCGCATAGGGAAGTCAAACCTTGAGATGAGGCCGATGTTCCACTTCACACCCAAACGCATCGAGGCGCACGTCTGC
>JAEEGH010028931.1_pt1 | contig 10870 bp, 7 predicted proteins | sample 9134181 | NCBI WGS metagenome assembly JAEEGH01 (sample SAMN16246544, study PRJNA631951) | gut metagenome | biome: gut microbiome; feature: rumen; material: DP-attached | host: Bos | place: Iran: Karaj | collected 2018-10
ACCAAATTCAAATTTTCACTCTCAAAGGTTTTAATGACCCTGACAAGCAAATCATTGCCTTCATTAAAATATGCCCACACCAAGGATTTGTCAATTTTTACGATGTTAAGCGGCAAACTTAATACGTTTACCAAATTTGAATAGCCTGTACCGTAATCATCCAGCGCAAAACTTACACCCATCGCGGACAAATCTTTCATATTAGAACGAACGATTTCCATATCCGCAGCCTGGCTTTCCGTAATCTCAAGTCCGATGTATTTCGGGTCAATCCCGTATTCCTTCATTATATCAATGAATTCCTCCGCCAACTGTTCCCGAACACATTGAATCGGAGAAAGGTTAACCTCAATAAACTTTAATCCCAGCTCTTCCATACTGTTTTTCTGGACAAACTGACACACCTTTCGAAATACCTGTTCGCCAAGTTGGAGAATACTTCCGTTTTCCTCCGCTCTTCCAATGAACTCATCCGGGAAAATAAGTCCCAGCTCTTTATCGTACAATCGAACCAAAGCTTCTGCGCCAACGATACGTTTTTCTTTGGTGCCGTAAATGGGCTGATAATAGATTAAAAGATTATCCCCATCCAAAGCCTGATTCAAAATAGCATCAATCTTTGTTCTTCGAAGTGCCTTTTGATGCTCTTCTTCCGTTATATGTAAAATCGTACCGGCACCCCTTGCAATCGCCATATCCGCTGCAAAACGCATGGTATCACGCATCACCTTATGGGACTCCAGCAATACATCACCATCGGTATATACAATCACCGGATTTAAATAAAACTCCGCGCCGTTTAAATAAAACGGAGAATAGCAGCGGTTAAATACACGTTTGGAGTATTCCTCAATCGTTAAACCTTTTCTTGCATAATCACAAACGAATCGACCGTTATGGGCATAAAAATGTGGTGTGCCCGGGAACTCCATTCTTAAAAACTTACCCAATTCATACAGCAATCCGTCAGAAATCAAATCTCCATACACAGAGCGAATCTCTTTGTAGTTTGCAAGGGCGATTGTAAGGTAAGACCGGTTGTTGTTATAGATCAAATCCTCTGTCTTCATTTTTATCACGCCCATCTCACGGTACATACCACTTCGCCTGTCTCTGTCGTAGTCCGGATTCTGATGAATCAAAAAGATAATCAAAATACCAACCGTGTTTGCAAGAGATACGGTCTGGGTATAGGGATTGATGTAGCACTGATAAATGTGGCCTAATAGTGATAAGCCCAAATAAATATATATGGAATAGCGTTCGGACATCCGAAGTTTTTCCTGTTCTTCTAAAATAAAGGCACCGCCCAAAAGTAAGTACGCAATGGTTTCCCAGAAAACGCATGGGCGGAATGATTCATAGGCAAAAGTGTGATTTGCAGCAATAGAGAAAAAAGTTGGGTAGAACGGAGTGATGATATCCAGCACTACCATAGCGATAAACGGAATTGCATAGATACGATACTTCCAGGATGCTTTCTGCCACAAGGATTTATGGGCGAGGGCAGCCGCATAATTGCAAAACAGTGCCGGCGTAAGCGTCAACACAAAATAATACAGCATATTAATGGCATATAATGCAGGAATGGAAAAATGCTTTCCATAAGAAACCATAATAGATGCCACAATATCCGTGATTGCAACTGCTTCAGACGAAATCATCAACATCAAAAATATCCGATTGTGAATCAGCGGTAACGGTCTTCGATAGATATAATATAAGAGTAGCGTTGTAATAAATGCAATCGCACAAAGATCAAAATCAAAATTCCAAATCATAAAACTCCCCCAACAAATCTCTCGTATACGTATACAAATAAATTATAGCACAATGTGCTACAAAAGGAACACTTTTCGAATTTCGTCGTTTATTATTTGATTTTTGATTTTCTCATCGTCCGATGGGTTCTCTTTTTTCTCTCCACAAACGTCCACGCCTAAGATGCGGTGAGCGTCCTTTAAGCAGCGCAAAGTTTCCAAGAGTTTTTCTTTTTCCATATCACCCTGGTTCCAATCGCAGGCCGCAAACTCCTCTGATAACACGTCCTTATCTATGGAAATATAGATTGGCATTTCCGTCGGGATTTGGTCTGCGGCATCCGCTTCGATGCGTTTTACTTCCTCGGGAACATCCTCAAGATCATCAAAAAGTCCTTTGTCTACCCCAATCATGTAAACCAATTTTAGATTCGGCAAATCTTCAAATGCATTTTTCACCCAACCACCGCAGGATAAAATATCGCCAAAAGATGGAGGCTGATAATCCGGGTGTTTATCAAACAATACCAGGGCAAAAGGCTCTGTGATTTGTCTCAAAAAGAAATGTGAAAGGTAATGATAGTTTCCGCTGTCCAAAAAATGAATGGCATTTACAGGGACATCTTTTAAGCGATTCGTAAGCGTTTCTTTTGCCACATCATCGCAGTAGCAATTGGTGCCGGAGATATCTTTGCAATCAATTTCGCTTAAAAACCCGTCGTAGATACCGGACAGATTTATATAATATTCCCCTTTCATCCCGCATTCCTTTCTTTTATAATACAAAACCATAAAGGTTTATCCTTTGGTAACATTGTAAGAATTCTTAGGAAAAAACTCAAATCATATGGCAAAAGAAAAGTACAAAGGAATTTTATATATTATCATGGCAGGGTTTTGCTTTGCCTGCATGACATTGTTTTTGAAGTTATCGGGAGATATCTCTTCCTTTGAAAAGAGCTTCTTTCGAAACTTGGTTGCCATCTTTTTTGCCTTCGGAATCTTAAAGAAGAACCACGTTCCCTTTTCCGCAGGAGATAAATCCAATTACAAATACTTAATCGCCCGATCCTTTATGGGAACCCTTGGCATTTTTTGCAACTTCTATGCCGTAGACCACCTAGTCATCGCCGATGCAAATATGTTAAACAAGCTTTCCCCGTTTTTCGCAATTATCTTTTCCTTTTTCCTATTAAAAGAAAAGATTAAGCCCCACCAGATTGCATGCGTGCTTATTGCGTTTTGCGGAGCACTTTTGATTTTAAAGCCGGGCGGTCATACCCTTACCACCTTTCCGGCATTTATCGGTCTTTTAGGCGGCATGTGCGCAGGGTTTGCCTACACCAATGTGCGTCTGGCATCTCAGCACGGAGTACCGGGACCCTTTATCGTATTTTTCTTTTCGGTATTTTCCTGCGTAATGTCGATACCTTTAAGTTTGATAAACTTTACATGGCTTAGTCCTCGCCAATTACTACTTCTTCTTTTGGCAGGCCTTTCCGCCACCGGAGGACAGTTTGCCATCACCGCAGCTTACTCCCATGCACCGGCTAGAGAGATTTCGGTTTATGACTACATTCAGATTATCTTTGCCGCAATCCTTGGAATGATCTTCCTGAGAGAAAAGCCGGACCTATTAAGTATCGCCGGATATGTTGTCATCATCTTTGCCGGAGTAATTTTGTTTTTGATTCAAAAGAAAAAAGAATCATAATGACAACGCAGATATGCTATAATTAAGAAAAAGCATTTGCTTACACAGATTAGGGGGAAAACTTATGTTACCGATTATTACAATCAGCCGTGAGTTTGGAAGCGGCGGACACAGTATTGGAGAAGCAGTTGCAAAGGAACTTGGCATCCCATTTTACGACGGAGAAATCGTAAACCAAGTAGCTATGGAAAGCGGCTACGCAAAAGAATTGATTGAAGAGCAGGGAGAACATACCAGCGCAGGAAATAAGTGGTTTGATGTTACTGCTGCAAGTGCAATGTATTTCCAAAGCCCGCAAGACGAAATCTTTTTGGCGCAAAGAAAAGTTATCTTGGATTGTGCCGCAAAAGGACCATGTGTCATCGTCGGTCGTTGTTCCGATTATATTTTAAAAACAGAAGAGATTCCCTCATTGCATATTTTGATTCATGCAGATATGGAACACAGAATTGCTCGTGTTCTCCAAAGATACGGCGAAATCAAAGACGTGGATGTGAAAAAGCGTATCCTGAAAAAAGACAAACAGCGTCGCACCTACTACCGCTACTATACGGATCAGCGTTGGGGTGAGTACCAAAACTACGATCTTTCCATTGACAGCGGAACCTTAGGCGAAGAGACTTGTGTACATATGATTTGCGAATTGGCAAAAAGTATGGCGAAATAAATAAAACAAAAACCACGGATTTGATTCCGTGGTTTTTATTTTTGAACTTTATCTAGGCTTCCAGTGCTTTCAGCCTTTGTTTTTCCTCGTACATTTCTTTATCTGCACGCTCAAAAATATCCGATACCAGATTATCACATTCCGGCTTGTATTCCGACATACCGGAGGCCAAAATCACCCCCGTCTTGGATTTTAAGTTATCCAGAACCCGGCTGCGCAGTTTTCCCATAAGCTCATTTCTCATAGCGTAATCATTTCCCCGAAGGAACACTACAAACTCATCACCGCCCACACGAAATACGGGGCTTTGAACAAAGATATCGCACAAGAGACGTGCCGATGCTTTAATATACTCATCCCCCGCTGCATGTCCAAGCGTATCATTAATCTTTTTCAAATTATTTGCGTCACACACAACCAGACCAAAGGTCAGATAATCCATACCGTTATCGATATTTCCCTGTGCAGACTCCTCCAGTTCCAGATAAGCAGTCTTATTCTTGACACCGGTCAGTTCATCACGTCGTGCCAGTTCTTTCTCATTCTTAAGCGCCATATGGAACTGTTTTTTTCTTAAGATTTCATCGTTGATATTTTCTACACCTATAATAAAGTGTGTTCCATCACTGCTTTTCCGCACCGTCATTCGCGTATATTGCGGTTTATTATCTACCCAAAGTCGATAATCCAAGCTATGGACCTTGTGATTCTCCATAACGGTCGTCATGCGATCCTTTTCCAAAAATTCCATTACCTTTTTGATATCCATTGGAAAAACAACCTGCGGTATATTGACGTAGGATTCTTCAAAGAAATCCTCTCCTGATTGCTTCACTTCCAACTGGCCGTAGATATTATTAGCCTGGAAACTGTCATAAGACGAATCTAAAATATCTACATAATAAATGACGTCATAGTTGGAAGCCAACGCTTCGGCAATCTGACTAAAGGTGACGGTCTTCTTCTGGTTTTCCTTCCGGGTTTTTTCAGCATTTAATTCATCCTCGATATCCTTTTCATAGAAGATGAGATACTGTCCGCTGTTTTCCCGCATTACAGTAAACAGAAAATGTCTGGGCTCCCCATCTACAAGCACTCTGTATTTGAAAGAAAACGAATGTCTGTCCTCCAGATTATTTAACATGTTTTCCTTGGTATAAAAGTTCTTGGCATATTCCCAATCATCCGAATATACACATTGTTCAATGCTATCTAATGCCTCCTGAAAGAAATTCTTTCCCGGAGAGGCCGGATCAATAGACATATACTTTTGGCTCTTGGAGAAGGTCAGGAACTCGCCTGTTTCGATTTCAATATAAAAGATTGCCTCGTAATCCTCTGCCATGGAAGACGCAATATGCTCACGAATTGCCTTTTCCTTCTTTTCTCCGGCTTCCGCAAAGGAATGAATCATGCAGATTCCAAGCATAAGTCCGATGGCATAAAACGGCCAGAACGCATATAAAATCTGAAACAAAAGAAATATCCCGATAATCATGCTTGTAACCGCTACCGTTTTATATCGTACCTTTTCACGCCCGATGCTGTTATGCGCAACATAAAACATATAGACAGTAATTACGATATAGAACGCCATTTGAAGAAAAAAAGAAACATTGTTTCCGACTTCTCCGATATACTCATGCGCCTCATTGTAAGAAAACATGAACGGAAAAAAACGATTGATCATCAGGCAGATAATTCCGATAAAGGACAGGCCCCATACGATATGAAGCAATAACTTGCTGCGCCAACCATCCTTGTCCAAATATGCAACGATATATCTTGTCCATGTCAACATCGTAACAATCATAAACAAGAAATAAAATACCGTTAATGAATATACAAAAGGAAATACCTGCGGACTTTCTTTGTGTTCATACAACAATCCCCAAAGAGAATCTATTAGAAAATAAACATTTGCAGCGAGTAAAAAGAAGTTATAACGAACCCATACCAGTTCCTGTTTTTTCACATTTTTTGAGCGAAATCCATGCTCTCGAAGCTGGTCGAAATTAAGAATTGAATTTATGATAAGCATTACTGCCGGACATATTGCGTATAACAATTGTGCTCTCCCCCTGTCTAGTCATGTCATATCTCTCAAACAGCATTATACTCTTTCCTTAAAAAAAAATGATAATTTTTTTCGCATATTTCTCAGATTTTATTTTTATCATATAATAGGATTATCATTTTATATTTTTACAAGGAGTATGCTATGGCTTCTGTTTTCACTTTAAATCTTATATGGCACATGTTGTTGGCCTATTTATTCTTTTCGTTTCTGCACGCGATATTTTGCATTCTCCGAATGTATCGCATTCAGCACTATGCCTGTGATAAAGCGTACGGAAAGCGTCGTCGCATAGAGCTTCAGGAAAACGGGCAGTTAAAAGTGTTGCCCCTGTATTCCTTTGAGGAAATCGCAGAACACAAAAAACGCGGTTCTGCCAGACTGCATGTTTTTCCATCTAAAACCGGTAAAAAATCAAAAGCAATATTTATCTGCCCCGGTGGTGGATACGATCACCTTTGTACCAAGACCGAAGGATATCCGGTGGCTGCAAAACTAAATGATTTGGGATATACCGCTTTTATCGTGGAATACCGTACCGGCTTTAATTGCGGTCCATACTTTCCCATGGAAGATTTAGCCAAAGCAATTTCTCTTGTAACCGAGCGCCAGGAAGAATTCAACGTAACCATGGAAAACTATGCAATCATCGGTTTTTCTGCCGGCGGCAATTTAGCCGGATTATTCGGAACCAAAGAATACGGCTACAAAAAATACGGTGTTAAAAAGCCGGGATGTCTCATTTTAGGATATCCATGGACTAACGTGAATCACTGGTTGCAGCATCCGTATTGGAACATCTGGATCGGACTTCTTGGCATGTGGTTATCCGAGCGTGGCAACATCTGTATGTTTAAATTCGGACCTCACTTCTTACGAAAGAATCGCGAGTCCTTATGTGTACAAAACTTTGTCACAAAAAAATTCCCGCCCACATATATGTATGCAGGCGGAAACGATGTACTGGTATTATCCCACTCCCACACGGATGTGTTGGAAGCAGCTTTAAAGAAAAAGAACGTTCCGTACAGATATGAAAAATTCTTCGCATTGCCCCACGGCATTGGATTAGGTGTTCATACCTCCGCCGAAGCATGGTTGGAAAATGCCCTAGAATTTTGGAATAAGCAATAAAAAAGTTCCTGTCGTATGACAGGAACTTTTATTTTTAGAAAATACCTAACGCGCCTAACAAAAGCACCATTAACAACACCGGTGCAACGTAGGTAATCATCACTTCGTAAAGTTTCTTACGTCCGAAGCGTTCACCGTTTCTGGTGGCCTCATCAATAACCACCTTCGGTTTAACAACCCATCCGATTAAGATGCAGGTTCCGATGGCTACTACCGGCATAAAGATGTTGTTTGCCAGATAATCTACGATATCTAAAATCTGACCCACACTTCCATTTGGAAGGGTTACTTCAAAATAGAACACATTATATCCCAAACAAATAATAACACCGATAACAAAAGCAGCCACAAATTCCGTAACGGTTGCTTTTTTTCTGCTCCAATGAAGCTTATCAATAATACCTGCAACTACCGCTTCCAATACAGATACGGAACTGGTAAGGGCGGCAAAAAGTACCATGATAAAGAAAACAGCTCCTACGATTTGTCCTGCAAGTCCCATAGCTTCAAAGGTCTTAGGAAGGGCTACAAACATAAGGCCCGGTCCGGCAGTCATTCCTTCTTTTCCCATAAATACGATTACCGCAGGGATAATCATAACACCTGCCAAAATCGCAACCAAGGTATCAAAGATTTCGATACGGTTTACGGACTGAACCAAGTTGTCTTCGTCCTTAAAGTAAGAAGAATAAGTAACCATAATACCCATAGCAACAGAAATACTGTAAAACAGCTGTCCCATGGCATCCGTCACAACCACAAAAAACTTTTTAAAGGTAAGCCCCTCAAAGGAAGGAATCAAATATACCTTTAATCCGTCAAAGCCTGTCATTCCGGTATCCGGATTTTTTACAAAAACGCTAAAGATTGCAATGCCTACAACCAAAATAAAAAGGATTGGCATTAACACTCTTGAAACTGTTTCAATTCCTTTGTCTACACCCATAAATACTACGAATGCAGTTGCAGCCAAAAAGATAAAGTCAAAAACAATGGGTGATACGGTAGAGGTAATAAAGCCTCCGAAGTATCCGTCCACTGCCGCATCTTTTCCGTGTCCGGTCAAAAATGCGACAGCATACTTTAATACCCATCCACCGATAATGCAGTAATAGGGCAAAATCAAAAACGGAACCAAAGTAGAGAATCGTCCAATCCACTTAAACTTCGGATGAATCTGACCATATGCGGTAAGTGCACTTTGATGGGTTTTACGACCGATGGCACACTCAGAAACCAAAAGTGTAAAACCAAAAGTAAGTGCCAATACAATGTAAACAACTAAAAATAATCCGCCGCCGTCTTTTGCAGCAAGATAAGGAAAACGCCAAATGTTCCCCAAGCCTACGGCACTTCCGGCCGCAGCAAGTACGAATCCAATGGATCCTGAAAATGAGTTACGTTCTTTCATCTTTTTTCTTTTCCTTTTCCTTATTATTTATATTGTTCGGCTCGCGCCGGGAACGTACATTAATTAAAGTTTAATGTCCTTAAAGAGATCTGCCATGGTGTTAAATCCCCCACCATTGCGGTTATCTCTGCGCTCTTTGTTTCCGCCTTTTTTATCGTCAAATTTCTTTCCATTCGGGCGGTTCGGTCGGTTGCCGCGTTTTTCTCCATCGCGGCGTTCACGATTTTCACGCTGTGGGCGATCCTTTTGAGGCGTCTTTTCACGTTTAGGTGCAGAGGAATCCCCTGCCACATCACCTGCGCCAATTCGCATAGAAAGTGCGATACGATTCTTTACCATATCCACTTCCAAGACTTCCACATCTACGATATCTCCGACAGATACCACTTCCATCGGATGCTTGATGTATTTGTCTGTCATATGAGAAATATGAACCAAGCCGTCTTCATGAACACCGATATCTACAAAGGCACCAAAGTCTACGATATTTCGAACGGTACCCTTTAATACCATACCAGGCTTTAAGTCCTTCATGTCCATAACGTCGCTTCGTAAAATCGGAGCCGGCATGTCTTCACGAGGATCGCGTCCCGGTTTCTTAAGTTCCTTAATAATATCGGAAAGTGTGATTTCACCCACACCAAGTTCTGCTGCCAAGTCGGCAATGGCTTTGCTCTTTTCATCTGCTTCCGGAAGCTTTGTAACGTCTCCGTCAAACTTCTTTAAAAGTGCTTCTGCAGCCGCATAACTTTCCGGATGAACTCCGGTGTTATCCAACATGTTTTCGCCTTCACGGATACGTAAAAAACCTGCGCACTGTTCAAAGGCTTTTGGTCCAAGCTTCGGAACCTTAAGAAGTTCTCTACGATTCTTAAAGGAACCGTTTGCTTCACGATAGGCTACCAAGTTCTTGGCGATAGGAGCAGAGATACCTGCTACGTAAGATAATAAAGGAACGGATGCAGTATTTAAATCTACACCGACTTCGTTAACGGTACCTTCTACCACACCACCGATGGCATCGGATAATTTCTTCTGGTTCATATCGTGCTGATACTGGCCGACACCCAAAGACTTTGGATCCATCTTTACAAGTTCTGCCAAAGGATCCTGCAAACGACGTGCCATGGAAGTTGCACTTCGCTGTCCCACATCAAAGTTCGGGAACTCTTCTGTTGCAAGTTTACTTGCGGAGTAAACGGATGCGCCCGCCTCATTTACGATGACGTACTGCACCGGAGTATCAATCTTTTTAAGTAGATCTACAATCACCTGCTCGGATTCGCGGGATGCGGTTCCGTTTCCAAGTGAAATTAAATTAATGCCGTATTTTTTAATCCAGTTTGCAACGAATGCCTGGGATTCCAATACTTTATTCTGTGGCTCGGTAGGATAAATAACTGCGGTATCCAATACCTTTCCTGTCGCATCTACAACAGAAAGCTTACAACCGGTTCTAAAAGCCGGATCCCAACCAAGTACGACTTTATCTGCAATCGGAGGCTGCATCAAAAGCTGCTTACAGTTTTTACCGAATACAACGATTGCCGCATCTTCTGCCTCTTCTTTGATTTCGCTTCGAATTTCATTTTCAATGGAAGGCTGAATCAAACGATGATATGCATCGTCAATCACTTCTTTTAATACCGGTGTTGTTCCATTGTCAGCAGTAATAATCTGCTTTTCCAAGTAACGTAAAATATCCTCTTCCGGAGCATTTAATTTTACGTTTAAGAACTTTTCTTTTTCACCACGGTTGATGGCAAGAATACGATGTCCCGGAAGTTTCTTAACTGCCTCCGAGAAATCATAATACATCTCATAAACACTGGCTGCTTTTTCGTCCTTTGCGCTTGTTACAATTACGCCATGTTCAAAGGTAAGCTCTCGGATACGGCTTCTGGAATCTGCCACATCGGAAATCTGTTCCGCAATAATATCCTTTGCACCATCAATGGCTTCCTCCGCGGTTTTTACTTCTTTGCCTTCTTCGGTACTGATATATTTAGCGGCTTCCTCTTTTAGGTCACCGGAAAATTCCTGGGCAAAAATAAGCTCTGCCAAAGGCTCCAAGCCCTTTTCCTTTGCGATGGTAGCTCTGGTTCTT
>JAEEGH010028938.1_pt1 | contig 10869 bp, 8 predicted proteins | sample 9134181 | NCBI WGS metagenome assembly JAEEGH01 (sample SAMN16246544, study PRJNA631951) | gut metagenome | biome: gut microbiome; feature: rumen; material: DP-attached | host: Bos | place: Iran: Karaj | collected 2018-10
CTCTCGCCGCCGTCCTCCTCGCAGGCGCGGTCTCCGCGTGCACGACCATCCACGAACTCCCGACCGAACCCGCCGACTTCGAACTCAGCAAGGAACAGGCCGAGGAACGCGAATACTCCCGCAAGCTGCTGGAAGCGTTCCTGAAGAACGACGCGTCCGGCTTCATCGCCCTGCTCTCGCCCGAGATGAAGGAGGAATTCGGCAAGGACAAGTTCGAGCTCTCGCGTAAGGTCATCACGGAAACGCTCGGCGAACCCGTCTCCTTCAGCTACGTGACCGCGCTCGAACACATCGCGATCACCCCGTACATTTGGAAAGTCCGTTTCGTGCTCAAAAACAAAGAGGACAAGGAATACTACAGCGAAGCGCTGTTCCGCGTCCTCGCCGGACACGACACCAAAGGCGAAGTCGTCATCGTCGGCTTCAATTTCCTCTGATCCGGACGGCGTTCCACGGGACCATCATCCCCCACAACACAACACAAAACAAAACGGAACCTCATGTTCCGGGGCCGCTTTCATAGTTTCCGCATAGTTTTACCCACACACATACCCTCACCCCTAACCCCGAAAAACACATGAACAAAACCGCAAGAATCCTTCTCTGCCTGGCAGCCGGGACGCTCTGTCTCGTCTCCCTCGCCGCGGACGAAGCGTCCCAGGACGACGGCTCCGCAAGAACCATTCACCTGAAGCAGGATGACGCGCAAATCCGCTTCGACAGCCGCGTGTACGAGCTGAAGAACGTGACCTCCGAGGCCGTTCTCCCGTTCGTGAACTCCGCGATCCAGCGCTACAACCGCAGCTCCACGATCCGCCGCGTCACGGCCATCGCTCCTGACGCCAAGGACGCGATCCTCGTCTCCACTGGCAAGGACTTCCTCCCCTACGTCGACCAGATCGTCGCCGCGCTCGACCACCCCGGGCAGAACGGCGGCATCCAGGGCACCGGCGTGGCGCGCATCGCCTATACCCCGAAATACCGCGCCGCGCAGGAGCTCACCGACCTGATCGACAAGACGCTCGGCACCTCCGCCGGGAAGTCCTACGTGAACGACGAGACCAACACGATCTTCTGGCGCGACCAGACCGACGCCGCGCGCGGCACGCTCGACTTCATCGAAAACGAGCTTGACCGCCCCCTGCCCCAGGTCGCGCTCCGCCTCAACTACTACGAACTCCGCGACAGCGACCTCAAGGACTGGGGCTTCGACTACCTCGCGTGGAAGAACGGCCCCGGCGTGAACCTGCTGAACCTCAGCTACAATGTCGGCCGTCTCTCCGTCGACCAGGTCCTGGAGGACGTGGTGTTCGCCGCCACCTCCACCTGGGACTACGGCGGATTCTTCACCGCGCCGCAGTTCGACATGAGCTTCATCCGCTGCCTCCAGCAGTCCGGCAACGCCTCCGCCGCCGCGAACGTGTCCCTCACCATGGTGAACACGCCCGTGCGTTCGCTCGACGAGTACGCGCTGGTCCGCGGCGTGCAGGAAAGCGCCCCGGACAAGGCCCCGTTCATCTACCGCGCCTCGATGTATCCGGAATACCAGAACATCGCCAAAAACGTGCTCGGCCGCACCTTCGTCGGCAAGAGCTACTACGAGGACGAGGACGGCAACAAGTACGCCGATCCGCCGGCTCTCGACGTCCAGATCCTCAACCCGTTCATCTGCCTCCCGCAGGAAAACGCCCCCGCCGGAGCCTACGACCCGAAATATAAAGTCGCCGACGCCGCCTCCGACCTCAACAGCCAGATGGCAAAGACCGACGGCTGCGTGATGTTCGACTACTCCCTGTACTTCAAGGACGTCGTCGAGCGCGGCAACACCGGCGCCGAACTCAGCAACAACGTCCTCTGCGCGGGCGCGGCCACCCTCGGCCTCGGCATGGAGAAAGTCCTGACCGTGTACGAAAAGGAAAACGACGTCGAGCAGACCATCGGCCTCCCGATCCTCTGCCGCATCCCCGTCATCAAATACCTCTTCAGCACCGTCACCAGCATCAAGGAACGCACCTACGTGATCGTGACCGCCGAAGCCGTCCTGCTCCACCCCGACGAGCAGAAAGGCATCCCGCAGACCACCAGCGTGAACAAGGACGTGAAGCGCCGCATCGAAAATCCCTTCCGTGCCAGCGAAGACGATGCCCCCAGGGCAGTACCCGCCGCGGAACAGAATGCCGAAGAAGAAGAAGAAAGCGAGGACTGATCCATGAAAACGAAACTCTACAGAAACATCATCCTGACGTTCGCCGCCGGACTCGTCGCGGCTTCCTGCAACTCCGACCAGCTCCCGCAGCCCCCGCCGAACGTCTCCATCCTCGAAGGCGCCCAGGTGCCCAACCAGATCACCGTCACCCCGCAGGCAATCCCCGGCACGCCGAAGAGCGAAGCCAGCGCCCCGAGCGGCGGCTATGCTCCGTCCAATGTCCAGGCTCAGCTGAAGATCGACGTGAAGGAAGGCACGAAGGAAGTCAAGGTCATCCGCGACAACGCCGACCCCTTCGTCATCACGAAGCCCTACACGATCAGGAACGCCGATCCGTATGCGGTCCGCAGCTATCTTGAAGCGGCAGTCGGCGCCCGCAGCGTGAGCGCGAGCCCCGCGCAGGCCACCGCCGTCAAGTTCGAGGACGGCACCGGCGTGGTCCTCGTTTCCGCCGAAGAATACCGCTTCCAGGACAACGAGGACGGACGCGGCATCGACGGCATCGTGGCTGCGCTCGACCGCAAGGGCCTGACCTACTCCGGCGACGCGGGCACCCGCATCTACTTCCCGCGCTCCAGCAAGGCCGCGAACCTCCGCGACATGCTGCTGAAGGTCGGCTCCTCCGAGCTCGATCCGCAGTTCGAAATCTCCCCCAGCACGGTCCTGGTCGACGGCGAGCTCAACGCGCTCGTGATCTGCGCCCCGGAATGGTCCTGGGAAGACATGCGCAAGCTCCTCGTGAGCTACGACCGCCCGATCCCCGAGGTCAAGATCTCCTACCGCGTGATCGAGATCTACGCCGAGAACGACGACCGCATCGGCGTCGACTTCCAGAGCTGGAAGAACAACGAGGGCGTCGACCTCTTCTCCGCCGGCGCCATGATGAGCCGCAACTGGGGCACCTTCTTCACCAGCAGCGTCCAGGACACCGGCTTCAACAAGGTCTCCTACTGGAACTTCAATCCGAAGTGGAACACCCGCTACCTCGACTTCATGACCTCCATCGGCAAGGCGAAGATCCTGGCGCGCGGCGAGATCGTGGCGCAGAACCGCACCATCTCCACCGTCCAGGTCGCCTCCGGCTTCTTCTATGACCGCACGTTCTACACCGCCGGCGCGAAGACCATCGCCGAGGGCACGGGCGAGTTCGCCTACACCGACCCGAACCCGGACACCATCCTCCGCGAGGCCCTCACGAAGGTCCAGCCGTTCTCCAAGATCCAGGAGCTCTACAAGGACGCCGGCACCTCCGCCATCATGCGGCCCGACGGATACACGCTCCGCACCATGAACACACAGACCGGCACGAACACCTACGGCGACGTCTCCGCGAAGGTCTACGGCAACGACGCCAAGACAAGTCCGCTGGCGAAGTTCCTCTCCGGCTATGTCAAGGCTGACGGCACCGTGGTCAACGGCGCGTACTACAACACCAACTGGGACAACGCGAACGCCGCACCCGGCGTCATCCACGGCTGGCTCCAGTACCCGATGGTCACCGACGGCTTCCTGTTCGACCTCCGCGTGACCCCGGTCGTCACCTCCAAGGCCGCCAAGATCCGCTTCGACCTCGACAGCATCTCCCTGCTCGGCTGGAACGCCGACGGCTCCGCCCGCATGAGCAAGTCCCAGACCGGGACCACGTTCCAGATCGGCACCGAGGCCGAGGAATTCGTGATCGGCGGCATCAAGAAGTCCGAATCCGTCCGCAGCACCGCCGGCCTGCCCTTCCTGAAGGACCTCCCCGTCATCGGCCGCGCCGTCTCCACCGAATCCGAGTCCATCAAGCAGTCCCAGCTCGTCGTGATCGCGAAGGTCGAGTACTCCAACCCCGACGACCGCGCCGGCGAACAAATCACCGAGGACCTCGGCAAGATCGTGAAGAGCGTGAACAAAGGCATGACCAGCCGCGTCGGCAACATGTTCTTCCAGCAGTACGGACTCGACGAGGACCGCTCCGACCGCGTCGAACGCCTCGACAACGTCGGAAACTTCATCAACGACGACTACAAGGAGATGAAGTGATGAAACGGATAACCGGCAAACAGGGAACACGCCTCCGCAAGGGGGCGTCCCTCCCCGACACTTCGCCGGATCTCGAATCCTTCAAGAAAATGGTCCGCCTCCTCGAACGGAAGCACCGTGAATTCCTCGAACAGGACTGGAAGGAACATGCCTACGAAATCCAGCGCAGCCAGTTCAACCAGCTCATGACCGTCCGGTTCGCGATGCCCTGCAACCTCGGCAGGATCATGGCAGTCACCGGGCTCACGTCCGCGGGCGCGTCCCTCTTCGTCGACAAACTCGTCCAGAGCGGCTACCTGCTCAGGACCGACGACCCGAACGACCGCAGAAACGTCAGGATCTCCCTTTCGGACAAGGGCGCGAAGTTCATCGAAGAGGTCGTCGACCGGTTCAATGAGTTCATCAACGACTACCTGCGGACCCGCACGAAGGATGAGCTGGCCGTCATCACGCGCGCCATGAACATCATCAACGCCACGCTCGACGACGGCGGGGAAGGCAGCTCGCCTTTCTGAGCTCGTTTTCAGCGAAGTCCGCTTCCGCATCGCGTCCGCCGCACCCGCGGCGGGCGTTTTTTTATTGTGCGGAAAAAAGTTGCCAGGTAAACGTCTGGCACATTGGGCGTATCGCCCGGAAATGAGCGGGAAAGATGTCCGGAAACGTTAAAAAGCGTTAAGGACCCCATAAAAAATCAATGAAAAAACGGGAGCCTGAGCAAGGAAAGCAGTTTAGATTTTACACAAAATGGCTTTTTTTAGGTTTTTACATTTCTCAATAAAAAGTACATGCTTTTATTATATTTTACATAACTTTTACTATTGACAAATCATTTGACCGATTGTATATTAAGCCGGAAAGTCCCCAAACAACTAACATGTGAGCTCAATATCCCCTCGCTCGGTGGCGAAAGGATTACGGCTCGCACCAACAAATCACAAGGAGTTCATTATGAAACTCGGTCATTTCCTCGGTTGCGCAGCGGCGATCGCCCTCGCGATCACGGTCTTCGCACAGGCTCCGGCCGGCCCCGGCGCAGGCGCTGGTGCTGGTAACGGTCCGGCCATGGGCGGCTTCGGCGGCTTCGGTGGCGGCGGTTTCCGCATGCGCGGAAGCAACTACACCCCGCCGAAGAAGAAACGCCGCAAGAAATGATCCCGCCTGAAAACGGAGGCAGTCAGCCATGAGTCAGGATAAACCGCTAATCTGGATCATGTCCGGGGAATCGTCCGGCGACCTTTACGGCGCCCGCATCGCCCGGGAAGTGATGAAGCAGTGCCCCGATGCCGTTGTGCGCGGCATGGGCGGGCCCCGGATGCGGGAAGCCGGCGTGGACCTCTTCGTGGATTCCTCCGAGCTGGGCGTGGTCGGCTTCATCGAGATCCTGGAGAAGATCGGCACGTTCATCCGCATTTTCTTCGATTGCGTGAAGCGCGCAAAAGCGGAACGCCCCGACGTCGTCATGGTGATCGACAATCCCGGGTTCAACATCCGCCTCGCGAAAAAGCTCTGGAAACTCGGCATCCCGGTGGTCTGGTTCATCAGTCCCCAGGTCTGGGTCTGGCGCAAGTCCAACATCCCGCGCATCGCGAAATACTGCCGCAAGCTCGTCGTGATCTTCCCGTTCGAAACGGACGTGTGGGCCGGGTCCGGCCTGGAGACGCATTTCGGCGGGCATCCGCTGGTCGAGATCGTGCGCGAACGCACCGATCCGTCCATCAAACGCGACCCGAACCACATCCTGATCCTGCCGGGCAGCCGTTCCAGCGAGACGTCCCGCCTGCTCGAACCCTTCCTGAAGACCGCGCTGATCCTGCACAAACGCCATCCCGAGCTTCACTTCACGATCTCGCTCCCGCGCGAGAAGACGTATCAGGAGGCCATGGCGGGACTTGACGACTTCACGCGGAAACATCCCGAAATGGGGGAAGTGAAGATCGAGGTCTCGCAGGGACAGACCGCCCGCGCCATGCAGGAGTGCATCGCCGGACTTGCCGCTTCCGGCACGGTCACGGTGGAATGCGCCATCGCCGATCTGCCGCTCGTGGTCGCCTACCGGCTCAACTACATCACGTTCATCCTCGCCATCATCGTGATCCGGAAGCTCTTCCGCCACGCCTTCACGATGGTCGACATCATTTTGAACCGGAAATCGTTCGAGGAATTCCTTCAGTTCCAGGTCAGGCCGGCGGTCCTCGCCGACGCCATGGAACGCATCCTGCCCGGCGGCTCCCGCAGGGCCGAGGTCGAACGCGACATGGCCGAGCTCAGACAGATGCTCGAAGCCGGTTCACAGAACGCCACGGCCAACGCCGCCCGGCATCTGCTCTCCACGATCGGACGTTGAACGGTCCGTCGTCGCGGGAGCTGTTGTTCCCGTTTCCGGCTGATTCCCCTGTGTCTGCTGTTCTCCGCGAGCGGGCGCGCTCGAACGCTCCGTCGGTTGGGAACGTGTTCCCGCCCCCTGCTGACCGCCCTGCATGGCTCCGCCGCGGCCCATGCCGCCCGGCGTCTGTTCCCCGCGGTTGGGCATGGAACGGTTCGGCGCGAAAGGCCGCGTGATCACGCCCGGCATCGGCATCGTTCCGGCGCGGCCGCCCCGCTCCTGCCTGGTTCCGTTTTGCAGGCCGCCCGCATTCCGCGTGCGCGGCCGCTGCTGTGCGGCCGGATTCTGCCATTCCTGGATTCCGCCGCGTCCGAATTCGGGATTCGCCGGCTGCCGCCTTGCCTGGACGAACTGGCGCCTCGCACTCGCGATCGGCATCTGGGAACCGGTCTTCGACCACAGCCGCCCCAGCTCGTTCAGGTATTCCTCCAGTTTGTCTCCGCGGTAGTCGTCCAGCTCGTCCCGGATCTTCAGCGCCAGTTCCTGATACTGCCGTCCGGACTGGCTGCGGGCGACCGCGTTCGGCTGACGCGTCCAGGCGTCGATCATCTGTTCCAGCTGTTCCATCTGCATGGTCAGCAGGGTCTCCTTCACCTCGTCCGGGGCGTCCGGGCTGAGGTACAGGATCTCCAGCATTCCCTGAAGCCGCGCCTCCTCCTTGCGGGCGGAGGCCTGGTCCCCGCTCCGGCGGAGCTGGGCGATATGGGCATTGTAGAGCTCCACGGCGGCGGAGGCGACTTCCGGCGTGTTCGGGAATCCCGCGAGCAGGCGGTCGGCCAGCGTCAAAGCCTGTTCGAGCGACTGCCTGTCCTGCGGAGTGAAACGGCCCGGCGTGCTCAGTTTCCGGCTCGTCAGGTCGACGAACGCCAGGGAGAATTCCATGCGGTCCGGGTATTGTTTCGCCAGTCTTTCGAGCAGGACGGACGGATTTTGCGGGATGTCGCCGAGCCGCAGCTCCGGGACCGCGAATCGCGGCTGCGTTTCCAGCAGCAGAGCGTACTGGTAAAGACGGTCCGGGTCGTTCCGGTCCTGATGCAGCAGCGAACGCAGAAGATCGAACGCCTCGTCATATTCGCCCAGGGTCTGGTGCGCGAGGACAGCCTCGACGGATTCCGGATACGCGTAGATGACCTGTTGGGTGGTCAGGTCGGCCTGGACAGTCTTTCCCTGCTGGCGCAGTGCGGCGGCGAGCCGGTTCAGCGTGCCGCCGTCGGGCTGGAGTTCGTACGCGCGGCGGAACGCGTTTTCGGCAAGCGGGTAGTTGCCGGACCGCATGGCAGCGGTCCCGATCATCAGGTTCATGTCCGCGACCTCCGACAGCGGCAGGTTGCGCTGTTCGGCGATGTCCTGATAGTAGGGCATCAGGCGGGAAAGCAGTTCGCTCCCGCTCGAGGTCGGGGTGCGGTGTTCGATGTGGGCGAAGATGTCGGACAGCGCGGCGTTCGCGGCGGCGGCGTTGCGTTCGGCGAGTTTCAGCGCGGAATTGGTGCGGATGTAGCCGACCGTCACGGCGACGGCGAACGCGGCGAACGCGGTCAGCGCCAGCAGGCTCAGCGCCGCTACGGCGGGCTTGCGCTTCGACCACAGGCGGAACCGGCGGAACACCGACGTGCCGGCCGCCGAGACCGGTTCGTGACGCAGGAAATGCTCCAGGTCCTCCGCCACTTTCCGCATGTCGGGATAGCGGGCCGCAGGGTCGAAGGCGATGCAGCGGTTCACGATGGCGGCCAGGTCGGGTTCGGAACACTTCAGCGGCGGGAGCGGCGCGGCGCAGATGCGGTCGATCAGTTTTTTCGGGTCGTGTTCCGGCAGGACCGGCGCCTGCGTGATGAGTTCGTAGAGGGTCACGCCGAACGAATACTGGTCGCCGGCGAACGTCCTGATCCCGTGCTTGAGGCGTTCCGGCGCCATGTAGCGGAGCGTGCCGCTCATGCCGGACTTGTCTTCGGCTCCGTCCTTCAGGACGAACGCGAGCCCGAAGTCACCGATGTGGATCTCGCCGTGCGCGTCCAGCAGCAGATTCGCGGGCTTCACGTCGCAGTGCAGCACGCCGCATCCGTGGGCATAGGCGAGCGCCCGGGCCGCCTGAAGCCCCAGGCGGGCGATCTCCCGCGGTGCGTATTTTCTGCAGCGGTCCAGTCCCTTGCCGTCGATGAATTCCATCGCGTAGTAGCACCGTTCGGCGCACACGCCCGCGTTGTAGATCTTCACGATGTTCGGGTGGTGGAGCATGGCGATCACGCGCGCCTCGTTCGCGAACTGTTCGCGCTGCCTGGGATCGGCGGTCAGCGACGGCGACAGCAGTTTCACCGCGACTTTGCGGTTCAGCGACACCTGGATCGCCTCGAAGACTTCGCCCATGCCGCCCGCTCCGATCCTGCGGACCAGGCTGTAGTCCGAACCGCTCAGGTCGGGGAACTCCCCGCCGGACGATGCGGCGCGGGTCCGGCCGGTGTCGGCGGCGCACCCCTCCATTTTCACCATCAGCGGCAGAAGCTCGTTGAGGCGGTCCTCGTAATCGGGATGGAGCTTCGCGAAATCCCCGGTGTCCGGGGCCGTCCCGTTGCGGAACTGCTCCAGATAGTCCTCCATCAGGTCTTCGAATGTCGTGTCGTCTTCGTCGTTCACGGGCGGAACTCGGTAAATTCGATCAGCTGTTTCTTCAGGCGCTCCAGCGCGCGCACATAACGGATGCTCGCATTTTTCGGCGTCAGGTGCAGCGCCTCCGCGCATTCCTGATTGCTCATGCCGTCGAAATGCCGCAGCTCCAGGATCTCGCGGTCGTGGTCCGGCAGGGCGTCCATCGTTTTCCGAAGCAGTTCGTAGCGGTCCTGGCGGGCGATCTGCGTGAGCGGTCCGGTCACGGTGTCCGCGAACATGTTCCAGTCCAGCCCCGGCGAGGAGACGTCTTCCGCGCCCGCGATCTCCTGTTCGCGGTAGGCGTCGCGCTTCCGGCTTTGCAGGTGCTTCCGTTCCAGGTCCGTGATGGTCTGGAACAGGAGTCGGCGCAGTTTGCAGTAGACGGGGACGTCCGGGCAGTTCTGCATGAAATCCGTCTTGCGGCATGCCGCCGCCAGCGTTTCCTGCACCACGTCCTCCGGCGAAACGCGTTTCGCGAGCACCGGGTTCAGGTTGCGGCGGGCCAGGGCCAGCAGACGGGCGCTGTGCTCGGCCAGGGCGGGGTCGACGGGGTTCGTCGCTTCAAAATCTTGCGAAGGCATGACGGGACGGCCTCATGTTGAAACGTGTTACATCATTTGATCCTAAACTATAACCGCGTTTCGCCGGAAAGTCAAATGAAAAAACTCCCGGATCGCGCGAATCCGGGAGTTTTTTTGAAAGAACGTTTCTCAATCATCGTCATCATCATCGTCATCATCGTCGTCATCATCGTCGTCATCATCGTCATCATCATCCTTGTCTTTTTTCTTTCCTTCTTTCTTCTTATCGTCCTTCTTGTCGGCCTTCTTGTCCTCTTTCTTCTTGTCGTCTTTCTTATCGGCCTTCTTGTCGTCTTTCTTGTCGGCCTTTTCCGCTTTCTTTTCAGGCTTCGCCGCGTTTGCCTGAGCGGCCTGCGGAGCACGTCCCTGCCGTGGAGTCAGGCTGAAGCTGAAGCCCCGGCCGGTTCCCTGCCGCGGCGTGATGCCGAAGCTGCGATCGAATCCTAGAAAGCCCCCCTGACGGGGGGCGACGATCCTCTGCTGTCCGGCCTGAGGCCGGGCCTGTTGACGGTTCTGCTGTGCGCCTCTGGTCTGACGCCCGGCCTGAGCCTGCGGACGAGCCTGCTGGCCGCGCTGGGCGTTTCTGTTACCGAACTGCGGGGTAGTTTGACGACCCTGACGCCCGGCCTGAGCTTGCGGACGAGCCTGCTGGCCGCGCTGGGCGTTTCTGCCGCCGAACTGCGGGGTAGTTTGACGACCCTGACGCCCGGCCTGAGCTTGCGGACGAGCCTGCTGGCCGCGCTGTGCGTTTCTGCCGCCGACCTGCGGAGTGGTCTGACGTCCCTGACGTCCGGCCTGAGCTTGCGGACGGGCCTGCTGGCGGCGCTGTGCGTTCCTGTTACCGAACTGCGGGGTCGTTTGACGCCCCTGCTGCGGCATCAAACCGAAAACACCGCCGAAACCGCCGAACGGTCCCTGCTGGGGAGCCATGCCGAATCCGCCGAATCCACCTCCAAATCCGAATCCGCCCTGACGGCCGCCCTGCGGGCCTCTAGCTGCCGCGCCGGGTCCCTGCGGACCGGCCTGCGGGCCTC
>JAEEGH010028939.1_pt1 | contig 10869 bp, 14 predicted proteins | sample 9134181 | NCBI WGS metagenome assembly JAEEGH01 (sample SAMN16246544, study PRJNA631951) | gut metagenome | biome: gut microbiome; feature: rumen; material: DP-attached | host: Bos | place: Iran: Karaj | collected 2018-10
GAATGATATTAAGTTGTTGTCGTATAAGCAGCGGGAATTGTTACTCATAATCGAAACTCCAACACAATAAACAAATAATAAACGATTACATCCCCTCAAACAACTCGCTGAGGGAAACGCCGAGGCCGTCGGCGATCTTTTTGATATTTACAATGGAGATGTTGCGCCTGCCGGCTTCAACGGAAGCGAAGTAGGTGCGGTCCATCTCGATCTTCAGCGCGAATTTCTCCTGAGAAAGCCCGGTTTTTTCTTTTCTGAGTTCCTGGATCCGCTTTCCCAAATCTTTTGTTATCATGGCAAATAACCTCCGACAAATGTCTACAATTATCCTATTATAGAATTATAGCCGTCCACGGATTATAATACAACGGATTATAAGCAACAGTCGGGCGGAATTATGGTCTTTTTTGCAAATTATTTTAGAAAACAACAGAAAAAGCGGAGCCGGTGTCGGCTCCGCTCAGGGTAGGGTATTCAGTTGGTGTTACGCGTACACAAGATCGCTGAGGACGAACTCTTCGACGCGGTTGCGGATGGAGTTCATACGACGGGTCCATTCCATTTGATCGCTGCGTTTGAGGTCCTCGGTGACGCCTTCGATTTCGACGTGCTGCCGGATCAGCAGGTCGTAGGTTTCCTGCGTGTCGCGGTTCAGATCGGTCAGATACTGTTCGAGCGTTCCTTTCAGGCGCATGACGTTGATAACGGTGGGGCTGTTCTTTTTAAGGTAGTTGTAATGTCTTTGTCCCCAGATACCGACTGAGCAAAAGAAATCGTCTTTCATTGTTTTCACCTCACATATTTATAAATCTGAATCTGGTTTTGCCGATCTTCTCGGTGCGGGTTTCGATAAAGTCCGATCGCATTTCAGTCCGCTTGTTCAGATAAGCGATCTCTTCCGGCGTGGCGTCCACCGGCTCCTCGCCTCCGTACAGGAACGTTTGCACGAAAACTCTGACGGTCTGATAAAGCGGGGTATCGTCTATGAATTTTTCGAAAGCGGTCCAGCCGTTTAGATCCGCGCAGCGTTTCGGGATTCCTCCGACCAAAAACTCTGTACGCCTGTTTTCCGAAGCAAGCGTGACTTTTGAAAAACGCAAGCTCATTTAGGTAATGCCTCCTTTGTTTTTTGAAAAGTGTAATCTTCTGCTTGAAAATCCATGGAAAAGTGTAGCCGATAAGATAACTCCTCCCTTGCGATCTCATTGTACCGCGAAGGAGGAGTTCTGTAAATTATGCGATTTTAGGTTTCGTCCATCGTTATCTCTGCGAAGGGCGCATCCGTTCCGACGAAGGTTTCGTGCATGAAGCGTGCGCCGAGGCGGAAGCCGGTGATGAAGCTATCGAAGCAGTTGGCGTCGAGAAGGTCAGCGCAGACCGAGAGGTATTGCTCGAAGTTCGCCCGTTGTTCCTCGGTGAACGGCTCGGTCAGTTTGGACTCAAGGTCGCTCTGTTTTTGCATCAGCTTTTTCACGCGGCTGTCCGGACGGACGGTGCGCTGGCATGGTGAGAGATTTCCATAATAAAGTTCTTCTAATATGTTCGGCATGAGGTTTCCTCCTGTTATTTCTTATGGTCCCTGGAGGAAAAATGCGCGCAGGTGCCGTAAACACTTGATTCTATTGTGGTTTAGTCAAATCCGTTATCTCCACTCGGACCATATCACTTTAGCACTTTAAAGTGATAAATTTTGAGCGATTATAGATGCGTAATATAATCATTCCAATAGAAATGCCTTCTTTTTAGCCTTTTAGAGGATCAGCTATCAAAGGGAAAAAACAATAAGTATTCCTTAAGGAGTCTTTTTTTAGTACTCAACTGCGGCAGACTGCGGCTGTAAAACGTTATGGTATGGCATACATAATATTTTTGCGCTTTTGAGCAATAATCTTACGCGGGAAAAAAGTATCACTTCAGTGATATAAATACAGCATAACCGCTTGACAAATTATCACTAAGGTGATATAATAGTGACGATTTCGGATGGAGGAATTGAAACATGGATAAGAAAATTACGATATATCACGGATCGAAGCAGATCGTAGAGGTGCCGATTTTCGGCGAGGGGAAAAAGAACAACGATTTCGGCTTGGGTTTCTATTGCACTGAGAGCAACGACCTTGCGAAAGAGTGGGCGGTTTCATCGCTGCGCGACGGGTTTTCCAACAGATACACGCTTGATACGGAATATCTGAACATCTTAAACCTCAATAGTCCGGATTATACAATACTCAACTGGATCGCTGTTCTTGTGGAGCACCGCATTTTCTCAATCAAGACGCCCGTTGCAAGAAGGGCAAAGCAATATCTGATCGATAACTTCAGTGTCAACGTAAACGCATTCGATGTGATCGTCGGATACAGAGCCGACGACTCCTATTTCGATTATGCGGAGGCATTCATCAACAACGGGATCACGGTCGAGCAGCTGGCGCGGGCGATGCGACTCGGAAAACTCGGAGAGCAGATCGTTGTCAAATCGCAGTTCGCGTTTTCAAAGATCAAATACGAAGGATTTGAGAATGCCGATAAGAATGCCTTTTACGTTCTTCGAAAAGCAAGAGATGATGACGCAAACAAAATGTATCTGGAGATACTGGAGGAAGAAGCGGACGGACTGTATATCCAGGATATTATGAGGGGAGGTATCAAGAACGATGACCCACGCATACCGAGAAATCTATCTGAGTAACGCGCAGTCGGTGTTGGGTGACGCATTTGAATACGCAATAAACACTTGTCAAATACCCGGCGATGATTTTGTCAAGCTCTTTGTCGCAAGCTCGATAAGCAAACGAATGGAAAACGGCGAACCGTCCCTGCTTTCCGGAAAAAGCGGAATTGAGATCGCGATCGAAGTCGTTCTTGAAACCACCGGAAAACATCTTGAAACAGAACCGCAGGAACATATCGAACGCTCCGTGGAATACTGGATCGGGTGGGCTGTGGCGTATTATCAATGGTATTCGGCAAGACGGTACAGCGACATTTTCAAAGTGCTGACCTTCGATGATCTCCAGAAGATGTATTATACTCTCCACGAAGCTGACATCACAAAGTTTGTCGATATAGCGGAAGAGCGGATCAAAGAACACTTCAAAGATACCAACCTGAAACGGATCCGCACGGCATACGGCTGCACACAGGCGGAACTTGCAAAACAGTCTGGCGTAAGTCTTCGCTCAATCCAGATGTACGAGCAACGTCGAAAGGATATCAATAAAGCAAGCGCGGAAACACTGTACAGCATTGCAAAAGTGATGGGATGCACGATTGAGGATTTGATTGAAAAATAAAAAGAATGTACGGTGATAGTGAAAAATAGATAACAAGGAAGAACCATTAATGAACAATAAAGAACGAAAAGCGTTTTGGGATGCGCTATGTAACATTCGAGATAATGTGCCTGAACATGTTCAAGATCTAATTGCTACAATGAAAATGCCGGATGCTTTATGCAGATTCCGCTCTGTAAACGAACGATCTTTAGCACAACTGCAAGAGAACAAACTGTATTATTCCTCTGCCGACTATTATGATGATCCGTTTGATACTTTTATACATGTTGACATGGCACAGATAAAAGAATGGCATGCAGCGATTAGCGATCAAATCAATTCGGACAACCCGGTTTTTCTTGGGTGGCTTAAGAAATTGGAACCAATTACGGGAGTCAGTGGAGAACAATTCCTCAACAATTTGAAGGAACATCCATTGGATTTGTCGGTTTTTCCAGATCGGATAAAGCAGGTCAGAACGGTTATACAAAGGAATTTGTTTTCAATCTGCTTTTGTGAGAATGCACTGAACGAAACTTTGTGGCTCAAATATGCAGAGAGCTATAGCGGTTTTGCTATGGTCTATGATATAAAGAATGAAAACACCTTTTTATGCGGTAAAGAGGGCACCTGCAAAAACTGTCGTTCATCGATTGAACATCCGTCAATATATCCTGTTTATTACACTGATGCACCCTATGATGCAACGCAATTTGCTTTTGCGTGTCTATTGTGGGGAACCCAAGTCCCGCCGCAGTTTTTAGAGTTCAGTTATAAAGTCGTCATGTGGGAAGCTGAAAGAGTTTCACTTATCAAGAAAAAGTGCCATGAATACGACGGTGAATGGCGCATGATCCGTCCGACTATGGCGCCGGATCGGACATGCATAAAAATGAGACCGCAAAAAGTTATATTGGGTCTCAGAATGCCTGAATATGAACGGTTGCTGGTTGCCTCGGCAGCAAAGATTGCTGGAATTAACAAAATTGAAGAACTGTACATTGATGATTCTGATCAATTGGCGACCAGACCGTTTGCGTGATTTGCCCTCGAAATTCATTCCAGTGAGATGTATTTGAAACTTCACAATGACCATACGATAAATATGCTTGGGATATGCAGCAAGCAGTACGAGGCATCACTGTATTGTTTGGATAATCTACTCTATGAAAAAGTCAAGTACGATTCGTCAAATCATACTTGACTATTTTTGTGATGCGATTTTAGCTTTCGTCCATCGTTAGCTCTGCAAATGGTGCGTCTGTTCCGACGAAGATTTCGTGCGCAAACTGTGCGCCGAGGCGGAAGCCGGTGATGAAGCTATCGAGGCAGTTGGCGTCGAGAAGATCGGCGGTGACAGAGAGGTACTGCTCAAAATTCGCTCGTTGTTCCTCGGTGAACGACTCGTTCAGTTTTGACTCAAGGTAAAGGAGATCATTACAATGTCAAAAAAGATTTTAGTCGCTTGTTTTTCGGCAAGCGGCACAACGAAAAAGGTAGGAGAAAAACTTGCGAAAGCCGTGAACGGCGACTTTTATGAGATCGTACCGAAACAGCCTTATACCAAAGCGGATCTGAACTGGATGAATAAAAACAGCCGCAGTTCGGTGGAAATGAACGACCCCTCATCCCGTCCCGAGATCGCAGACCGTGTCGAAAATATCGAGCAATACGACGTTGTGTTCGTCGGTTTTCCGGTGTGGTGGTACCGCGAGCCGTCTATCATCGATACGTTTATGGAGAGCACGGATCTCGCAGGCAAAGCCGTCGTTCCGTTCTGTACGTCGGGCGGCTCGGGGCTCGGCAGATCGGCGAGAAATATGCAGTCCCTCGCGCCCGAAGCAAAGGTGCTCGACGGCAAACGGTTCCCGTCTTCCGTTTCCTCTGAAGAGCTGAAAAAATGGGCGGAACAATTCTGAAAGGAACGACTATGAAAAAGATCATCACTCTTATTCTTGCCGCAGTAATCCTTCTTGCCCTCGCGTCGTGCGGGCAAACGCAGACTCCGTCGGAAAGCGGCGCTCCGGCGCAAAATACGGAAAGCAAAAGCGAAAACACTTCCGCCGAAGAGACCGGCACGGCTGAAAGCCGGACCGATCCTTCTGAAGAAACAGTCCCCGCTGAAAATCGCAAAGACGTTCTCGTGATCGTCTTTTCCGCGACCGGCACCACAAAAGGAGTCGCCGAGAAGATTGCAAAGATCACAAACGCCGATCTTTACGAGATCAAGGCGGCACAGCCGTATTCTTCCGCAGACCTGAACTGGAACGACCAAAACAGCCGCGCCACGGTCGAGATGAACGACCCAGACGCGCGCCCGGAGATCGGCGGCGAAGATATTTTGCTTGACGGCTGCAAAACCGTATATATCGGTTACCCGATCTGGTGGGGCGACGCTCCGCGCATCATGAGCACCTTCGTTGAGAGTCACAGCTTTGAAAATATGACGGTCATCCCGTTCTGTACCTCGGGCTCCAGCGGGATAGGCAGAAGCGGAAGCAATCTCGCTTCTCAGGCGAAGAGCGGAAGGTGGCTTGACGGCAGGCGCTTCAGCGGAAGCGTATCGGAGACGGAGCTTCGTTCTTGGATCGAAGGTCTGAACTGATCCCTACGATACATCTATGAAAGCGAGAACAACAAACATGAACAAGAAAATCGTACAAACCGCGGGAAAAGAACAGCTCGGTGATTTCGCGCCGAAGTTTGCGCATCTCAACGACGACGTGCTGTTCGGAGAAGTCTGGAACGAGGAAGCGATAGACGTCAAGACGAAATGCATCGTGACCGTGGTGTCGCTGATGGCTTCGGGGATCACGGATTCCTCGCTGACCTACCACCTTCAGAACGCGAAGGCGCACGGCGTGACAAAGGAAGAGATCGCCGCGATAATCACTCACGCGACGATGTACGTCGGCTGGCCGAAGGGCTGGGCGGTCTTCCGTCTTGCAAAGGAAATATGGAACGAAAAAACGCCGGCGACAACCGAAAAGGACCGGTATCAACAGTCGATCTTTTTCCCCGTAGGCGAGCCGAACCCTTACGGAAAGTTCTTTGTGGGGCAGAGCTATCTCGCGCCCGTATCGGCGGAACAGGTCCCGATATTCAACGTGACCTTTGAGCCGGGTTGCCGCAACAACTGGCATATCCACCGCGCGGAAAGCGGCGGCGGTCAGATACTGATCTGCGTAGGCGGCAGAGGATATTATCAGGAGCAGGGCAAAGACGCCGTTGAGCTGACGCCCGGAATCGTGATAAACATCCCGGCAAACGTAAAACACTGGCACGGCGCCTCGCCCGACGAATGGTTTTCCCACCTTGCTATCGAGGTCGCGGGCGAGAACGCGGGCACCGAATGGTGCGAGGCGGTGTCGGACGAAGAATACGGCAAACTGGAATAACGTAAGAAAAACAGAATGAAAAGGATATTTATACTGCTCATCGCCGCTCTTATGCTGATCGGGCTGACGGCTTGCGGCGAAAACGCCCCCTCAAACACGGCTGAAAGCGGCCGGGACGAATCAGCTTCCGAAAGCGCCGTGGCGACAACCGACAGCGCGGAGGAGACTTCAAAGGACGCCGTAAGCGTATTCCCGGAGACCTCCGGGCAGCAGGAAACTCAACCGGCGCATAAAAAAGTTCTTGTTGTCGTCTTCTCGGCGACCGGCACGACAAAAGGCGTGGCGGAAAAGATAGCGGCGATAGAAAACGCCGACCTTTACGAGATAAAAGCCGCGCGCGAATACACCGCGGCGGACCTTAACTGGAACGACAGAAACAGCCGCTCCACAAAGGAGCAGAACGATAAATCCGCACGCCCTGAGATCGGAAGCGAACGCATATCTCTTGAAGGATATGAGAAAATATACGTCGGTTTCCCGATCTGGTGGGGCGAGGAGCCGCGCATCATGGATACCTTCGTCGAAAGCTATGATTTCGGCAATATCAAGATGATCCCGTTCTGCACCTCGTCAAGCAGCGGCATCGGCAGAAGCGGAAAGAACCTCGAGGAAAACGCAAAAAGCGGAACGTGGCTCGACGGAAAACGCTTCCCGGGCGGCGTTTCGGAATCCGAGCTTCGCAGCTGGATAGACGGCCTGAAATGAACGTCGGGAGGGCGGTGAAATGCAGACAAAAAGAAAAAACGTAATAAAAAAAGTCACAGACGTACTGATGACCGTCCTCCTGCTTTGCCTGATGGCGTACCAGGTGACGGGCGAAACGCTCCACGAATTCTGCGGGATCGCGATGACGGTCCTGCTGATAGTTCACCATATCCTTAATTTCAGATGGTATAAATCGCTTTTCAAGGGAAAATACAACGCCTACCGTGTCGTTACGGTCGCCGTGAACACGCTTCTGCTCGCCTCGATCTCGCTTACCGCGCTCTGCGGTATGGCGATGAGTTCTCACGCGGTGCCTTTCCTTTACGGGATGCTTCCGGTGTCGTTCGCGCGGCGTTTTCACCTCGCAATGTCGTTCTGGTCGTTTATCCTTATGGGACTGCACCTCGGACTTCACATCCCGGCGATGACGGCGGGATTCAAATGGAACGGCAGAATAAAAACGGCTGTTGCGGCGATATTTGCGGTCGTATCCGGCATAGGCTTCTGGCTTTTCGTCAAAAACGGCATCCCGGATTACATCTTTTTCCGCACGCCTTTCGCGTTTTTCGATTACGAAAAAGCGGCGGCGCTCGTGTTCCTTGAAAATCTTGCGATACTGACCGCGTTTGCGTTTCTCGGCGCGTCTATCGCCTCGCTTATCAAAGCGGCGCGCACCGAAAACGGAGCCAACCCCGGTATCAGGTTAGTGCGCAGCGCCGTCCCTCTCGCGCAGACCGTCACGGCAGCGGAGGGTTTTAAGACCGCCGCGAAAGGCGGCAAGACATTGATCGTCTTCTTCTCGTGGAGCGGAAACACGCGCGGCGTTGCGCGAGAGATACAAAAGCAGACCGGCGCAGACGTCTTTGAAATAACGCTCGTTCACCCCTACTCGTCAAACTATAACACCGTGCTGATGGAGACGCAGGAGGATCAGCACAGACAGGCGCGGCCGGAGATCAAAGATTCTCCCGCAAATATCGAAGGTTACGATACCATCTTGCTGGGTTACCCCAACTGGTGGGCGTCGATCCCGATGCCGATCGCGACCTTCCTCGAAAGCTACGATTTCTCCGGCAAGACCATAATACCGTTCTGCTCGCACGGAGGCGGCAGGTTCGGGCAGAGTCTGACTGCGATCGCCAAACTCGCACCGGACGCCGTGATAGGCGAAGGGCTTTCCATCCATTACTCCGGCGGCTCGTCGCTTTCAGACGACGTTTCAGCGTGGCTCGATACGAACGGGATAAAAAGAAAATGAGTTTTTTATACTCTGCTTTTCGTTCTATTCTGCCGAAAGTTCTATCGTCACGTTTCCGTTTCCGAGCAGATCCTTCATCTGCGCCGCCGTTTTATCGGTTATACGGCCGAGACGAGTGTACGCCCAAGAGTTTGAGCCGTAGAATACGACGATCTGATCGCCGGAATAGAGGACGATATCGCCCGCCTGTGTCGTCGTCTGCGCGTCGTTTCGCGGCAGGCTTGCTCCGAGCGAGCCGACCTGCTCAAAGCCGCCGTACATTGACGTATTTACCGTCAGCGGCTTATCTTTGACCAGCTCCGTAAGCGCCGCGACCGATTCGTTTTCTTCCCAGTCGACGACGACCTTTTTGCCGTCGATCTTCATTGTCAGCGTTTTCATTATCGGGTTTTCCTCCGTTTCATCAGATACGGTATCTGTCGGGACGGCGGCCGTCTCAGACGCCGTTTGTTCATCGTTTTTTTGAGAAGTAACTCCTGTTTGATAAGTCGTATCCTTTGCCGGCGCTGTGTTTTCGCTGCCGCAGGAAGAGAAGCAGATCAACAGAATACAAACGGCAAGCGCGGCGGCGATGATCTTACCGGATCCGTTTACCGAATTCATACGCTTCCTCCAGTTCGGTGGGGCGGCCGTTCGCTTCGCCCGCGTCGTTTATGCCGCCGCAGAAAAGCGATCCGGCAAGCTCCGCTTTTTCAAAGCAGTCTATCCATCCCTGCAAGCCGCTGACGGCTTTTTCGGGAGTATAAGCCTCATCCTCCGCGGCGACCGAAAGCATATAGACCCTGCGAAACATGTAATCGGATGAATAAAGCGGATTCATACGGTCAAGCAGCGTCTTCATCTGTCCGCTCATCTCATAGTAGTAGATCGGCGTGACGAACACCAGCGCGTCCGCGTTTTTCATCTTTTCCGCGATCCCGATCGCGTCGTCCTTCAGCACGCACTTCTGCGTCTTCTGACAGTTAAGACAGCCGATGCAGAATCTTATCTCTTTGCCTTTGAGGCTGATATTTTCGACTTCGTTTCCGGCTTCTTTTGCGCCGCGGATCAGTTCTTCAGCCAGTCTGTCGGAATTGCTCTTTGCCCTCAGACTCGTTTGGATCACAAGCACTTTACTCATTAAAATTTACCTCCGTATTCGATTTTCTTTATGTTTTTTCAGTACCAGTCGTGTTTTTCGCCTCGGTCGAGAGCGTTTATACGATCCATTTCATCTTCGGTCAGACTGAAAGAGAAAAGATCGAGATTTTCTTTGATATGCTCCGGGTTGCTTGAACCGGGGATGACGACGATCCCGCGCTGGAGATCCCAACGCAGGATCACCTGCGCGGAAGAAACGTTATGCGCCTTTGCTATCGCAGAGATCGTTTCGTCTCCGAGCAGTTCGGAGGTGTGACCTCTCCCTCCGAGCGGATACCAGCACTGCGCGACGATCCCTTTTCCCCGGATAAACGGCACGACGTCCTGCTCCTGATAATAGGGGTGGATCTCGTTCTGCACGAGAGCGGGTGTGATCGTGACCTGCGGCAGAAATTCCGTCAGCTCTTTCACATAATAGTTCGACAATCCGAGGGAACGGATCTTTCCTTCACCGACGTATTTCTCCATCGCTTTATACGCTTTCACGTCGTTTGCGCCGGGATGGTGAAGAAGCATCATGTCTATATACCCTATGTTCAGCTTTTCAAGCGCCGTATCTATCGCTGTTTCCGGATCGTCGAACTGACTCGGATATATTTTTGTGATCACGAAGATCTCTTCGCGCGGGATACCGTATTCGGCCATTGCCTGACGCACGCCTTCGCCCACGGCTTCTTCGTTTCCGTACATATATGCGGTGTCGATCAATCTTCCGCCGTTTTTCAGCAGAGCCTTGACGGAATTCACACAGACGTCATGATCGAGCGAATAAGTGCCGAGTCCCATGATCGGCATGGTATAACCGCTGTTGAGCAGGACCGTTTTTTCTTCGAGATCGAATTCTCCGACTTTCCTGGCCGGATCCTCCGCTTTTGCTTCGTCCGGAGAATAGTTCGTTTCTCCCTCCGTCGAGGCGTCGGCGACCGTATCCCGCCCGGACGCCGTCTCGTCGACCGTTTCCGGAAATGAAGTCTCCGCGTTTTTTTCCGCGCCGGCGTCAGGTCGGGGAGTCTGACCGCAGGAAACGGTCAGGATCGCGAGCATGAATAAACAGAGCAGCGCGAAAATGATTTTCCCGGCGTTTTTCATC
>JAEEGH010028940.1_pt1 | contig 10869 bp, 12 predicted proteins | sample 9134181 | NCBI WGS metagenome assembly JAEEGH01 (sample SAMN16246544, study PRJNA631951) | gut metagenome | biome: gut microbiome; feature: rumen; material: DP-attached | host: Bos | place: Iran: Karaj | collected 2018-10
CACGTTGGTGAAGAACTCCGAGTCCGTATCGGCCCGCCAGGCGATGCCGACCACGGTTTTTTGAGCCGCCTCGGCCAGCGAAACGCCGCAGACGCTCACCAGCAGAACGAATCCCAACAGCAATGCGCAAATCTTTTTCATTTTCCTGTTCCTCCCGCTTTTTTATCTGATCGACCGTTTCCAGCCGGTCTTTCCCCGTTTATTTCCCGCTGTAGTAATCCATGGTGATTTCTTTTTCTTCGATCAAGATCGTGTTCTGGTTCAGGGCCTTGATGACGTCGTCCGCCGCCTGATACACCGTGGCTTTGTCCGCGCCGTCGAAGTAGCAGACCAGGGTGTATTCATGGGTGATCGCGCCCGTTTCATCCGTCCAAGCGCCGGTGGCGTCCTGGAGGGTGTAGCCCTCAAAGTATTTGAGGCACACTTGATCCACGATGTTCCGCGCTTCCTCCTGGCTCATCTCCATCTTGTAGGTGTCCTTATCGTTGGTGCCCACGTACAGGACGTATTGGACGCTTTTGCCCGTGTCCGCTTTGGGCGCGTTTGCCGCGTTGATATGCGTCAGCAGCAGCCCGGCGCATACCGCCGAGCAGCACAGGCTGACGATGGAAATGATGACCGCGATGATTGTTCCGTTTTTCTTCATGGTGATTTCCTCCTTATTGATCCAAATACGCCAGCATACGATCCTGCACGTTCTTTTCAAGATTCCGATATACAGCATATTTCTGGCAATCTCGTATTGTTTTGGTGTCAGGCGTTCAAGCCGGGAAACCTGAATAGCTCGTAGTAAGTTTGTACGATTCATTCCCTCATCCCCATCAGCTTGGCCAGCGTGGATTCTCCAAAAGAATATTGGCTCATGTATTCCCCATGGAAGGACTGCTTTCCCTCCGGACTGCCCGACAGATAATGAAAATAATCGCAGTCCAGCAGGGAAGGATTGATCCCCAGCATCCCCCGGCTTCGCACCAGCGCCTCGCCGAAGCCGCAATCGGTCAGCGTGGTTTGCAGATCGGCAATCAGCATACGGAGATGGCTCGCGTGGGCAGTATCTCCCGGCGCTTCCGGCCAGAAAAAGCTGATCAGTTGGCCCATGCTGCACAGCGCGCCGTTTCGGTCGATCAGGTAGGCAAAGAGTTCTTTTGTTTTTCTGCGCTGGAAAACGACGGGCTTGTCGCCGCACCAGACTTCAAACTGTCCAAAGCACTGCGCTTTGAGCCGTTTGGGAAACGCTCTGGCTGATGTGGAAACGGGATAGCGCAGGTGCCGCAGCGCTTCGTCAAGCTGTTCTTCCGAGATGGGCTTGAGCAGAAAGCCGCTGGCGTACAGTTCCAAAGCGGAGAGGGCATACTCCGCGTGGCCAGTGATAAACACGATGTTGGTCTGGGGCCGGAAAGTGTTCAGCCACTGGGCGACCTCCAAGCCATTCAGACCCGGCATTTCCACATCCAAAAAGATCACGTCTGGCGGAAACTGCGCCACCAGCTCCAGCGCCTCGTCCCCGGAAGCGGCGATCCGATGGGTTCCGTTGGAATCCAGCCGAAGTAGCCCGTCCCGCACGGATTGAAGGACATTTGGGTTATCGTCAACCGTCAGCGTAATCACTTTTTTTCCCTCCTATTGGGATCAGCACTACCGCACGAACACCGTTTTCATCGCTGTTCAAATGAAGAGAGCCGCCCTGGGATTCCAGCCGGAGGCGCACATTATCCAACCCATGGGCCTTGTGTTCACGCTGCTCTGCTGTCATGGCCTTAGGAAAGCCCATGCCATTATCCTCCACGATCACCCGGATCGCTTCCCCCTGCCGCTCGGTGGTCAGGATCACGACAGCGCCGCTGCTTCGGGAGCGCACGCCGTATCGGATGGCGTTCTCCACCAGCGGCTGGATGGACAGAGCGGGAACGAAGAAGTTTTTCACCGACAGATCATAAACCATTTCAAACTGCTGAGTCTGGTTCAGCATTTCCAGCGCCACATACTGCCTGATATGCTCCAATTCTTTGGTGAACGGAATCATATCGGAGGTGGAAAGTGCGTCCATGTTTTTCCTCAGATACCCGGCGAAGCTGTCCAGTCCTTTAGCCGCCACGGAGGGATCGGAGAGGCAAAGGTTTCGGATGGAGGTGAGGGAATTGAAAATGAAATGGGGACGCATTTGCTCCTGAAACAGCGTCATTTGGATCCTTTTGATCTCCTCGGCCCTGCGTTTTAATTCCGCCTCCGCGTCCCGCTGATACAGAAACCAGGCCAGCAGCAGGGAGAGCGTCAGCGCCTCCGCAAACTGAAAAGCATTCTGTGACAGGACGCTGACCAGTCCGTACAGCCAGGGCGGAGTACACACAAGCAGAAATTCTTTCCAGAGAAACAGGCCGTTTTTGCGGTATTCCAGAAAAAAGGCCGTCAGCAGCGCGGCGGCACACAAGACGGTCAGTCCGGCGCACATCGCGGAAATCGCCGGGATTTGGATATCGAATCCGGCTCCTTCATAGTATGTTTTCAGGATTTGCAGCACCGCTGCGCCCAGCAGCGCCATGCTTGCGCAGAAAAGCGCACCGCCGCGCGGGGATCTGCGATTGCCCAGCAGCATGGAGAAAACGAGCGTCAGCAGCGTCCCTGCGCAAAGATACTGCCGGCTGAGAAGCATATCCCGCATCATTCACTGATTCCTTTCAAAAGCCTGTGCGTCTTTTTCATTCGCCCCGCGCTGATTCCCCACAGAATCAGGACGCCCAACGCGCTCAGAACGATCAGAGGGAACACGATCACCAGCCCCCATTGTATCAGCTCGGAGCCGTCCGGCGCGACCAGATACGGAAGCAGAGTGTATTCGCTGGTGAGAAAAACGACGATAGCGAACGAATCAAATAACAGCATACATCCGTCAAGCGTCCAGGAAAACACGGCCAGCAGCTTTCCGCACCGGCTGTTTGCCCGGGCAGGCTTTTCCATGCCATAATAACGCAGCAGATCCGCGCCGGCTTTCAGCAGGGCGCGGTTGCCCATCGGCAGGAGCGGCGGGATGATAAGCGTGCTAAAAACAACGGTGATGATTGAAAAGAGCGACCGATTGCCGACGCCGACCAGCAGCGGCGATTGACTTTGTATGCCGGAAAGCACCTGCACCGTTAAAAAAACAAAAATCCGCAGCAGATACCAGCGCTTGGCCGACCGAAAGCCGCCCTCAAGCCGCTCCAGATGGACGATCATGCCGAGCCAGGTCAACAGGCGCAGGCAGCGAACCGTCCACAGCAGATAGAGATCCAAATCGCTCTCTATCATGACGGTTCTCGAAACGGCTTCGTCTCCATATAAAACAATGATGAACACAGTAAGGGGAACGAGCCATTCGGCCAACAGCAAAGCTAAATCCGCAGCCATCATTTTCCAAATGTGGCGAAACGCGGGAGCGTCGGTTTTCATTCACTGAACCGCCTCTCTCAAAGATGAACGTTCCAGCCAGTATCGATTTTCCGCCGGACTTTCTTCATGGTTTCAGGGTCAAGGTGCGGCCAGTCGATGACTGTCTGGGCTTTGTTTATGACCATATTTCGCCGTGGGCCGCTGTTTTTCCTTTTATATACACGTCCTGTGTTTATCCAAGGTTTTATACTGGGGGAACCGCTCTTTGAAGCTCAAAGAACGGTTCCCTCTCCGTCCGTTGTATCGCGGTTTACGGGGCGGCTATGGCCTTACTGCTTTTTGGGCTTTTCCTTGTAGGTCATGTAAGCGCCGCAAGCGCCCAGAGCGACAGCCAGGATCCAGGTGAAAGGCTTGGTGAATTCTTCCATGAAAGGAATCTTTTCAAGCAGACTGGTCACCAGGGAAGCGACAGCCGCGCAGGCGGGAGTACCACAGACGAACGCCAGAATGGCTTTCAGGGTTTTGTTCATGATTCTTTCCTTCTTTCTATTTTGATTGAATGATGGGTTTTATTTTGATTAAATGATGGGTCTGCGCAAGCAAGCGTAAGGACGGACTTCCGTCCTGCGTTGATTTACGTTCTGGGAAAATTTATTCCGCTTCCACGGGGACGGGCACAAAATACAGGCTCACGAACCCGATTTCCATCACAAGCTCGCCCGCGTCGGTCAGCTTCAGCACCATGGTTTCGTCGCCCTCTTGGGTCAGGCTCAGCGCGCCGTCCACTAGTTCCATGGTCACTTCTTCTGGCTTAGGCTCTCCTTCGGCTACCATGGCGAAGCTGCCGTCGGCAACAATGACTTGGAGCGTCAGGGGAATTTCCAGCAGGGAAGCAACATCTTCCAGCGTGACCGGAACATCGAAGATCGTGGCCTTGGTCAGGTTCCATGTGCCAAAGAACTGTTCCTTGGTTTCCGCCGCCGCATAGACGGTTTCGATAGACTTGGTTTCCGATTCTTCACCGCCCAATAGCGCGCCCAGCAGCGCGGACAGGTCAAGGTCAGCGCCTTCTTCGCCTTCACCGGCTTCGCCGCCAAACAATCCGCCCAGCAGACCCAGCAGTTCGCCCAGGTCGGCTTCTTGTTCAGTGGTCTGTTCCTCAATGGGGGGTTCCTCAGAAACGGGTTCCGCAAGGGCGGGAATCATCGTGAACACCATGCAGAGCGCCACAAACAGGGATACGAGCTTTTTCATGATCTATTTCTCCTCTCAATGATTGTTGTTCCCTTGATGATGGGGCAGCGTTTCGTCCTTCCAGCCATGAGCGCGAACGAGGGAACAAACAGGTCGTATCGTTTTCACAGCGGAGTGGCTTTTTCTGTACCTCACCTCCCGCAATCATCAGACAGGTTCTTGCGATAGCGGCATATACCGGAAGCGCCTTGAGGCGCAATCCCTCATTAGAATAAGGCAGGAAGGGAAATACGGTCAGCCCAACCGCCGTCCCTTCCCGCGCCTGTTCCTTTGGAGTGGCAAGCAAGCCACCGGCATCGACATAATGGTTTTTCTGTTCATGAGATTCATCTCCCGTTTAAACAAACTGACAGATTGTCTGCGTTCCGTTTCGCTCAGCGACGCGCCGCCCGCCGCAACACATCCAGGCGGGCTTGGAACATGACGTCCATTCTCGTTTGACACAGCCTATTCAAATCAAAAAAAAGCGAGGGCAGGTCTTTCGGCAACGCCTTGTTTTGATTGAGCCCGATTTTCTGAACGCCCCAAACAGCGGCGGCCCTTTGGGTCATTTTCCCTTTTAAGGGGAAGCATTGATCCCCTTCCAGGGAATCGTAAGCGCGGAAGGAACGGTTGAAATCCATCAGCGGAAACAGCTTCCCCGGCTGATTATCCTCATTGCTGACCCAGAAGCCCCAGTTTCGCCAATGCCTGTCCGTGTTGCCGATCAGATAGTCGATGATGTTCATCATGTGGAAGCCATATTCATCCTGACTGGAAACCAGTTCCCACAGGCTTTTTCCCTCGTTCCGCAGGTATTCCCCCATATCGCCCGCGAAAACGATGCTCCATTTCTTTGAAGTGACCAATTTGCTGCGGCTGACCGGCCTGCCCTGATAGGCCGCTGGTTCATACAGCACCTGATCCACATCAAAACAGCGGGCGATTTGACTGGCCGTCCATTCCGCCGCCACTTCGTCCGGTGCGCCAGCCTTGAGCAGCCAATAGCCGTCCTCCCGCCGAGCCCATACGTTCGGCGTGTTTGTTTCAGCAAGCGCGGATGCTTCATCCATTAGCCCCAGGTTTTTTGCGATCATCCCCCGATCCCGAAGCACAATATCCACATATTCGTCCGACAGCGGGGAATCGAACAGATTGATCTGATCGAAGCGAATGTTTTCTTCTATCTCCCGAATCCAGAAAGCGTCCGTCAGGCAAAGCCCATGACACCGCAGGGCGATTTCCGCCCGTTCCCTGTCTGTTTTTGCTTCCTGGTAGCCATGACGGATGAGGAAATCCTTCGCGTCGTTCCTTTCCAGCGTCAGGGGACGGGCGGCGCACCAATGATAGAATTGATCCAGGTTTTTCGCCCGCAAATCGCAATCGCTTCCATCCGCGTTTTCCAACCGCAGGTTAAAGGGCATGAATGAGGGACAATGAACAGCACAGGAGCCGTCGCCGCATATCGTGGCGACCTTCTTTTCCAGGTGCATCAGCGCCAGACATCTCATTTCGCATTTTCTCCTATGTCTGCGGCTGTCATCAGCGCGGGAATCAGCGCAAAGGGTATCACTTCTGGCTGGGCATGAATGGCAGCATCCATGCGATCCAGCGCGGCGCAAACAGGGGCCGTTATTTCCTCCGGCCTGTCGGTATAATTGCCCAACCGCCCACCGCTATAGCGCCCATCCTGAATGCCAAGGAAAAGCTCTTCCAGCTTGCGGTCAAAGCGCCTATATGCGGCGTACAGCCCTACCGCGTCAGCCACCAGTTCATCCCGGATGGGGGCGACGTCGCCGGGAAACTGTCTGCGGCAGATCACATGGGTCAATTCATGATAGCGGCGGATGGTATCGGAAAGGGCAAGCCATTCCTCCTCTGTACAGCCCGCCGCCGCGGCGTTCACATGGCTGTAAGGCCCTCGGGACAGTACCACCAGCATATCCACATCGTTTTCTTTTACGGATGTAAAGCGCTTTAACTCCGCCGCCCGCTCATCCTCCGGGAAACGGGCCAGATGCGCGTGAATGCGGGGCCAGTTGAATACCGTTACCATGGCCGCGCCCTGGCTTTCCGGGATGGGGGTCAGGGGCCCGGACTTCGCAGCAAGCAGGCCCCGCATCACAAGCTCAAAATCCCGCCGGTTGCCCAGGGTGATTACCCGAACCTGCCCTGCTGGTGTGTCCATCAGTTCTTCCCGATCCGCGGGGTCGCCCTGATAGTGGGCAAGGCTTTTTCTTTCCGGCTCCTCGCCCCGCAGGACGACGCGGCGGTAGGCTTCCTGCAAATCCGCGTCTGGGTTCAAGTATAGCTGGGGATATTCTGCCGCCAGACATTTCAATACGCCGGAGATGTGCTCGTTATTCATTGTATGATCTGCCTATGATGATTGTTGGTTCATAGGGTCGGGCCAATGGGTCCAGTCCTCCGGCTCAGCTTCCGGCAGAGCCGCCCCGCCCGCCACCAGGGCCAGATCGTCCAAATCCAATTCCCTTGCGTCCTCAAAGAGCCGGGCGCGCAGGGCCTCCCTGTGGGCGGGATTGGGAAAGGCAGCGCCATGCAGAAGCTGTTCCACATTTCCGCCTGTTGAATCCTTCATCGTGCCGCCCCCGCTGTTTCATGGTATTGCCGGACAAATCCGGCATGGCTTTCTTTTTTGGGAAATTCACCAATCCGGGTTTCCCCGGTCTGGCAGAATGTATCACCCATGACGCAATGCTTTTGCCAATACCCTGCCCATGGGCTTTTCATGGTTTGTCTTCAATTACCCCATAGCCCATGGGCTTGTAATTCCGCAATCGACGTTTCGAATACTCCACAGTACCTGCATCTTATATACCAGGTGCCAAAGATGTTATAATGTCTCTGTGCGCTGAATCTGTTGCATCTGATACAGTTGTATTGCGGCTTATTTACATATTTTATATTACACATACTGCATCCGCCATCCGTTCCCCAGCAGTCGCTGCCCGGTTCCACGGTGGCTGCACAGCCGCTTGCCATCCAGTCCCGTTCCGTTACGCCGCCTGCCACGTCGTCCAGTTCGTCCAGGGACAATTCCTGGGCCTCCGGGACGCGGAGCTGCTGCACCTGCTCCCAAATCTTTTCCTCCGGCGCGTCCTCGATGCCCTCCGCTTTCAGCAGCGCCGCCGCTTCTTCCCTGGTTTTCGCGTTCGTCAGCTTTTCCAGCAGTTCCTTAGAGATTTCCGACATGATGTTTCATCCTCCTTCGATTTTGTCATTTATGATCTGAAAGCTGGCCGATCCGGCGCAGCAAAGCATCTTTTTTGGCTTTCCACCCGTCCCGGAAATACCGGCAGGTGTCCAGGTCTTTCGATAGGTAATCCGTGGGATGGTCCCGCACCGCGACGGCCCGGCAGCCGCCGCAGCAGCCGTTTCGGTATTCGCAGGTTTTGCAGTCCGGGTTATGCTCCATGAAATCGCTGACCCGGGAGGTGGTAATATCCATATAAGCGGACTGCTTATCCAGAATATCCTCCAGGGGCGTTTCCAGCATATTGGGGAACTGATCCTCGATGGGCCCGCCCACCATGGACATACAGGGCAGCACGTTCCCCTTGGGGCTCACATACATGCCCCGCCGCACATGGCCGCACATGAGGGCCTTGCCAAAGTACTGTTCCTCTATGTCCCTTTCAAACCAGGAGGACAGTTTTTCCTTGGCCCTGTCGTAATTGAAGAAGCCCTCCAGCCCCAGGGTCAGGGGCTTTCCGTCCTCGAAGTAATGGGGAATATAGTCCAGGAACGCTTCGTAGGCTTCCGCCTGGGAAAGAAAATGCTCCGGCTCGTTTTTCCATTCGCCCATGGGGGAGGCGTTGCCCACCTTCATGCTCAGCACTCCCAGGGAGGCCATCAGGTTCACCGATTCCCGGATGCAGCCCGCGCTTTCCCGGCAGATCACCATGGAAACGGAGGTGGGGATACCCCGATCCTGGCAGCGCTTCAGCGCGTCCAGCACGATCTTTTCCGCGCCCGGTATGCCGCGCATCCAGTCGTGATGGCCCACGCCGTCGAAGCTGAACTGAATGGAGGGCCGCATATCCCGCGCCTCCAGCTTATCCAGAAAAGCGTCGGTGATCAGCAGGCCGTTGGAATACAGGATGGTCACAGTCAGCCCCTTTTCATGAATGGCGTCCACCAGCTCCCAAAAGTCCCCGCGAACCATGGGTTCCCCGCCGGTCAATTGCAGATTGCGCACGCCGCAGCGCGCAAACGCGTCCAGCATGGCCATCAGTTCCTCCCAGGCCGGTTCTCCCTGGGCGGCGTGGGGCGCGGACATGAAGCAATGGCGGCATTTGTAATTGCAACGTCCCGTGATGGACCACTGCACATACTCCTTGAACCGGGCCGGGTAAAAGCGGTATTCCTGCATCGGCTGCAAACGCTCATTGCCCTTTGTCCGGCGGATGAAGCCGTATTTTTCCCAATGGTCATACCGGCCTTTTTGTTCCTCCGTGAGCGCGTCCCACTGAATGGGGGTATGCCCGTCGCAGGCGGAGATCAATTCAAAGTCCGGTTTCAGGAAGAGCTCCGTCTGCTGATAATGCAGCGCCTGGATCGCGTAGGGAAGCAGCTTCCAGCCCCGGAGGGCAAAGCCGTCCGTCAGGATGTAATACCGGCTCTCTCCTCCATGGTTCATTTCCATGCCTTCATCGTTTTCTTTCATCCGTTTTTGTGTGTCCTTTCATCGCTTCCATAAGATAAACAAATGAACGGGGCGGTTGGAGACAGCCTTTTGAAAATTTTTTTCGCAAGGGTCCCTTGAAGCTCAAAACGTCCTCATGGCGTCAAGCAGCAGGTAAAATTTTGCCGGGGTGCGTTCAGCGCCGATCCATTTGGCCTTTGTGCAGCAGGGGAAGCAATGGTAGGCCCTTCCCTCCAGGCCCTCCGGGGTCAGGTACGTTTTTCTCTCGGAGAAAAAGCATTTTTCCAGAAGCTGCCACCGATGATCGGATATACCCATGTCCTCATAGATTTCGCAGGTACGCCTGAGCCACCCGTCCTTTGCGAACAGCGGGGAACAATCGGGCCGAATCCTTTCGTAGAGGGAAAGGAAGGAAAGCACCGGCAGGAACGAGCCGTCCGGCAGAAAGTCGAACTGGATGGAAATGGACGCCTCCACTTCCGCCAGCCGGGCAATATCCTGAAGCATTTGATCATTGTAGGCTGTGAAACCGATTTGGTCAAAGCATTGCCGCAGATACCCGGGCTCGCACAAGGCGCGCCGGGTATCGGGGTCCAGCATCTTCACTTCCATGCGGGTGTTATCGGTTTTCCGTCCGGGGAAAACCCCCGTATACCGGCAGAACCAGCCTTTGGGAAGGTTCCGCACATGCTGGACAAAAGCCGCTGTCCGCTCCGGCTCTCCGACCGCTTGAAAGAAGCCTTCGGCCCAGGCCAAATTGCCTTCGATCCTGCAATGGATACCTGAAAGCACGCCGGACCCGGCAGCGTCCAGTTCAAAATGCAGATACGGCTTCATACTTCCCATGCCCGCCACCCAATCCACCGCCGCCTGAGCCTGAACCAAAGAATGGTCGGCAATCCGGCGGCCGGGAGAAAAGAAGCGGGGGTTATGGATCACCAGGGCGTCATAGTCCGGCGCGCCCAGAAGCGGAGCTTCCACGAAGCAGGAGGCGGACGGATTGCCCGCCAGCGTCAGCCGCCTGGAAGCGTCCAGCAATCGTTCAGCGCCGCCCCCCATGAGCAGTTCTTCCCGTCCATCCCCAAAGGCACGGTTCCATGTGTATTGCATCGGTTCATCTCCTTTCCGCGCTTCTATGCTATAAACAAATGAACAGGGCGATTGGAGACGTTTTTTTGAAAATGTTCAAAGAATTTTATTCCAACAGTTCCCGGCATTTCGCCAACAGCCTTTGGTATCGCTTGTTGACGGCTTTTTCCGATAAGCCCAGAAGCGACGCGATTTCTCTGTCCTTTAGTTCCATGACATAGCGCATATTGAGCAGTTCCCGTTCCTCTATTTTCAGCTTCGCGTAAAGCCGGAGAACCAGATCGGACGCATCCAGGCTGCCGGTAAAATCCTTTTCATCGGGCAGTTCACTTGGCAATTCTGTCCGCTTCCGATAGGCAAAGGAGGTCATGAGGTTGACGGCGCGGTTATGCGCCACCCGCGTCAGGTAAGCCGCGATCCCTGGATTGTCCGGGTCACGGCACTGGTAACGCTGGAGGAAAGTCAGGAAGGTTTCAGCGGTCACATCCTCGGCGTCATGGCGATTGAGCAGCAAT
>JAEEGH010028942.1_pt1 | contig 10868 bp, 10 predicted proteins | sample 9134181 | NCBI WGS metagenome assembly JAEEGH01 (sample SAMN16246544, study PRJNA631951) | gut metagenome | biome: gut microbiome; feature: rumen; material: DP-attached | host: Bos | place: Iran: Karaj | collected 2018-10
ATCGTGCAGCCTAATGGCTGTGATTGATGGCATGGGGAATGGCTTGCCTTCCCCATGCTCTTACACAAACAGACAATTATTTATATCCCTTAAATGAGTTTTATATATAAGTCAGCAAAAGATTTCTCCAAGGCCATCAATTCGTTCGTGAATGAAGTTCGTGTAGATGCCCTTGTTAACGTAATTGCCCACAAAAGAGGTGTGGGGAAGCGCATTATGCTAGTTGCCCACCATGACGTTGTGCGCCTTATGGTCTCTCACATTGATGATAACGGTTTTCTATATGTGAAACCTGCTGGCAGTATTGATTCCCAAATCCTCCATGCGAGAAAGGTTATTATTAAGCACGAAGAGAATACTATTATCGGTGTCATAGGCAAGAAGCCTATCCACCTTATTAGAGAAGAACAGAATGTTAAAGTGACTTACGATAATCTATGGATTGATATAGGTGCTAGGAGTCAGTTGGAAGCCCTACAAATGGTCAGTAAAGGTGATTATGCCTACTTTTGTTCTGACTTAGAGGAACTGCCAAACAAGTTTATTACTGGCTCTTACCTTGACAATCAAGTTGGGCTGAATGTGCTACTAGAGTTGGCTGAGCAACTACATGGAACAGAAATACCTTGGGATGTCTTTTTTGTTGCATCAAACCATGAGGAAATTGGAATGAGAGGTGCTTCTGTTGTTGCTCACTCGATAAATCCAGATGTTTGTATCTGTATAGACGTTACACATGCCACTGACTACCCCACAACGAATATTATTATCGATGGAGAAATCAAGTTGGGCAAAGGATGTGTTATAGCGAAAGGCCCCAATACATACTCTACTCTATTCAAAGGCATGGAAGAAACAGCAATCAAGCATAACATAATGTATCAAGTAGAGGTAAGTCCATATCCTACAGGAACTGATGCCAATGTGATTCAGCTCTCTGGAGAAGGAGTCAAAACAGCTGTGGTTTCGATTCCATGCAGATACATGCACACTCCCCATGAGTTATGCTCAGAAGATGATATTGAATCTGCAATAAGGATTATTTGCGAGTTTATGCGTAATGAATATACACTAAGCTCACTTATTGATGACAGCATATAGTTAATCCCCATAAATAATAATATGGCAGCAAGACGAATAGATTGGAATTTCGATGGTTATAAGAAAGAGGCTCACTTCTTCCTTTGTGGAGCGTTTGAGTCTTTCGAGTTCATAAGCGGCTTTTTGCAGGCTGCTAAGAATTGTCCGAGCATCTTAAAGAATAACGTTGTGATTGACAGCGTATTTGGCTCTCCCACATGTATTTGGAATGGTGGACGTGCATTGGCAAATGTCTATTACAACAAGAAGCAACTACAAAATATACGTGACACCTATGCTAATCTTGGTGTCAAAGTAAGGCTAATCTTTACAAATCCGTTTTTGAACGAACACGATTTATACGATAGATATTGTAATCTGATTATGGATGTCTTTAAGGATTTGTCACCAGAAGTGGTTGTTAATTCCTCCATGCTAGAGGATTATTTAAGAAACACATATCCAACAGCCTCTTTTATTAGTTCTACAACAAAACGACTTCGCTCTAGTGAAGAACAGCTAAATGAATTTAATCGTGAATATAAGTACATTTGTCTTGATTACGATTACAATTACAATTCTGTTTTTCTCGATAGCATCCCTGAACCAGTGAGGGATAGAGTAGAAATTCTTGTAAACTCCACATGCCTTAGGGGTTGCAATGCAAGAGTCCAACATCAAGAATTTTCTGCCAAACGGCAATTGGAATACGACAGTGATGATGATTGTGAGTCAGAAACGTTCTATAGGGAGTGCCCAAAGATAAAAAGGATAATGACCTCTTCCTCACAGAATGACACTATAAGAGATATTTACAGCGAAACAAACTATATATTTCCACAAGATTTAGATATGTATTTGGATAAGGGCTTCTGCCACTTTAAAATCCAAGGTCGTGAACTTGCTGTTAGCCAATTATTTGCAGAAATGCTACCTTATATAATAAATCCAGAATACTATCCAATAGCAATTTCGTTAATCAATAATAGTAAAGTATGACAGTATCAGTAACATGTCCTAACTGTGGCAGTACAGTAGTTCTTAATTTGGAGCCTCCCATCTGTGGCGGCTTTGCAGAGTGTTGTTATAATTGTTCCGCTACCGTGTCAGGCTCATATAGCTGGGGAAACAACAATACCCCTATTATTCGCTATGTGCGGTCAAGCGGTGGCGCAAAGATGCGTTGGTAAAACTAATGGTTGCCAACATTGACAATATGAGGGCTACTTTCATTAAGTGTAACAACACATATTTTGAGGGTAAGCTCCCAGAACCTAGCTATGAGTTGGTGCATAGTTACAATACTTGCGCCTACTTCCACTATAGCTATGACAGATGGTTTGGCAAAAAGTTCTATGACCCTATCATTCAGTTCACAGACTATTATGACTTTACGGAGAAAACGTTTGTGGATTTGATGTGTCACGAAATGATTCACTACTATCTGGCTTACTATGGCATTGACCGCAAGGTGAAGCATGGCAAGGAGTTCAATGAAATGGCAAACCGTCTGAACAAGAAGTATCGGCTACATATCACTGAGGAATACGACAAGTCAACCCTCAAACGTAGTGCCGATGCTCCTTTGATGAAATATTGGTTAAGTAACTTATTCTAAAACATAATAGTATGTATTCAGAAGATTTGGAAGGTTTTATTGACGGATTCTGTGAGTTAGGTGTTACTATGAACGACAGAATACGTGAAGAGGTTGCGAGAATTGCCGAGGAAGAAGGCGAAAATGCCGAAGAGGTAGTCAAATATGCTGAAATGAAAATGGCTCAGTCTGCTAATGTGATAAAAACAGATGTGCAAGAACGGCTGATAGTACCCCAATATACTGTGCCAAAAGTCTTGAAGATAATTGATGGTTACAACAAAAAAGCAAGGAAATGGGGCTATGAGTTGCTGACGTATAACACGGAGGACAGTACCATTTCTGGAAAGTTCACAGAAAAGACCGATGCAGAGGATTCCAAGGCTGGCTTTATGGCTGAAATGAAGGAAGCCTACAAGAATGGTGACTTGTGTGAGGAATGGAAAAAAATTCTAAAGCTGTGTAACAGAATGGACTTGTATATCCCAACCCATTAGATGTGTTGTGGGAACTGTAGCAAGAAACTAAAGAGGCGTTTTGACATAAAAGTGCTATGAGAAGGTTGAAAATTATGTCAGAAGAAATAGATGTTCCCAGAGACCCCTTTGGAACGGATTATTTGCAGGATAAGCTAAAAGCATTTTGCAAGGAGCAAGGGCTTGACATGCCGAGGTTCTGGGTGTTCCCTCCAAATGGAGCGTATATGTGTTATGCTGTGTCGTTGCATCTGAAAGGAAAGGACATGGGGGAGATTCTAGATGCCAATGTTATCTTCATGCTGAAAAGCCTCAGTGAGATTGGCAATCTTGATGCTTTGGAGAATCGATTATGCTGTATCACGGCAGATTTGGGAGAGCCTATTATTTTGACTATAAAAGCTGATAAAACACTTAGTCAGCAACAATTCTTTAGGGGCGTTGGGCAGATGAAAATGCCAGTTACATGGAGTGACAATCATCAAAATGTATATGAGGTTTATGTCAAGGGGCAGTTAGAAATGGGCTGTTTTGTAACACTGATGGAGCATATAGAGAACATAGGAGCTGAGATTGTCTATAGGTGAACATGAACTACAAAGAGATACTTGATAAGCAAATGTCTGTTACTTTCGACAGTGTGGGCGTTGAAGAAGGACATGAGATAGAAAGAATGTGGCTTGCAGATATGGTGGATGGCAAGTGGACAGAGGATTATGTGGTCGTAAGGCGTGACACTTACGACACCATGACAGATGAAGATGGGGCGGTGTTTGCGCTAATAGATAATGGCAGAATGTTGGTCAAAGCACCCAATGTGAAGTACTATCGCATCCCAGAAGATGTGTATAGAATAGCAGACCATGCCTTTCTTGGGTGTACCGAGCTGATGGATATTGATGTACCATATAGCGTTAGCAATTATGAGATTGAAAAGGCGATGGAGCATAGCCATTCTAAAATGCACATACATGCTTGGGATTGGGCATACGATAACACGAGAAGTGAAGTCTTGGAGAAAGAGATTGCCGAAGGTTGGACTGACGAATATGGTTTTGTGTATAGTCAAGACCGCAAGCGGCTGTTGAAGGCTGCAAATGCTGAGATATACAAGATTCCAGAAGGTGTGGAGAGCATAGACCGCCTTGCATTTGTTCATTGCACCATCAATGAATTGCATATTCCCTATACATGCAACTTGGAGAAGCTACCACCAGAAGAATGTCCTATCTTCGGTAGCGAGAGAGTGCAAGGCTGTATCTACCCTTGGGATAGACCTTATTCTGAGGGTACTAATGACGAGTTAAAATAGAAAAATATCAGAAATGATAATCTGAGTTATCGAAGTTTACCAGACTTGAAGAACGTGTAAAGGTTTCCTATGTCAAAGAACGGTGTTAGTCATAGCGACTAGCACCGTTCACAAGTTTTGTTAAAAAGAGACGTATTCCTTTGGTAATATCGAATAATTTGCTTACCTTTGCTCAATGGTTCTTGAGACCTACGGAACAAGCGGCTAAAGCCGAGCGGCAGGTGGTCTCATGTGCAAAGGGCATAGCTCAGTAGAGTTTGACACCACTTTTTGACACCACTAATATAATAAGGTATATGAAGAGACGAGTTAAATTCTTAAAAATAAGTATAATAGCGTCCCCCAAGTTTTTAACAGAAAAAACTGAGTGGGAATAATAAATAAGGCTGCCCGTTCGGCAGCCTTATTTATTGCAAGGGGGAATGTCCTAGAACATCATCGTGAAGCCGAAGCGGACGCTGTTCTTGGAACTGCGACCGGTGTTGTAGTTCATGCGGCGGACGTACTCAATCTGGAAGAAGCGGAGGATGCCGCGGACACCGGCCGAGATTTCCCAATAGGGAATGCGGGGGTTCATGACGAAGCAATCGTCTGGGAAATACATGAGGACGTTGCTGCCGGCATTTTCGGCCAGATAGGGGTTGTTTTTGTCGGAGAGTCCGCCCCACAGCATCTTGACACCAAGGTATTCGCGCAGACGGGCTTTCTGGATAAACGGGATGCGGTTGAGGATTTTACCCTGCATATCCCAGTTGAGGTCAATACTCCAGAAGCGGTCGTTGAGGAATTCCATGTCGGTAATGAGGTTGAACGTCTGTTTGCGACTGAAATAGGACACGTTGGCTAACGGCATGCAGAGCAGTGGGAAGGGTACCTGATTCCACTGTTTTCCGGCACGCGTAAAGAAGTCGATGCGTCCCCAGCTGTTGAGCCAGAGGCGTTTGAAGATGCTGGCCTCGGTATAGTTGTAGTGATAGTCGCCACCGAGGAAATCCTGCAGTCCGACGGTATGGCTGAGGGTGAAGATGGGTGCCTCGCGATTGACCTTGACACGACGGATCTTGGAATTGGTGTATAGTGCCCCGGGACTATACTCCAGCTCGGCCTTGAACTCAGTGGTGCGAAACTTGATATCAGTACCGTCGGTAGACGACAGCGGGACGAACTTCATGTTGCCGGCAGCCTCGTTCTGTTCGGTATTCAGACTGAACAGCGTCCGCAGTCCCCAACGCTGCTCGTATTCGAAGAGCAGCCTCTGACGGTGATAGAACATCATCTTGTCAACCTTGGTCCACCGGAACGACGTGAAGAAATTATCCTTGTCGTAGTCGGTCATTCTGTTGGATGGCGACATGACGTCGTAGGTTGTCAGAAACGAGATGTTGCGTTTGGGGAATTCCTCAGGCAGGTATTTTTTCTTGTTCAGTGCCCATGTAATCTGACTGCTGTAATACCACCGCTTGCTCTTCCATCCATTGGCCACATAGCCTTTCCAGAAGAGACGGGGGAAGAGGTTGGCAGTGGTCTGTGCACCCAATCTGGTGCGCAAGCCATCGATGAAATTGTTGCTGATTGTTGAAATAACAGGACCAATATCAATCTTGCTGTGCTCACTGGTCTCGATGAAATTCTCGGTGAGAACCTTCAATCCGGCCAATATCCAGCCGAAGCCGCCCATGGACTTGATACCTTTCAGGAAATTGTCCATCTTTGCCTCGCTGGCCGTCAGTTCGACCTTTCGCTCCTGTTGCCAGAAGTCAGTGCCCTGCATTTCGGCATCGGGGTCCATGACGGTTTTCTCACGGCCTTTAAACATTTTATCGGGAATTTCCGTAAACTGATAGTCCGACAATCGCGTAGTACGGATGGCAACACCTTTCTGGATGAAGTCGAAAAGCACCAGTTCTACCACCATATCATCGACAGTCAGCACCCATTCGCCCGTAGGCAGCTTGGTGAATTCCTGGACGAGTTTCATATTTTCTACGAAGTTAACATCACTTCTGTTGGGCAGGATAATCTCACAACGCTTGACCTGATAACTGGAATCCTTGAGGATGTAGAGGTCGCCACGGAATCCGAAGTCCTGTTGGTTATTGGGCAGGAAATGGACATGGATGCAGGAGTCGCGTCCGACAGCCAGCGTGTCCTCGATATAATAGCGGTAGAAAGAGATAGCTCCATCGCCAATGGGTGAGGTAAAAGGATGCTGGAGAATGCGTATCTGATTGTCGTAAATATTCACATCGGTAAAGATATCCTTCGAAACGGTATTGACAATGTCGCCCGTCTGGAAGAAATTGGTGACACCCACCGAGCGCTGGCCCTTAATGATAGTCTTCTCGTCGTGAGGATCACGGCGATAGATTTTCTGGGTGACAGTCTCGTCGACACTGGCAGGGAGAATAAGGCGTCCCGTCATCTGACACTTCTCAACCTGATCGGTGAGCCATGGATACTTCGCAAACTTGGGATTGGTGAGCATATCGGGTTTGACATCGTTCAGTGCCAGCGTGAGTTTCTGATACTTCGTGTACTGGTAATAGTCGCGATTGGAAAGGTCCGTTTTTTTCTTATTGGCAATAACCTTTCGCATGAGTTCCACGGCAGGATTGCCCTTGCGACGGTATTTGCCGCGCTTGGCCTTGACGGTGACTTCGCCCACCGACTTGGCATCCTCCTTAAGTACCACCAGCAGACGGTGGCTATTGGGACCGATGGAGACTGTCTTGGTCTTATAGCCCACGGCACTGAACGTCAGTTTCTTTCCCACCTGCTTGGTGATGGAGAAATAGCCGCGGTGGTCAGCCATCGTGGTGATTTTCTGTCCTTTATATTGAACAGTAACGAAGCCCAGGCTGTCGCCAGACTGGTCGTCAATAACATAACCTGTTATCTTTTCCTGTGCAAGTGACGTCATCACACATGTCATCACCAGCAATATCAATATCTTAATTCGATTCATAAACTATTATATCCTTTCCAAGTTCAACCCAGAACGTCGAGCCCTTGCCCAGCTCCGATACGACACCCACGCGACCATCGAGCGAAGCAGCCAGACTACGACAGATACTCAGTCCCAAACCGGAGCCCACTTCAAACTCATCGACCTTGAAGAAACGCTCGAAGAGCCGTTCGTTACACTTGTCGGCAGCGATTCCTTTACCTGTGTCGCGCACAAAAATGCGAATGACGTCATTGTCCGTCTTACAACCTACAGTGACCAGACCGTGGGTGGTATATTTCAGTGCGTTGTCCAAATACTGGTTGACGATTTCCAGCAGACGTTCACGGTCGGTATATAATGTCGGCAGGTGGTTATCATCCTCTATCTGGAGGATATCACCGCTCTTGCGGGCCTTATCGCTAAACTTCTCAAACAATTCGTCGAAAACACCCTTCAGGGCGAACGTCTCCTTATTGAGCATCGCAGCGCCCTTGGCCTCGAGTCGGGACATACTGACAATATTGTCAAGCATGGCGAGCAGTCGTGTATTGTTCTGCTGGATAACATCCACCAGTTTCTGACGCTCTTCCTCGTCATTGGCCATCGACAGCACATTGCTGAAACCCACAATAGCATTGAGCGGAGTACGGATTTCGTGACTGATGTTCGACAAGAAAGCCGATTTCAGACGGTCGCTCTCCTCGGCATGATAGAGTGCATCCATCAAGGCCGTTTCAATCTCCTTCTGCTGGTCAATACGCATGGTTGTACCCACAATGGTTTCAGGGACACCATTCAGATTACGCTTCTCGACAGTAAAGAAGCTCTCACTCCAATACGGTTTCTGACTATGCGGAGACATGATCTGATACTGCATATTGAACTGTTCCGACACACCATTCATCACGTCATCCATGCCTTTACGGAAGTCTTCTTGATATTCAGGAAGTATCTGACGGATGATATCTTCCATTTTGCCACCAGGAGGTAAAAACACGGTGTCGCCATAGTCACGGTAGTCGCTGTCGAACGACACGACGTGGCTGTCGACATCGATGCGCCACACGCACAGACGCATGGCTTTCAACACCAATTCATACTCTACGGAAAGCGTTTTCACCTGATCCAGCTGATTGAGTTCTGCTTTCAATCGACGCGAACGGACCACCTGTCGTACGAGGTAAATACACAAGGCAATCAGCATGGGGATGCCGATTATCCAAGCGAGAATATCGAGCTGAAACAGCGAATTCACCGCCAAAAACTGTATGACTGTGGTTACGGTCATAGCCGTCTCTTCGCAATTATTGTGCAAAATTACATAAAAAAAACGAATTCTACATCATTTATTTAGAAAAATTTCGTAACTTTGCCCCATATTTATATTATGACATCATGACACAAGAATTTGAAATGATCGCCAAGACCTTTATGGGTCTGGAGCCCGTCTTGGCGAACGAACTGACGCAGTTGGGCGCAAAAAATGTACAAGTAGGACGCAGAATGGTGTCCTTTACGGGCGATAAGGAGATGATGTATCGCGCTAATTTCCAACTGCATACCGCCATCCGTATTCTGAAACCCATCAAACACTTCAAGGCATTGTCGGCAGATGACGTGTACGAAGGTGTGAAGGACATCGACTGGACAGAATACCTATCACTGGATAAGACCTTTGCCGTCGACTCTGTCGTATTCTCCGAGGAATTCCGCCACTCGAAATTCGTGGCATATAAGGTGAAGGACGCCATCGTCGACCAGTTCCGCGAGAAGACCGGTAACCGTCCGAATATCAGCGTGAGCAACCCTGACATGCGCCTGCACATCCACATTGCCGAGGACCAGTGTACGCTGTGTCTGGACTCGAGTGGCGAGAGCCTACATCGTCGCGGCTATCGTCAGGAGTCTGTAGAGGCACCGCTGAATGAGGTGTTGGCTGCAGGTATGATTCTGATGACTGGTTGGCGTGGCGAGACGGACTTCATCGACCCTATGTGTGGCAGTGGCACGTTGCTCATCGAGGCTGCGCTGATAGCCCGCAACATGGCTCCGGGCTTGTTCCGTAAGGAGTTTGCCTTCGAGAAATGGCCCGACTTCGATGCCGACCTTTTCGACAAGATATACAATGACGATTCACAAGAGCGCGAATTTGCGCACCATATCTATGGTTACGATGTGGATATCAAGGCCGTGAATACGGCACGCCTGAATGTGAAGGCAGCAGGACTGACCAGCGACATCACCGTTGAGGAACAGGACTTCAAGAACTTCACGCAACCCAAGGAAAAGAGCATCATGGTGACCAACCCACCCTATGGCGAGCGCATCTCGACATCCGACCTGCTGGGCACATACAAGATGATTGGTGAGCGCCTGAAACACCAGTTTACAGGCAACGAGGCATGGGTACTCTCCTATCGTGAGGAATGCTTCACCCAGATTGGTCTAAAACCCAGCATCAAGATTCCCTTGTTCAACGGCAGTCTGGAGTGTGAGTTCCGTAAATACCAGATGTTCGATGGTAAGATGAGTGATTTCCGTGGAGAAGGCGGTATTGTGAAGACAGAGGAAGAGAAGCGCCAGATGGCTGAAAAGCACCGTTTCAAGAAGGAACGTGAGTTCAAGAAACGTCTGGACGAACAGGAGGAGAACGAGGACGGCGACATCCGTTCGTTTAAGTTCCATTCGTTGGAGAAGAAAGAATTCAAGAGGCCCCGTGAAGCTAGAGAACCTAGAGACTCTAGAGAATCAAGAAATTCTAGAGGTTCTAGAGATTCTAGAGGTTTCAGGGATTCCAGGGATTTCAAAAAACCTTTCAAAAAGAATAACCGTAGATTCCGTGATGATGATGAAGATTAAACATTTCATGGCATTAACTATTCTCTCACCTCTCACCTCATACTTTTCACCTCTTATGATGTGCGCTCAGGAGAAAAACCTTTTTACACTCGAAGAACTGAACTTCGGTGGCAAACGCTATCAGGCTCTGCAGCCTGAGAACCAGTGGTATGCCTGGTGGGACGACGAACTGGTACGCATCGACAAGGATCAGTGTTTCCTCGTCGACAGGAACACCGGCAAGGACATCCGTCCCCTGACCACCGACGAGGATAACAATCGCAAGGGTGAAGGGAAAGCCACGACGGTTATCAAGGACCATCAGTTGTATGTCGTTGACGCCCAAGGCAAGGAACACCAGTTGACGACTGACGGTAGCAGTAGTGTGGTGTACGGTTCTGCCGTACACAGAAATGAGTTTGGTATCAACAAAGGCACGTTCTGGAGCCCCGACAGCGCGCGACTGGCCTTCTATCGCATGGACCAGAGCATGGTGACGGACTATCCGCAGGTGAACATCTTCCCCCGCGAGGCAACCTACGAGCCTGACAAATATCCCATGGCAGGCATGAACGCCCATGTGGTGACGATAGGCGTCTATGACATCAATACCGACAA
>JAEEGH010028943.1_pt1 | contig 10868 bp, 7 predicted proteins | sample 9134181 | NCBI WGS metagenome assembly JAEEGH01 (sample SAMN16246544, study PRJNA631951) | gut metagenome | biome: gut microbiome; feature: rumen; material: DP-attached | host: Bos | place: Iran: Karaj | collected 2018-10
CAATGCAGCAGCAATCTTTTCAGCGTTCATTTCGCCATCGCGGCGAATGGTTTCATCCAAACGACCCATAACCTTCTTGCCCTTTGCAAGGAATCCCTTTATGTGCTCCTCGATGAACGGCTGTCCGTCTTCAAGAACAAGAAGTTCATCGCACTCGTCATACAACTTGCTGAGCATATTGTATGGCAACGGATACTGTGTAATCTTTACAACCGGATACGGGCAATGTCCGTCCTTGAAGTTTTCCATCAAGTAGTTGTATGCGATACCGCTGGTGATGATACCGAGCTTCTTGTTTTCGCCATCGAAATACTTGTTGTATCCCGATTCTTCAGATGACTTTGTGAACAAAGGCTGCTTGTCGATAAGGTTTCTGTACAAGCGCTTAGCATTTGCCGGCAACAAAACGAACGAACTAGCGTCAGCAGGTTCTGTCAATGGGTTTTGTGGCAACGGATTGCGGCGTTCAACACCTGCACGGCTGTGAGCCAAACGGGTAGGAATTCTGTAGAGAACAGGAGTTCCAAGCTTTTCCGAAAGTTCGTAACCGAAGAAAACCATATCGTAAGCTTCCTGCTGGTTCGATGGTTCGAGCATTGGAATCATAGCCCAATGACCGTAGAAACGGCTGTCCTGCTCGTCCTGCGACGAGTACATGCTAGGATCATCAGCAACAACTACGAGCACGCCCTTAGTACCGATGATTGCTGCATTCATGAACGGGTCTCCGCATACATTGAGACCAACATGCTTCATACAAGTCATCGCACGCTTGCCAGCGTATGCTACGCCGATAGATGCTTCGAGAGCAGTCTTTTCGTTTGCACACCAGTTGGCGATAACACCTTTTTCCTTTGCTTCCTTTGATTTGATTACATATTCGGTAATCTGAGTGGACGGAGTTCCGGGATAGCTGTTGATTGCGCTTCCGCCAGCATCTATGAATGCCTGAGCTATCGCTTCATCTCCCAACAATAATAATTTCTGCATATTTCTATTCTTTTATTTTTTACATTTAATTAGTCCACGAAGATACAAATTTTCCGACATTTACAAAAATGTTTCAAAGCATATTTTGAATGGAGTTATTCACGATAATTTTTATTTGCAAGTCGCTTTAAATCAAAAACATAATCATTAACAAATATTTATTTGTTAAAAAAGCATTAGCATATCCTTGGTGGTAGCAACCACATTATTAACAATGGCTGGCAGAATATGCAACAAACAATGGAGTTCTATTCCTTTACGAATTTCCGTTGTACATACCGCTCACTGAGCTTGTCGAAGTGGCGAATACAAACCACATACACCCCACTCGGCAGATTCTCAACATCGCAAACTGCACTTTCGCCATCCACATCCATTTGCGAAACAACTTGCCCCATCATATTTACAATTTCAATTTCGGAAATTTCTTCTGATGATGTGATATGGAGCGTATTGCTTACAGGATTGGGATAAATTTGCAAATCTACGATTTCGTTTTCCTCAACACCAGAACAATCTTCCTGAATATTTGTAAAATAGCGCCAGTATTCAGCATTGCTGTATGCTGATGCACTACCGCAAGGAACAATGAGTGGAATGCTTAAATCATCATATTTAAATGTTTCTGGGTATATTGTAGGTGGTTCTATTGCATAAGAAATAATTGTGTCCAAATCTTGACAATTAAAAAATGCGTATCCACCAATACGCGTTACAGAATTAGGAATAGTTATGGATTTTAATCTTAAGCACATATAAAATGCGAAACATTCAATTTCGGTGACAGTATTAGGAATAACTGTATTTTTGCAACCATATATCAGTTTATTTGTTGACGTTACTATTATTGCATTGCAATCATTTCGAGAATCGTATTTAGGATTACCGGCATCCACCACTATATATTCAAGATTACGACATGGCGCGAATGCCATTTGACCAATCCACGCAACGGAGTCTCCTATTGCTACCGAAGTCATACCAGAGCAACCATAAAACGCAGAATCGCCAATGGTTGTTACTGAATTCGGAATTGTTATTGACGGCAAAGAGTAACAATCTTCAAAAGCATTTTTACCTATACGAGTAACAGAGTTAGGAATTATTATAGAATCCAAATCAAAACAAGCAGAAAATGCAAAGTCGTCAATTATCGAGATGGTGTTTGGAATAAAACTATTTTTACAACCTCTTATCAATTTATTTGTCGATGTTTCTATTATTGCGTTGCAATCGTTCCGCGAATCGTATGTAGAATTACCACTTTCAACTATTATTGATTCTAGATTTCTATTATAACCATTAAAAGCGAAACTGCCAATACTTGTCACTGAACTTGGAATTGTTATAGAACTTATGCTTTGCCAACCAAAAAAGGCATACTCTCCAATGCTCGACACAGAATTAGGAATTGTTAGCGATGTTATATCTCCACAACAATAAAATGCACAATATCCTATGCTTGTGACAGAATTGGGAATTGATACTGATGTAAGTTCCCAACAATTATAAAATGCGTAATTGCCTATGCTCGTGACGGAATATGTAGTATCATTATTTGTAACAGATTCTGGTATTACAAGGTCGCCTGTCAGAAAATCTGAATAAAATACATAATTCCACTCGGTTCCATCAATTTCAAAGGTCACCTCCACCGTATAAGGTTCCACATTCGATGTTATGTTATAATACAAGGTCTGCCCACTTTCACAAACCGCAGAAAAATCGTAGGCAAATGCCGAAGCACAAGACAAGACACTCAGAAGTATAATTGCAAACATTCTCTTCATCTCAAAACTCTTTTTTATGATTTTCGCCTACAAATATATGAAATAAAATATTATCGCACAAGAAATTTGTGCAAAAATCATTGAAACAAAAAAAGCGTCTTTAATTAAATCAATCCCAGTTCTTCAACAAGTTCCGCCTTCATACTTTGCGCTTTCTTCAAATTAGCATCCTTGCCTTGTCTTGCAAAATATCTCCACCTATGATAAAACTTCAAGAACCAATGCCGTAACGCTATGAAAGGAATCGGGAAAACCGTCAGCAATGCCAAAAAGATAAGTGAACACCACCACGGCCACGGAATTATGAATGACAATCCAAACAGGAGCAGATTCCATACCGGATACGACACCACAGCACCGATGCCCAAACGCATGGATGCTGACATTCGCTTGTCTTTCAGCTTCTTGACAACTAGTTCTGGTATCTTGTACGGCACAATGTTCAACAGCCAAAGCACTGCATAAAATGGAGCAAACAAAAGCGACAACAATGTCAGAAGCAACATCTCAAAGAAACTCAGCTTCTTCCCTACCAGCCAGTTCCTAAAATTCAACTTGCCTAGCAAATCGGAATACGACTTTGTCTTCTCCATAAACCATGCAAACTTTTCTGGCTTTTCTTCCTTTAGTTTCCTAAAGTTTTCGAGCATGGTCTGGTCGGATGCCAATCGCTCCGACATTCGCATACGCCTTGCCGTCTTGCCTTGCTTGGCTTCAAGGTATATTTCCCTCAATGAATCCAACTGTTCGTTGTTTTCCTTGTCGGCAATGTCGAGCATAAGCGGACGCACATGATCCTGTGCCATTAAAGCAAGCTGGCGATATGCCGCCTCTGGATGTTCGCGGTATGTATCAAACAGTTCTCCAAACTCGAAAGTTTTTCCTATGTTGAGCAAGACCTTGTGTCCAGCACTGTAGAAATTTTCGTAATAATTTGCCATTGGAAGCACCTTCAAATGGAGGTTGAAATTTGAAATTTCCTCCGCACGGAAAGCTATTCGAGCAAAACCCTTCTTGAACGAGCCCATCGACTTGTCGTACTGCAAAGCCGCCTCGGGGAAAAGTCCCACAATCTTACCATTATTAAGAATGTTGGCTGCAAGTTCAAAAATCTTGTCGTTTTCGCCAAGGTTTTCCTTGCCGGTGTCGCGCACACGAAACGCAGGAAGCACCCTGCACCATTTCAAAATCTTGGCAACCTTGTCCTTCTTGAAAATATCGCCTCGTGCAATGAACACCATCCTATGACCATGTATGCCAAAAACCGGCAGCATAGCATCAATCAAACCGTTCTGGTGATTGCAAATAATCAGAAATGGCTCATCTGGTATGTTTTCCTTACCTTTGACTTCGAACTTGCGGAAAAACAATGCATTGAGAGCATACCAAACCCATAAGTAGTATATTTCGTATGATGCTCTGCGTTTCTCTATATTCGTAAAATCAATCATTAGCTTTCTTTTTTATGCAAAAACAAGCATGAATCGCCGTAACTTAAAAAGCGGAATCCATTTTCAAGCGCATATCCGTAAACTTTCCGCCAATCGTCACCAATGAAAGCCGAGAGCAAAAGCAACAAGGTCGACTTTGGCTGGTGGAAATTTGTAATCAACCTGTCAACAATTCGAAACTTGAATCCTGGCACAATCATTATCTGAGTAGCACACCTTATGCTGTCGAAACCTTTGTCGTCCATCCAAGAAAGCAGGTTCAGAAGAAGTTCCTTTGTGTCGTAATTCTCTTTTCCAGAATATGCCTCCCATTGCGAAACTGTGAATTCATTAGTATCAACATCCTTGTTTTCAAACACTTGCACAGCCACTCGATATAAACTTTCCACGGTTCTAACCGTTGTGGTTCCCGTAATTGTTATATTGCCAAGGTTGGCTGCTATTTTTTCAATTGTAGAGCGGTTAACAACAAAATGCTCGGTATGCATTTCGTGTTCGGCGGCATTGTCGGTCTTTACCGGCTGAAAAGTTCCCGCTCCGACATGCAAAGTCACCGCATCACAATCGATTCCATGCTTCTTGATGTCGTCCATGACACGCTCGGTGAAATGCAAGCCTGCAGTAGGTGCAGCAACCGAGCCTTCGTAGTGGCTGTAAACTGTCTGATAGCGGACGCTGTCGATTTCCTCGCTGTTGCGGGTCAGTTATGGTGGAATCAGAATGTTACCAGCGGCATCGATTATCTGCGAAAATGTGACATCGGGATTGTCCCACTCGAAAAGAATTTCGAACGAATTGCCCATTTCGCGCACGCGAGTAATATATAGGTATAGCGAAACGTCGCCGACGCAGACCTGCTTGCGCAGTTTTCCTTCCTTCCACTTCTTGCTGTTACCAACCAAACACTTCCACGAACAGCTTTTGTTTTCGGCAAATGCCAGCGCATAGTCGGAAGGCGACAGCGGGTCGAGGCAAAAAACTTCGATTCGCGCACCTGTTTCCTTCTCGAAAATCATACGGGCATTTATGACCTTGGTGTCGTTGAAAAGCAGAAGTCCGCCCGAAGGCAAGTGGGTACTAATATTACGGAACCTATCCTCCTCTATCCTATTGCCGTCAAAGACAAGCAGTTTCGACATATCACGCTCAGCAAGAGGATATTTGGCGATTTTTTCATCTAGCAGGTCGTAATTATAGTCGTTTATGTTAATGTTGCGAACCACTTTTTTATTAAATTTGCTGCAAAAATAATATTTCTTATGGATTTAATCAGTATTGGCGATAAAGTTAGATTTCTGAACGATGTTGGCGGTGGCACAGTTGTAAAGATACTTCCTAAAAATCAAATAGTTGTACGCGATGACAACGATTTCGAATATCCGATTCCCGCAGCCGAAGTTGTTGTAGTCGAAAAGGCTAAGGAGAATTACAACAAACAGTTCAAGGAATTTGCCAGCAACGTTGTCGAGAACATCAAGGACAACATAAAGAAGGTTGAAGGCACAATCATTCCAAAGCCGAAAATCGAAATCAAGAAGGACCAGAAGACCGAATATATGTTCGCCTTTATCCGCAACTACAATGATAAGTTCGACGGCTTCGACTGCTACCTTGTGAACGATTCCAACTACTTTGTGTTCTACCACATCGTGCTACGCGGCGAAAACGGATTCGAGAAGATCGACACCGAAACACTTGAGCCAAACACAAAAATACTTGTTGGACAACTGAGCCGCGAACAGATCAACAACTCCAAGGAAATCATCATACAAAGCATTCTGTACGACAATCCCAAGTGCACCTACCACGAGATGCTGGAACGCCGAATCAAGATTACGCCGATAAAGTTCTTCCAGGAGCACACATTCGTCGAAAATGACTTTTTCGATGAAAAGGCATACATTTTCGAACTTCTGAAAGAAGACCTTGGACTTGGCAACTCCATACGAACACAAAAGGAATTCGAGGACCAGATGGCTCGCAAAGACGAAGCCGAAGAAGACAACTCACAACGCTACCACAAGCGCAAACAACCCGAAACCATCGAAGTTGACTTGCACATCAACAAACTGATTGACAGCGTTGTAGGGCTTTCGAATGCAGAAATCCTTAACATACAGATGCAAACATTCCACAAGACCATGACCGATGCAATAATGAACAAAGCCGGCAAGGTAATCCTTATCCACGGCATTGGCAACGGAACACTCAAAAGCACTATCCGCGAATCGCTCGAAAAACAATACAAGCTGCCCTACGAGGACGCTTCTTTCAGAGAATACGGATTCGGAGCAACAATGGTAATGATTAATTAACAATTGGCTAAAAGGCTAAAAGAAGAAAAGGCAAAAAGTAAAAAATGGCTTCAAGCCTGTTAGCCTTCGAGCCTGCAAGCCCCAAACATAGAACGGCGTCAGCCATAGAAACTTATATAAAATGAACATCGAACAAATCTTAACCCAAAGATACACCGAATTTTACAAGACCACACCTCTGAAGGTCGAAGCAATAACAAAAGCTGGCTCCAACCGTAGCTACTACCGTTTCTACGGAGAAAACGGAACTGTGCTTGGAGTTTACAGCAACAACATACCAGAAACAAAAACTTTCCTGTATTACAGCGTAATTTTCAGCAATCTGAACCTAAACACGCCAAAGATTTACCACGTCAGCGAGGACACCCTCACCTACTTCATCGAGGATTTTGGCGACGACCTGCTACTGAAAGTCGTAGAAAGCGAATATAAGCAATACGGAAAGTTTACCGAACATCTTGACGAGCTATACCGCAAGAGTATCAGCGCATTGGTAAAACTGCAAATTGCTGCAGGCAAAGCCATCGACTTCAGCCTCGCCTACTCCATTTCCGAATTCAACAGCCAAAGCATTCTTTTCGACCTTAACTACTTCAAGTATTACTTCTTGAATCGGCTCGACATCCCATACGACGAGAAACTTCTTCAGGACGACTTCGATGCACTTGCCGCCCACCTCGCAGCTAACGGAACCAAAGCTTTCATGTTCCGCGACTTCCAGGCACGAAATATACTCGTAAAGGACGAGCAGGTTTATTTCATCGACTACCAGGGCGGACGCAAGGGCGCAATCCAGTACGACATGGCCTCACTACTGTGGCAGGCAAAAGCCAAAATCCCGAACGACAAGAAGCTGGAACTGCTGAAATTCTACATCGACGAGGTTGCCAAAAATACCGAAATCGACAAGGCTGAATTTGAACGAGAATTTTGGTTCTACCTGTATGTGCGTATCTTACAGACACTTGGAGCTTACGGCAATCGCGGACTGATTGAAAAGAAACGCCACTTCATCGAGAGCATACCGTTTGCCATTGACAACCTGAAGGAACTGAACGAAACCCATCCTATACTTGGCAAATACAAGGAACTCGACAGAGTTATATCCGAAGTGGTTAAATGCAAACAAAAGTTCGAATATGTAAAATACAACGAACTAACAATCAATGTAATGAGTTTCGGTTACAAGAACGGGCTTCCAGAAGATAAGACAGAAAATGGCGGAGGTTTCATCTTCGACTGCCGAGGAAATCACAATCCGGGACGCTACGAGGAATACAAAAAAATAACCGGTCTAGACCAGCCAGTAATCGACTTTTTCAAGCAACATGGCGATATTGATGTATTCATTGAGAACATAAAGGCTGTAATTTCGCCAACCATAGAGAATTACATTAGCCGAGATTTCACCAGTCTGATGATTTGCTTTGGTTGTACAGGCGGTCAGCACCGAAGCGTATATTCAGCCGAAAACATAGCAAAGTTCATACACGAAAAGTACGGAGTTAAAGTAATCCTGAAACACAGGGAATTAGGCATTGAAAGAACGATGGAAGGCAAAAAGGCTTGAAGGCTAGCAGGCTAAAAGTCTTCAAATCCTCTAATTATCAAATCATCAAATTATTTAATTTTGCATCAAAATTTCAAACAAACGAATATGAAGAAAATTGCAGTTATACTTTCAGGATGTGGAAGCCGTGATGGCAGCGAAATCCACGAAGCTACATTGTCATTGCTGGCAATCGACATGAATGGTCTTAAATACCAATGCTTTGCACCGAACAAGAATCAAACTGAGGTTGTAAACCACTTCACGCAGGCACAAGATTCTGAAAAAAGGAACATGCTTGTCGAAGGAGCACGCATAGCACGAGGCAACATAAAGCCTATTAATGAAATTAATATTGCTGACTTCGATGCGCTGTGGATTCCTGGCGGACTTGGCGCAGCAAAGAATCTCTGTTCCTACTTCTACGATGGCGCCAACATGAAGGTTGATTCCGATGTGGAATCCGCAATAAAGGCATTCAACAAGGCTGGCAAGCCGATAGTTGCACTCTGCATAGCACCTGTAATTGTTGCAAAAGTTCTCGGAGCAAATGTTACTTCAGGCAAGGACAAAGGCACAGCCATGAATATTGAATCAATGGGCGGTAAAAATACCGTATGCAACTATGATGAAATTGCCTACGATGCCGAAAAACGCGTAATAACAGCACCTTGCTATATGCTCGATGCATCTATTTCGCAGATTTGGATGGGAATAAAGAAAGCCGCCGACAAGCTCGTTGAACTGATCTAAGGTGAACAAGGAAATCCTCAGGCTCGCCCTGCCAAACATAATAACCAACATCACCGTTCCGCTGCTCGGAATGGTAGATTTGGCTATTGTCGGTCACATTGGCAACGAAACCTACATAGGCGCTATTGCTCTCGGAACTGCACTTTTCAACCTGATATACTGGAACTTCGGTTTCCTGCGCATGGGCACAAGCGGACTTGCCGCACAAGCATACGGTGCAGGAGACAATGACGAAGCCATGAAGATTCTTGTGCGCGGGCTAACAATAGCACTTTGTGCCGCCGCAATACTAATCGCCTTGCAATATCCTATTGCAAAACTTTCGGGACTAATCCTAAACTGCAGTGACGAAACACTAAATCTCACACTTTCATACTTTTATGTACGAATCTGGGCGGCACCTGCAACGCTTGGTCTATACGCACTGAAGGGCTGGTTCATTGGAATGCAAAACTCAAAGTCACCAATGACGGTTGCCATTGTGCTGAATATTGTCAACATAATTGCCAGCCTCGCTTTCGTCATTTGGCTGAAAATGGATATTGTCGGCGTAGCACTCGGAACTGTTATTGCACAATATTCAGGGCTTGCATTGGCTATAATCTTGTGGTTCAAGCACTACGGCAACATGCGTCATCTCATCGACATTCGCGGAAGCCTGCACAAAGCCGAAATGAAACGCTTTTTCAAGCTCAATGGAGACATATTCCTGCGAACACTGTGCCTCTGCGCCGTATTTACCTTCATTCCTGCCATTTCGGCCAACATGGGTGACCTTACACTTGCCGCCAACACACTGATAATGCAATTGTTCACACTATTTTCGTACATCCTTGATGGATTTGCATACGCAGGCGAATCGCTTGTAGGAAAATACATTGGCGCAAAAAAACGCGAACCATTGAAAAAAGCAATACGCTACCTAGTTTATTGGGGACTGATATTCACGGCATTATTTACAATAATATACTTTTTCTGGAGCGAAGACATATACTACATACTCACAAGCGACAGCAATGTCGTTGGCGAAGCCATGATTTTCAACAGATGGACATTGCTAATACCGCTATGCGGATTCTCGGCATTCCTATTCGATGGCATATACATTGGTGCAACAGCCGCGAAATCAATGCGAAACATAATGTTCGTAGCCACATCGGTATTTTTTGCAGGATATTTCATTTTGCAACCAATTTTCGGCAACGATGGACTTTGGGTTGCCTTCCTCCTATTCCTTGTTTTCCGTGGCGGACTGATGTGGATAAGATATAGGAAGAATGTCGTTGGACGATGCTAAATCAGCTTTTGCCATTGAAAAATTGCCCCCCCAAAAGGCGCAACGATGTTAAATGGGCGTCGGCTTCTGTAAAGACGTGCCATGGCGCGTCTCTACAGAAACGCCGCAGGCATAATCTATTCGATTGTACAGACATCGATTGTACAGACGCAAGATTTTGCGTCTCTACATAAACGTGCGCAGATAATCGAATCGTTGAACCTTAAACTTTTAACTTTCCCCAGTGGCACTCCATAATCTCGCCGCAATCTGATGTATGCAAATGCATTGCTCCACCCAGACAATTCTTATACTCGCTGCAACTCGCACAAATGCCACATTTCATCCAGTCCCTGTTGCGGAAAACCTCAAACTTGTTGTCCCACACATCAAGAAAATCATCGGCATAGATGTTTCCCTGCGCAAAGCGCCTGTCGATGTTGGGACAAGCAGAAATTGAACCATCGGCAAGCACCGAGCCTATGTTTATGCCGGCACGGCAGAAATAATGCCAGTCGCGAACCTTGCGGTCGTAGTTGCCAAAATAGGCTTCGCAACTGAACTTAGCATCAATTCTCCCCTCCTTGCGCGTGGCAACTATAAAGTCCATAAGTTGCTTCAACTGAGCACCATCCAGACGCAAGCCATTGTCGGCTGCCGCCCTTCCAATAGGCGCAATGGTGAAAAAACGCCAAGCCTTAACTTTGTGAGCAATTAGCAATTGTTTCATCTCAGCAAGTTCGC
>JAEEGH010028945.1_pt1 | contig 10867 bp, 12 predicted proteins | sample 9134181 | NCBI WGS metagenome assembly JAEEGH01 (sample SAMN16246544, study PRJNA631951) | gut metagenome | biome: gut microbiome; feature: rumen; material: DP-attached | host: Bos | place: Iran: Karaj | collected 2018-10
TGAGGTGTTCCTTGACGACCGGTTTCTCGCTGCTGAGCTCCGTCCACAGTGTGTTGACGTCGCGGTCGGTCAGGTTGTCGTATCCGTCCGTCACACCGCCGTCGCCCCCGAAGATGGTCAGCAGGCCTTGGTCGTCGACACGTATCTCCGGCCCGCGTGAGTAGTAGTGGATCTCCGTGCGTCCGCGCACCTCGTTGTATCGCAGCGACACGCGGTTGGCAAGCATCGCCTTGATCTCCTCAGGCGTGGCATACACCTCCTGCCACGGCTTCTTGTGTCCTTCGTTACTGTCAGACGTTTCTTTCTTCTTCCCTTTCTTTTTTTCGTCCATATCATCAGCAATTTTTGTTTTCGGGGGCAAAGGTACGCATTTTATTTCGTTCCAACTACCCTGTGTGGTACTACGCGTAGGTACTACGGTCTGATGATAATACAAAACAAAAAAATGTCTTTTTGTTTTGTATTGTGCTCACTTATTCGTACCTTTGCCACCGAAATGGATAAGAACTTATATATCATTAGTGGTTGCAATGGCGCAGGAAAGACAACAGCGTCATATACTGTACTGCCTGAAATCCTTAATTGCAAGGAGTTCGTGAATGCTGATGAAATTGCAAGAGGTCTTTCACCATTTAATCCAGAAAGTGTAGCCATAGAAGCAGGACGATTGATGCTAAAACGAATAGATGAACTGTTGGAGAAAGATGAAACATTCTCTATAGAAACTACACTAGCTACTAAGTCATATATTAATCTTGTGCGTCGTGCACAGGCTAAAGGCTATGTGGTAAAAGTTCTTTTCTTCTGGCTGAACTCTCCAGAGTTAGCTCAGTTACGTGTTTCAGAGCGAGTTGCCAATGGTGGTCACAATATCCCCCAAGATGTAATTAATAGAAGATACGTTGCTGGAATTTCCAACTTGTTTAATCTATTTATGCAAGAAGTGGATTCTTGGGTTATATTTGATAACAGTGAGAATCCTCGCAAGCAAATAGCCTCTGGTGGCAGAAATGCCGATACTGTTATAGATGAAGTATTGTTGTATTCAAAAATGCAAAGTTATGTCAAATAAAGAAATTCAGGATTTTAACGAAAAGCTGCGTCGCGGTTTGGAGATTGCAGAAAAGAGAATGCTTCAGGAAAAAGCATTAAGAGGTCAGAATGTGGTAGTTTGTGGAGCAGACCAAGTTATTCGCCGCATACCTGCAAAGCAAGTAATAGCAGAAAATCCGATTTTTCAAGATTAAATGTGATATTGATGCTGGTCTCCTGATAGACAGGCCAGTTCCACAATATATTTAAAGATCACTTTAAAAAGTCCCGATGCATGAGCACCGGGACTTTTAGTTTGGATTTATACAAACACTCTTTTCAACTCATCTTGAAAATCCAGCGACAGTTTTCTGGTAAGAGCCAAATTATAATCACTCCGCATGTTCTTTCTGTTCCACAGCGCCTCAAACACCTTCCACTTCTCCTTAATGCCTAGGCGTTCGGCCATCGCATCGGCTAGCAATGCCGACTGCGTGCGTGAGAGCAGTGGCTGATAGTCGGCATCCACAAAGCCAGCCCGCTGTGCTTTCTGCCAGAGCGCCATGGCCTTGTCAGTGCTGAGTTCAGGTGGTAGTGGCGGTGGTGTGTCTTTCACGGGAGTATCCTGAACCGCATTCTGCGGTTTCCGTTCACCGAACACCTGTGTGTCGATATGGTTAACATACTGTGCGCCAGGGGCGACATACACGAGATTGATGTGGCTGCCGAAATTCTCAAACCCTGCCTGATGCAGCCCTTCAAGCAGGCGATTTAGTAAGCCAAGGGCTTCTTCGTCGTTACTGTTCATTGTCTTTCTTTTCCTTTTTATCTAATTAATAAATAGAGTTGATAGAAACGGAAGACGTGGACTTGTTACTTTGGCAACATCAGTCTATCAGGGCTTAGCAGTTCAGGTGCCCACTCACAGATGCTATGCCAAAAAGCCCACGTTTCCGTTGTATTGGAACGTGAGCCGACAAGACATCCTTCCCTGTGAGTTTTGCCTGTTGAACTGCTAATTCGATAGACTGACAAGAAAGCTGTCGATCACTATGGGTGCAAAGTTACTATAATTCTCCCATACACCCAAATGTTTTGCTATTTATTTATGGACTCATACCACTTTCTGATGTTTAAAGGGTTCAACTTCATGTTATTTTATGCGAATTCTTTGATTATTCGATTTTTCTTTGTATCTTTGCCCCCGAGAACAAAAAGATTACGATTATGAATCCTACAATTGACACATATCGGTTGACAAGTATGGAGGAGCCTTCAGATGCTATGCTTTCACAGTTGATGAAGGAGGCTGCCGAGGAGGCTAAACGTACAAATGAAGAGGCTACCACCCGCTTCTTTGAGCAGATGCGAGAGGATGCGCAGAAGATTTCAGCCACATGGTAGCCACTGTTCACAAGCCCGTTCTTATTGTCATCGCCGGACCAAATGGTTCGGGCAAGACAACCATAACCACTCAAATATTGCATCATGAGTGGATGGAGAATGCCATATATATCAACCCAGACCAAATTGCCAACGATAAGTTTGGTGACTGGAACTCTCAAGAGGCAATCATGCAATCGGTGAATTATTGCGAGGCATTGCGTGAGGAGTGTCTGCGTGAAAAGAAAAGCCTGATCTTTGAGACCGTTCTTTCGGCTGATGATAAGATTGACTACATCCGTCGTGCCCACGAAGCGGGATTCTTTATTCGTTTCTTCTTCGTAGCCACCAACCATCCTTCCATCAATGCTTCTCGTATTGCCAGACGGGTGATGAAAGGCGGTCATGATGTGCCTATCACCAAAGTTATTTCCCGCTACTACAAGTCCATCCTTAATTGTAAGCGAGTGAGCAGTCTTGTAGACCGAACTTATATTTAGGGAACTATATACCTGTTGACTCTAAGTAGTTCCTATACATAAATATACACATATAAGGAAAGTTTCTCAGCAATGGGAAACTTTCTTTGTTTATACTTTTCGTTAACAAAAGCTAGAGAACATATACTTTGTATATGTGAAAAGCCAAATAAAGCTAGAAAAATAAACTTTTTTACCCTGGAATTTGCAATATTCCTGGACAATCTGTATCTTTGCATTAGTTTTTTTAGAAAAGGCATATGATACAGAACATTCACATCAATTTCAGCAAGTTCAATTCACTCATCGCAATCGCTGAGTATTTCAACAATGACGATATTTGCAAGGCTGCAATCGCTCAACAGCGTTGGGGTGATGGTGCTGTTGTATGCCCTTACTGCGGTTCTACCCACTGTCATAAGTGTTCTGATGGTCGTTACATCTGCAAAGGCTGTCAGCGTAAGTTCTCTGTCCTCGTTGGCACAATCTTTGAGAACACGAAGATTTCTCTTCGTAAGTGGTTCATGGCAATGTACCTGATTTCTTCCCACAAGAAGGGTGTTTCTTCTTGTCAGTTGGCACGTGACATTAACGTTACTCAGAAAACTGCATGGTTCATTCTGCATAAGGTACGTGGTTTGTATGGTCAGTCTGATGCTACTGTATTGGACGGTGACGTGGAAATGGACGAAATGTATCTTGGTGGTCGTGAGACCAACAAGCATGAGTCAAAGAAGGTATCTGGGACCCAGGGCCGTAGCACCAAGACGAAGACTCCTATCTTTGGTATGATTGAGCGTGATGGCAATGTTGTTGCTATGAAGGTGGAAGATACTAAAGGCAGTACCCTTATGCCTATCATTGGTCAGTTTGTAGCTGGCACTGCAAAGGTGTACACTGATGAACTGTCAGCCTACAATAAGTTGTGGGATAATGGTTACTATCATCAGATTGTGAATCATGGCAAGCGTGAGTTTGTCAGATGTAAGGACATTCATACCAATGGTATTGAGGGCTTTTGGGCGCACTTCAAGCGTGTGGTGTTCTCAACCTATCACATGGTGTCTAAGGATTATTTGTCTCGTTATATTGACGAGCAGGTGTATCGTTGGAACACAAGGGAAGAGAATGCTTCCTATCGTTTCCATGATATGTTCTCAAAGGCTTGCAAGCACTTTGACTACAGTGATGTATTGTCATTGTCTTCAGTGGTAGATACTGAGTATCGTGTATTTGCTCATAACGTGTACTTTCATTGGTATATTCGCAATAGGAAGAGTGCATAAGAAAAGAGCAACCATTGCTGATTGCTCTTGTATTATTATCTCCAACCTTGTCCTTTTACATATTGAGATTGACCATTATAATATCCATTAAGGTCATTTCCAACGTTTCGCATTTTCTGCTGATAATCGTCAGTTACATTTTGCAAACCATTTAGATTGTTTTTATCGTATGCATAACGTTGATGCTGTTGCTTGTTGTATCCGCTATTATTTCCTACTAGCTCTTTTCCAAATCCATGTATTTGTTGCCCTGATGCTTTTGTGGTTGACATTGTTCCATCAAAATTAGCCCCATAATCTCTTGTATCATACATTTCTCCACCTTTTGTGCTTACTGCACCTTGCAGTATTGCAGAGTTCCCATTTTTATTTGAGCCATAATACCCCTTGTTCCCAAAATGTTGTTGATTGAATTGCTGATTACTGTAATTAGACAAATTATTAGCAGCACCTTGATTACCTTGTGCTTGCCTTGCCCTTGCAGCATTCATGTATGTTTTCCAATCAAGTTCAGTAAGAACCTTATTTACAGATTCCTTCACTATTTTATGAAGGTCACTTTCTGTAAGTTTTATAAGTCTTTTATTCATAATCAATACGTATTTTCTAAATAAATATCTCCAAGATTTGTTTTATTCGAATAATATCTGTAATTTCGCAGCAGAATTGATATTTATATGAAAACTGAAAATAGAATATGGCAAAGAAGATAATTAGGCTGACTGAGGAAGAATTCAAAAGAGTGATATATAATGCAGTAAATGAGTCCTTAGAAGAAATTGGAGGTAGAACCCATGCAATTGTACATAACGCTACAATGAAAGCACAACAAGAAAGATTAAAAGGCATACCAACATCACCACATGGTAAGCCAAATTTGGATGTGATACAGCATGGCATACGATTAAGCCAACAAGCAGCTGACTCTCTTGTAACCCCATATAAGACAGACTACTTATTTCATGCCGTTGATTTAGTTGGTACGGCAGCGTTATTAGTATTCAACCTTGAACAACTATATAAATTGAGTAATAAAGAAGCCATCCTCAAAGGAAATATCGTATTCAATGGCGAACCTCTATATGGCAGTATTATTGTTAATATGGAAACAAAACAAGTACGATATAATTATAAAGGAAATAGACGGTACTACAATTTGACTATAGACCCATCAAAACAAGAGCAATGGGATTCGTTAGTTAATGAACTCCAAACAAGCGTTAATTCAAGAACCATATAAAAAGAATGAGCAGCCATTTACGTGACTGCTCATTTTTGTATTAATATACACTATAGACTATTTGGAGTCAACAGGTATATAGTTCCCTATATTTATGACAACTCTGTTGATGACCAAGAGGCGCGTCTGCTCTTCCGCATGGTTGACGGTAAGGTATTCAAGCAATACGTTAAGGAACTGCCCAGTTGGGTTCATACGATAATCCCTTAATCCACCCCCATACACCATCCCTATCCCCCTCACCGGCGAGAGGAATGTTTCGTTTTGGCGATATGGTGTCAGATGTTTCATTTCAGTAACTAAATGCAAGGGCGAGCAGTGCGGTGATTCTATTCTTCATGTATTACTTTGCCATCAATGACAATTTTCTTTACTGGTTTACCGTTGATGGTGATGCTGCCGTCTTCATGCTTTTCAAAACCAGGCAGTTTACCGAATATATCTTCGTCGTCAGGAACATAGAACATCGATATGATTTTCTTGAATCGTCCATCCCATACTGTGGAAGGAATTAGTTCTCGCATGGTTTTCAAGGGAAGAATGTTATTCTGTAGATAATACATGGCACATCCTTCCTCACTTCCATGCTCCTTCAGATAGTTTGTGAGCATGAAGTTCGTTACTTCCTCTGTATGGTTGTTGCGAACATTCTCCACCAGTGCGTCCGCCCTAATCCATTGTCTATAGAAACCTGTTCCGCTCAAACAGGAAGAGCCGTTCATCACTTTCAATTCCGCCGTTTCGTTCGGAACAAAGGGGAAACGTATGTGGTTCCAAGCAGAATCATTGGGGGACGTGGCTACAACATCGGCCAAATATACATCATCAAGATAGGTGGTGAAAGAACATTCTTTTTCTTCGACGGGAAGGTTGGCAAGCCTATCCAATGGTTTACCGTCATGATTAAACACATGTATTAGATAGCCCGAATCGTCGACGCCTTCTGAAACATGAATGTTTAGACGAAAATTGTTATCTACAGAGGATACTTGTTGTGCTGGAACAGCCAACACATTCAGGCATAACGCCATAAGAATTAGATTTAGCTTTTTCATTTTCTATTCGATGTTTAGTGCTTTCTTAATGAGCGGCTCCAATTCCTCAGCATCGGTGGAGGTGGAGAGGATGGTGCCGTCGCGGTCGATGAGGTACATGGCACCGCCTGCATTGCCGGCTCCGTTTTTGCGCCACACCTGATTCTCGTCGTTCAATTCCAACAGGCTCGGCCAGGGGTAACCATCCTTCTTCGCAGCATTTTCCATCGCTTGGCGGTTACGCTCACGGGCAATGGCAATGACGGTGAAGCCCTTGTCCTTGTATTTCTCATAGATGGGAATCATGGCTTTGCTGTGACGACGGCAGGGGCCGCACCACGATGCCCAGAGGTCGATAAGTGCCACCTTACCTCGGATGAACGAAGAGATGGGGACGAGCTGACCGTCGGTGTTGCGCACTGTGTAGTCGATGTAGGGCTTGCCCGGCTGTAGGCGATAGGCTGTCTCGGCGGTGGCTATCTGGTCGTGAATGGGGTGACTGGGATATAAATTGATGAACTTGTCGTGATAGAGCGTCAGGTAAGGCTCCCACTCCGATGGGTCGAAGTTCACATAGTCGTCTGCATGTTTGAGGTTTTGAATGGCGTCAAGCACATCGTAGAGCGTCCAAAGCATGGGGTGCTCTTTGGCATAGGCGAGGCGGAACGGCCTAAGTCCATCGGTGATGCTGTCGCGCTGTTGCTTCAGTTGCCAGCCCTTCGTCGTGTACATTTCGTTCCTGTTCTGCATATAGTGGTTTATGATTTGACGGACGGAATCGACGTATGCCTGTGGCAGACTGTCCACATTCCACGTCTTCGCCTCATTAATGGCCGAAATGAAGTCCGCCATAAAGAACTCTGCCCTGCGGTCTGGATTCTCCAATTGGTCATCGATTTCCCGAACAGGATTCCAAAAACGCACATCCTCTATGCTGTCCTTTGCGGCGTGTTTACGTCCTTCCTCGCCGTTGCTGACGATACGCACCCGCTTGTTTTCATACATTGTGACGTTCACGTTGCAGTTCTCGGCGATGAATTTGCCCGCGAACCATCTGCCCGTTTCGTATTGTTTCAAGAAGAACACATCATAGAGCCTTGGAAAGTCGGTCTCAATGTCGTAGGTAAACTTCCCGTCTTTTGCTTTCACATGAAAGCGCGGCTCGTCCACAACACGCAGGTCAGTCCCTGCCTCACAGATGATGACTTCATCGCCCCACGCGTCGGTCTCTAATGTTCCTTCGACGTGGCATTTTACTTGCGCCTGTCCCGCCATAGCGGCAAGGGCGAGCAGTGCGGTGGTGATAGTTTGTTTATTCATAATTCGTAGTGTTTATTTGTTTTCTTTCTTTGGTTTCTGCGAGAAGCGGTAGGCGACGGTAAGGAGGGCGTAGCGGCGCATGGAGTTGGTCCAGGTTTCGGTACGGCCTTGAGAATTGATGCTATAGCGGAGGCTGGACACCTGACCTAAAAGATCGTAGCCACGCAATTTGATGACCCACTGACCTTGATGGAAGGATTTGGTGAGGGAGGCATCCCAGTAAAGCCGGTTGTCGTTCATCTCCACATCAGTGTAGCCTCGGCGGGAGTGCATCATCAGGTCGGTGTCGAAAGTGAAGTTCCAAGGCAATTTGTAAGTGCCGTTCAGACCGTAGGCAATGTCCCAGATGTCGGTTGGCTGTTCGCCGTATGTAATATTACGGTGGATATGACGATAAGAGAAATCGCCCTTTGCGTTGAGGGTGAGATCCTTTTTCTGGTAACGGATATTGGGCTTGTAGTTCACAAGGGAGGTCCCCACACGACTCAATTCGGAATTGGTGCTGCCAGTAGCGATGGCGAGACTGGTACTTTTGTTGTAGCGTAAGCCGAGTTCGTTGCCGATATACCATAGTTTTTGTTTGCCGAGAGCGCGAGTCCAGTTGACAGAGGAGTTGATGTAACAGTTGCCGCCACTGATATTTTCAGGTCGATACGTGCGAACACCTGTTGTCATGTCATAGGTGTAACCCTGGGATTGGGCGTTGTGGGTGAAACCTGCATTTAACGAAATTCGGATCGTCTGGTCGATAGTGTCGTTACGCAGGCGATAGTTGGCGTACCATTGGTGCTGCTCACTCTTTTTCAAGTCGGGATTGCCGAGGAAGATGTTCATCGGGTCGCTGGTAATAGGGCGGTCGATAAGATTGGTGAGGGAAGGTGTAGAGGGCCATATATAGTATTGTACGGTGAAGTCGTGTTTTCCGTCCATGCTGGTCAGAAAGAGAAAGGCGTTTGGGCTCCACAGTGTGTAATGGCGGGTAAGTGAGGTGGTGAGGGGCTCACTATCGTAACTCATCTGCTGTCGTTGGAAATTGGTGCTCATACTGGCGTGGAGGCTGAGATACCACTTTTTTAATTGTGTGTTGAAGTTGATACTCAGGGCGGCACGGCGGTCCAGCGTCTGTGTACGCTGCCCGTAACTGTTCATGGCATCAAACAGATAGTCGATACTGTCACGCAGATACTCATGACGATCGCTGTTGTTGTCGCTCCTGCCGAGTCCAACTGAAGGAGAGATGCGCAATTTCTTGGTTGCTTGATAATCGAAGCTCAGGTTACCTTGATAGTTATAGGAATAGTTGGGCGACTCTGTGCGGCGGTCACGATTATCGACGGTTCCTAATTTATGATAGGTATAGTGATTAAGGCTCGAAGATTCTGGATTGTAACTGCGACTAAAGTTACCCTGTATGTCGAACGTGAACGAGTCGCCCGAGGACAGGCGATAGGACAGAGAGCCGTACCCATTGCCATTTAATTGGTTACTCTTAGTACGGGAGCGATACCACGAACTGTTGATGCTGTCCTTCATCACGGCATCGGCAGTACTCACACTCCAGCCTTCGCTCTCATAGTTGTTGCGGTAGTATCTTAATGTCGCTGTAGAGTAGAAACGGAACTTTCCCGTAGCCCTCAGCGTATTCTTCAGCGAGAAACTGCTGGGCTTGCTGCGGCTGGTGCCCTCCGACAATCCGAAGGTACTGGCACCATTCAGATAGGTCTCGCTCTGGCTGCGGTTCTCACTGAAGTTGTTGCTCCATGTGGCGCTCACCTCAGTAGCGTTCGACAGTTTGTCCTCTGGTGCCTGATAGACGAACTGACCGCCAACTTGTTTGAAATGGCTATCACCAGATTGTTCCGTCCTGTCGTTGTACTCGCTTTCCTCGGCATCGAACTCCATCGACTCGTTGATGTTGTTCAGCCCGCCGAAGACTACTGCCCGTGTCCGGTCGGAGAATCGCAAGCCGAAGCCTTTCATTTTGTAGCGGTCGTCCGTCCCGTAGCCTGCTTCGATGTTCGCCGAGCCGCCGATGCTGTACTCACGCTTCAGGATGACGTCCATCGTGTACTCTTTCTTGTCCTCGTCGTCAATGCCGAGGTATTTGTTTTCTTCGGTCTGCTTCTTATAGACCTCCACGTTCTTCACCGTGAAGTATGGCAGATTCTGGAGCATGATCTTGTTCTTGCCCTTGAAGAAGTCGGCACCGTTCAGTGTCAGGTTGTCAATCTTCTTGCCGTTGACGAATATCTCGCCATTGTCTTTCAGTTCCACACCGGGCAGCTGTTTGATCAGGCCGTCGAGCATCGAGCCTTCGGGCACGTTGAAGGCATCGGCGTTGAAGACCAGCGTATCACCCCGCCACACCATCTTTACCTTGGTGGCCTTCACCACCACTTCGTCCAAAGAACCGCCCTCGAAGTGATGGGCCTGTGCCGTCTTCTTCAGATAGACCTTCGGCCCCTCAATGTCCTGACGACGCTTGCTTATCTGTTTCATTTCGAAATTGGCAAAGGCCGTCTCGTAGTTGGGATGCTCTACCTTGAGGATATACTTGGCAGGCTCACGGCTTATCCGGAAATAGTATCGCGTAGTGCCTAACGACCGTCCGAGGCCACTGCTCCAACTATGACTTTCCCATACGGTCGTGGTGTCTATCACGGTCGAGTCTTCATGCATCAGTATGACTTTCACATCGGGAATAGCCGCCTTCGTAAAGCCGTCGGCAACCGTTCCGTACATCGAAATCCTGTCTTCCTTCTTTTTCTTCACCTTCGTACTGTCCGCCTGTCCGTAAACCACTATTGCGACGAGGGCGAGCAGTGCGGTGATGATGGTTTTCCTGTTCATTGTTCTTTGATTTTTATTTCACCACATAGCCTTTCACGATAATCATCGGGCAACCAGGGATTTTCTTCATTTTCCCCTTTACCTTGTGCCGGGCATAACTGCTCTTAAAGTTGGCTGGGAAAGAGAGGCTTCCATTGCCCTTCATGTCAACGACGCTGATAGTGACGCAGTATTTCTTCTTGCCTTTCAGCACGACGGACTCCGCTGGGCTGACGTAGAGTTGTTTCCCATTGTCGGCAGGAG
>JAEEGH010028947.1_pt1 | contig 10867 bp, 8 predicted proteins | sample 9134181 | NCBI WGS metagenome assembly JAEEGH01 (sample SAMN16246544, study PRJNA631951) | gut metagenome | biome: gut microbiome; feature: rumen; material: DP-attached | host: Bos | place: Iran: Karaj | collected 2018-10
CAGAAGCTGACGGAAGTTTCCTTCTTACCGGTGACAGAAGATACTTTGTAAATCAGCAGCTGAGAACAGAAACCTTCTATATGCTTTTTAAGACAGTAAGTTCAAATGGTTCTTCTCTTACTTATAAGGTTCAGCCAAGTATTGTTCAGGACTTTAAGAATGAAAATTCTTTTGTCTACAGACTGGCAAATGTAAAAAATCTTACAGCAGAAAAAACAGGTAATCTTGTTGTAATGCATTTTTCAAGTGATTCTGTTAATGCAGACTTACTTCTTGATATCGATAGTAAATAGAATATGGTTGATTTAATTGACGGTTTAAAAAAATGTGGAATACCAGAAGAGGCCTGTCCTGCTCTTGCGCAGAAAATGGAAGCCTACATAAAAGAAATCATTCTTTTTAATTCTGCCTATAATCTTACAAATACAAGCGACCGTGACGAGCTTGTTGTCCGTCATATTTTAGACTCCCTTGCCGCCTGGCCAAAACTTGCAAAGCTTTTGCACGATATGAAAAATGAGGCTCCTTCTGAAGCTCTCGTCCTTGCCGATATTGGCAGCGGTGGCGGCTTGCCTGGTATTCCTCTTGCCGCAGCTTTTTCTTTGTGCCCGGATTTTGCAGATCTTCGTATTGAGCTGGTAGAACGCATGGAAAAGCGCTGCTCTTTCCTTGAAAACTGCGCTGCAATTCTAGGCTTAAAAAATGTTACGGTTGTAAACAGCGAAGCAGAGCGCGTAGATGCTGAAGCTTATAATCTTATAACCTTCAGAGCCTTCCGCCCTCTGGATAAAAAAATGACAAAAACTCTTTTGCGTATAGTAAAGCCAAAGGGCTTTCTTTGTGCCTATAAAGCAAAAGAAGAAAATATCAAAGAAGAGATGAGTGCAATCAGCATGCTTGTACCAGATTATGAGATACAGACTCTCAAGGTTCCGGGGCTTGAAGACTCAGAACGAAATCTGGTTGTAATAAGGAGATAAACATGAGTCTGATAAATAAAAACAAATCCCTTACACCTGCTCAGGTTGTTATTCAGGATGTTGTAAAATTAAAGAAAAACGAGAGAGCTCTTATTATAGCAAATCCGGCAACTGCAGAAATTGCCCAGGATTTATATTCTGCAAGCTGTGAAGTCGGTGCTGCTACAACACTGATCTTCCAGCCGGACAAGACAAGCTTTGATAATGCAAATCCGGAAGTAATTGCTGCCTTCAAGACAGAGCCTGATGTATATTTTTCAATTTCAAACATTAAACTTGGTAAGGATCCTGAGGCAACTGCAAATCCTTACAAAACAGATGACGGACAGGAATTTACCCATATTGCAGATTATCTTATGGATGGTAAAAAGAAGATGCGCGGTGTCTGGACTCCTGGAATCACTGTAGACATGATGAACCGCACTGCCGCAATTGATTACAAAGAGTTGCAGGATCGCTGCGTAAAGCTTGGGGAACTTTTCAAGGGAGCAGTTAGTGTTCGCGTAACAGCACCGGCTGGAACAGATCTTCTGATTCCTATAAATGGCCGTTCCCTTATGAACGATGACGGCGATTTTTCAAAGCCTGGAACCGGAGGAAATATTCCAGCCGGAGAAGTTTTTATAAGTCCTGTTGTAGGCGGCTCTCAGTTAAAGGGAGCTGATGGAAGTATTCTTGAACAGCAGTGCGATGGCTGCGAAGGTGTAATCGTATATGACGGTTCTATGACCTTTAGTGATGGAGATTCAATTCTTGAAACACCGATTACCTGTAAGGTAGAAAAGGGTTACGTAAAAGATATTACCGGTGGGGCAGAAGCCCGCAGACTCCTTAAAACAATTATGGAAGCCGAGCTCAGACCATTCGTTCTTGAAAAAGAAGGAAAACTTCCTCAGGGACAGGCTGCAATTTATAAGAAGAATGCAAGAAACATCGGCGAACTTGGAATCGGTTTGAATCCGGCTGCAACAATAACAGGAAATATGCTTGAAGATGAAAAAGCTTTCCATACCTGCCATTTTGCAATCGGTGAGAATTATGATAACGATGCACCAAGTCTGATTCACCTGGATGGCGTTGTTCGAGAACCTACTATTACACTGACTTACGGAGACGGTTCTTCAAAAACTATTTTACAGGACGGAGCTCTTGTATGAGTTTAAAAAAGGACAGAAGGATAAAACGGCTTCAGCGAATGCCAGTATGGCCCGCTATAGTTGAAATGATTATAACTGAAATTGTAATTTTTTCTCTTACTTTGTTTATCAGCCTTCTTGCCCTTTTTGGAATCATAAATACACTTGCCCTGAATATGGTAAAAGACTGCCGAACTGTAGTTGAATATGTAAATCAAAAGTGGAGCTCTTCTCCTCAGAATGAAATAGAAGAAAAGCTCCTTGTTTATGCTGAAAATCATCTGAATATTAATGATATTATCATAGTTAAAGATGAAGAAATAAAATCTGTAATTCCAAAGTATAAACTTAGAATTGATGAAGATGTTCAGAGACTCTATGAAAAAACAGGAATGGTTCATTTTATTGATTCGGATTATGATGAGCCTTTTTTGAATCTTATGTTTACTCCTGAAGATTCTGGTACAATGCATTTTTCTCTGGATGGAGAGAGCTTTGATAGTACTAAGGAAATTGAGCATGCAGAAGGTTCTGAGCTTGGAGTATTTCTCTATAATCCGAAAAAACTTTTTAAAGTTCCTGATGTACCAAGATTAATTACAGATAAGGAATATATAGACTGGGCCACTACAGAAAGCGCTGGTCTTCATACTATATCAATTTATAAAACTGATATACCCGATATTAATGTCTGCTTTAAGACTGTTTACAAGCTGAATACCTTCCAGTTTAATCTTATGGCTACAATTATTATTTTCATTTTTGCTGTACTGATTTTCTCGGGTATCTATGAAATCTCAAAGGTTATAAAGCTTGTTCATGAGAGAAAGCGCGTAAATAAACTTGTTACTACTGATACTGTTACCGGCGGATACAATAAAGATTATTTTGTGCAGAAGGCAGGAAAAGCAATTGCCCGTGGCCGAAACAGATATGCAGTTGTTCAGCTTCGTCTGGAAAAATATCGTAACTACTGTACTGCTTATGGCTTAAAGCAGGGAGAAAATCTTCTGGAAGATTTAAACTCAGATCTTGTTTCTCTTCTTAGTAAAAAAGAAATTGTTGCTCATGTTGAAAAATCAGATTTTATCATTTTGATGATTTATCAGAATGAAGATACACTGAATATTCGTGTAAAAAATATGATGAATATTCTGCGCGAAAGACGGGGCGGTCAGCATCTGACATTCTCAGCAGGTGTATGCCCGGCAAAGTCTCGCGGAGATGATATTTCATTAATCCTTACCTGTGCAGGTCTTGCAATTCCAAAGGAAATAAAAATTCAGGATGAAATTGTCTGGTTTAATGATTCAATGAAGGAAGAGCAGGTTTGGGAACGCCGTATAGAAGATGATATGGAGAGGGGACTTGAGAATCATGAATTCCAGGTTTACCTGCAGCCTAAATATTCAACAAAGGGTGAAAAGCTTTCTGCAGCAGAAGCTCTGGTGAGATGGATTCATCCGGTTCTAGGTTTTGTTTCTCCTGGAAAGTTTATTCCAATTTTTGAAAAGAATGGTTTTATCCTGCAGCTTGACGATTATATGCTTACAGAAGTTGCTCAGCTTCAGGCGGGCTGGATTCTACAGGGAAAAACTCTCGTTCCTATTTCAGTTAATGTTTCCCGTGCTCATTTTGCAGAGGATAACCTTGCAGAACATATCTGCAGTATTGTAGACAAGTACAAGGTTCCTCATGAATATATCGAATTGGAACTTACAGAATCTGCCTTCTTTGATGATAAGGAAGTTTTGCTAACTACCGTTCGTAAGTTAAAAGATTTTGGTTTTAAAGTTTCTATGGATGATTTTGGTGCAGGTTATTCTTCATTGAATTCCCTGAAGGAACTCCCGCTTGATATTATTAAGCTGGATGCTGAATTCTTCCGTAGTGTAGATGATATAGAACGTTCAAACTTAATAGTCGGTCAGACAATTTCTCTTGCAAAAAAACTTGGAATGGAAATTGTTGCTGAAGGAATAGAAACCCGGGAACAGGTAGATTTTCTTGCAAAACAGGATTGCGATCTGATTCAGGGCTTTTATTTTTCAAAGCCTCTGCCGGTTAATGAGTTTGAAGAAAAAGCTTACCCAAAGGAATAATAATATGAAAAAATCAATTAAGAAATCACTTTTAATTTTTATCTCTCTTCTGCTTATAACTTTTACTGCCTGTGCAAAATCAAAAAGTACGGAAAAAAAGGAAGCTGCTAAGCAGGAAGAAACTGCAGCTACTGTTAATCCTGAAATTGAAAAACTTAATCGCGTTCTGCTTTCTATGAGCCCTCGTTGTAAGGAAGCAATTCCTAACGGAGATCCGGAAGAGTTCCTTGCAGATCTTCACAAGGTTTTGGATTCGCGTTCAGATTTCAGTTCTGAAGATTTGAGCCCCTTCTATCTTATAGATAAAACTCATACTGTAAGCAGCAGCTACGAGCCTAAAGGACTTATCCATCTGGAAAATTGTTCTGCATACAACGTAAATAAAAATAATCTGAGTCTTCGCCCGGAAGCCTATCATGCTCTTTTTGAACTTGCTAAGGCCGCTAAGGCATCTGGAGTAACTCTTACAATCAGTTCAACCTACCGTTCTTATGATTATCAGAAAAATCTTTTTGATTACTGGGTTAGGGTAGACGGTCTTGAAGAGGCAGAACGTGAAAGTGCAAGACCGGGTACCAGTCAGCATCAGCTTGGAATGGCTCTGGATTTTGCTCCTGTAGATGATGCCTTTGATAAAACTCCGGGTGGAAAATGGGTTTATGCACATGCTTCGGATTACGGCTGGTCACTTAGCTTTCCACAGGGCTATGAGGATGTTACCGGATACCGCTGGGAATGCTGGCACTTCCGTTATATTGGAAAAGAAGCCTGCCGCTTCCAGAAAAAATGGTTTGGTGATGTACAGCAGTTTATGATTGAGTTTATTGATGCCTGGGAAAAGGCAGAATAGGAAAAATAAAAAAAGCGCTCAAGGATTTAGCTTGAGCGCTTTTCTTTTGTTTCAGATTATTTACTGCCCGATCTTAGAAATACGTCCCATGATCTCTTCAGTATCTCTCTGAAGGGCGTGGGCAGCGTCTTCTACGGCATGAGTTCCATCACGCATTTCGGCTACGCAGGAAAGAAGAATTGAGTTTCCGGCATTCTGCTCGTCCATAGAATTCTTTACCTGCAGCTCCTGATTCTTTACCTGACCGGCAAGAGAAACTACAGAATCAAACTCTGTCTGAACAGTTCCGGCCTTAGAGTATGCGTTATCAACCATCTGTTTAATGGACTTAAGAACTTCACCAATCTGCTTAGCCTGGCGTCCAGAATCTTCTGCAAGCTTTCTGATTTCGTCCGCAACAACACTGAATCCCGCACCAAAGTCACCGGCATGGGCAGCCTCAATTGCGGCGTTCATAGCAAGAAGGTTAGTCTGGCTCGAAATCTGACCAATAACCTTACTCATTTCAACCAGCTGTTTAGATTCTTTTTCGATTTCACCAACAAGAACTGTAACCTGCTTAAGGTTTGCAGAACCAATGTTTGTTGCATCCTCAAGCTCGTTTACAATATTGAAGTTGTTATCAATAATCTTATTGATTGAAGAAATATTTTGAAGCATCTCTTCAATTGAGGCAGAAGAATCAGAAACATTCTTAATCATCTTGTTTGTTACATTTGTAAGAGATGCAACATTACTGCGGGTCTCTTCAAGCATGGCAACACTTTCAAGAGTGATTTCACGTGTTTTCTTATCCATCTCTTCTGCATGAGTTTCATTTACAGTCTTCAATACATAGTGATGACAGTTCTGAGGCTTGTTCTTTCCATTGAAGATTGCAGTAGCCATCTGTTTACAAGAATGGTAACCGCATGCACCGCAGTCGAACATGTCTTCAATTCCATTCTTTCCCATCTGAGCAAGAATTTCATCTATCTGTTCGTCGGAAGGTTCTTTAAGCAATGTCTGATATACAGAACCTCTGTCTGTGTATTTGCGTTCATAAATACCAGGCTTCCAGTAGGCATCAATTGTAGCATTCAAAGCTTTAAGGGCCTTTTTTCTCTTTCTTTCGTCAATTGTGTTCCATTCTTCACAGCGTTCCTTGTAGCGTTTTTCTACAAAGCTTTCGAGTTCATCAATTGACATGTCAAAGTTTGTTGTACCACCACCACGGTTGCAGCCTTTTTCACAGTTAAGACAGTCTACGAGTTTAAAGAATGGCTTTGCACCATCAGCCATAGCTCTATCAAGATGATCAAGATACTCAAATACTGCAGGGTTACCTTCGATTTTACGGGTAACGCGGCGGATGCCCGGAACAAAGCGTTCTGCAGTTCTCATAAGTCCACCTGGAGAAGAATAGAGGGTTCCTCTTTCTGCAAGCGGATTATCGTATGGAGTTTTTGGATACTTAGAAAGATCAATCTGATTTCTGAAGAAATAGTGATCAAGAGATTTCATTGTTACGTTAAAGTCACCTCGGCCATTTTCGTCAAACTCACGGCGCTTTGCATAACAAGGAGAAATTGCAGCAATCTTGAATTTAGCATATTCAGGATGATAATGGCGGATAAACTCAACAGTATGAGCCATTGGACTGTCACCCTTTGCAAGATATTTTATAAGATTTGGTTTGTAAGTTTCGATATAGCTGATGAGGGCAGGACAAGGCTGAGAAATCATAAGCTCAGGATTATCCTTTTCCATCTGTTCAACATAAGTTTTTGTTGTAAGCTCGGCTCCAAAAGAAACATCAAATACGGCTTTTACACCAATTGATTTAAGCCAGCCGTTTAATTCCAGATCTTTTCCCTTAAAGTTTACGGCAGCAGCAGGGGCTACAATTGCAATTACACCTACGCCACTTTTAAGTGCATTGAAAAATTCTTCAGTATCATCAATACCTGTTCTTGCTCCGTGTGTACAAGCATCAAGGCAGGCTCCGCAGCCAATACAAAGATCATTGTTAAGTGTAACAAAATCTCCAGATCCATCGTTACAAAGTTTTACAGGACATACCGCAATACAGCGATGGCAGTTACAGCATTTTGAACTGTCAACATTAATAACCGGCTTAAGATGCAAACCGTTCAAGTTAGTATCTGTCATAATTTTTATAAACTCCTTCTCCGACACCCTATGACTAATATACTTTAACTTTTAGAATTTTACGTATTCTTTAATTATACCATACATAATAGGATAAAAAAAGAAAAATATTGTTTTAATCTATATTTTTCTGATATACTCGCAGGCATGGAAAAGTTTGATATTAAACTGATTGCTCTAGATCTGGATGATACACTTTTAAACGATAACAGAGAAATTACAGAAGGAACTGTTGCTGCCCTTCGAGAATGTGCAGAGCGTGGTATTTATGTTGTTCTTTGTTCCGGCCGTGCTGAGGATGCAATTTTACCTTTTGTACGCCGCCTTGAAATTGCAGGAAAAGAAGCCGGCCGCTTTCTGATTGCTATAAACGGCTGTTCAATTTTTGATTTACACAAACGCCAGCAGATTTTCTGCCGTAAGGTAGATCCGGAGATTCTTATAAGAACAAATGAGATTGCAGAATCCAGGGAATTACGCAGTGAGGTTTATACTCCCGATACAATTTATTACCGCGAAGAAACCCAGTGGACAAAGCTCGATGTTGATTTGTGCGGTCTTAAAGGCGCTGCTGTAGAAAACTATGAAGAATTCTTAAAAACTGGTTTTACAAAAATGCTGGTTCCCGGAGATCCTGCTCAGCTGCTGGATTTACAGAGAGTGCTTCGTGAAGAGTTCGGCGACCGTGCTGTAATCTTTACAAGTAAGCCATACTTCCTCGAGATTCTCCCTCCAGACTGTGGTAAGGGTGAAGCAGTAAGCTGGCTTGCCAGTGAGCTTGGTTTTGGTATGGATAAAGTTATGGGCTTTGGCGACAGTATGAACGACGAAAGCCTTATCCGCATGGCCGGTCACGGAGTTGCAATGTGCAACGGACTTGAAGCAATAAAAAGCATAGCAGACCATGTAACAGACTTCGATAACAACCACGATGGTGTTGGTGAGTTTATTAAGAAGTACGTGTTGTAAATATTTCTGGTTGAATACCCAGAGACCTCATTAATTCTGGAGTAGCGGTGCCTTTTGAGCTGCCGCTATTTTTTTTGACTGCACGGATGAGGATGTTTTTTGGAGTGTGTTCCATATCAATGAACTCCAGCATCTGAACCTTGTAGCCTTGCTCTTCCAGCCATTCTCCTCGAAGGGCGTCTGTTACAAGGGAGCTGAATTTTTCGCGGATGATTCCCCATTTGAGAAGCGGCTCGAACTCGGCCGGGACTTCGCCTGTGGCGCCGCCGGCTTTTCCCCGCATCTGCAGTTGTGTATTTATCTGATGCTGGCAGCAGGGAACGCTTAAGATGGCACGGGCATTTCTTTCTATGGCGTATTTGAGGGCGTAGTCTGTAGCTGTGTCGCAGGCGTGCAGGGTGATTACTATGTCTGGGCTGTTTGCGCCTGAATAATCTGCAATGTTTCCGGTGTGGAAAATCAGGCCTTTGAGTCCAAGTTTTTGAGCCATGTCATTACAGTAAGAAATGACTTCTTCCTTTAGGTCCAGACCTTCAATTTCACAATTGATATGACGGATTTCTGTAAGAAAATAATGAACCGCAAAGGTAAGGTATGACTTACCGCAGCCAAAATCTGCTATGCGGATAGGCTGGCCGGTTTCCTGTTTATCAGAAAATTCCGGCAGAATGTCATCTATAAATTCCAGGAAGCGGTTTATCTGGCGGAACTTGTCGTAGCGGGAAGAAATAACCTTGCCTTCATCATTCATAATTCCAAGCAGAACAAGGAAGGGAACGGGTCTTCCTTCGGGCAGCAGGTAGTTCTTACGGTGGTTGAGTAGACCGCAGGTCGTATCGAAACCACCTGTTTTAAGTTTCTTAAATCTGGTGGTTTCGATACGCTCGCTTTGCTCGCACTCAACCACCGGAGAGGTCAGTTTTTTACGCAGCTCCGTTGTCTTTCCCTTTTTATTTGTAAGCAGAGTAATTTCTTCTGTATCAGTTCGTGTAACAACGTTTTTAAAAGTAATGCCGGAGTTAGCCTTTAAAAAATCATCCAGCTCGCTCTCCGAAAACTTCTGATGAAAAACCTGAGTCTTAGTAAACATCTCCGCCTGGTAAGAAGCCCCCTCAGCAGTATTAACCGCGCGAATCTTTATTTTCTGATATTCTTTTCCCAGTTTTTTTTCAACTTCCCCAGTAGGTTTAGAAAGAGTTACGCTTAAAATCATAATGATTAACAGTATACTATTTTATTAAAAAATGATACATTTTATTTTATGGGAAAGTGTATAGTTTTTGTTAATCAGAAGGGTGGTGTCGGAAAGACAACATCTGCTATAAATATCGGCGCATATATCGCACTTGCCGGAAAGAAGGTTCTTCTTGTAGATTTTGACTCTCAGGGCAATATGTCCAGCGGTGTAGGTGTTTCAAAAGACAAGCCTACAATTTATGAGCTGCTTGCCGGTCAGGTAGAGCCAGAAAAAGCAATCAAAAAGACAACTGTAGAAAATCTCGATGCAATCAGTGCTTCGATTGACCTTTCGGGTGTTGCAATTGAGCTTGCAGATCAGGAAGACCGTGAATTCTACCTTAAAAATGCGCTTGAACCACTTAAGGCTGTTTATGATTATATTCTGATTGACTGTCCACCTTCCCTTGGTATTCTTACACTTAACGGTCTTGCTGCCGCAGATTCAGTTCTTGTTCCTATGCAGTGTGAATATTTTGCTCTTGAAGGTATTACACTTCTTTTGCAGACCGTTCAGAAGGTTCAGAAGGGTATTAATCCGGAACTTAAGATTGGTGGTATTTTCTTTACTATGTATGATTCACGCACCCGTCTTGCACAGGACGTTGTAATGCAGGTTAAATCATATTTTAAGGATGTTGTTTTCAATACAATTATTCCTCGAAACGTAAGACTTTCAGAAGCTCCTTCTCATGGACTTCCTATCTGTAAATATGATCCTGAGTGCGTTGGTGCTCGCAGTTACGCAAAACTTGCAGAAGAGGTGATTCGCCGTGGCTAAAAATGCATTAGGAAAAGGACTTGGTGCACTTTTGGGTGAAAACCCTGCTGCACAGGAAGAAGTCGCAGTTTCAACAGGTGCTACCCCGGCCGCTGCTGGAGGCCTGCACTCAACAACCTTAAAGAGAACAAAGATTCCTGCCGCCATCGAAATGAAAGAAGACGGCTCTATGTGGCTGGATCCTGCACTTCTTAAGCCGAATCCAAAGCAGCCTCGTATTGAATTTAATCAGAAGCAGCTGGATGAACTTTGCGATTCTATCAAGGCAAACGGAATCCTTCAGCCAATTATTATCGAAGATGCAGGCGACGGTCAGTTCTACATTATTGCCGGTGAACGCCGTACCCGCGCTGCAAAAATGGCAGGCCTTACAAAGGTTCCTGTTCAGCTCCGTAAGTTTGACGAACAGCAGAAGCTCGAGATGGCACTTATCGAAAACATTCAGCGTGCCGACCTTAATCCTATTGAAGAAGCTACAGCATACTATAATCTTATTCAGATGGGCGACCTTAATCAGGAAGAGGTTGCCAAGCGTGTTGGTAAAGCCCGCGCTACTGTTGCAAATGCAATCCGCCTTTTAAAACTTCCATCAGATATTCAGCATGCACTTGTTAGCGGCCAGATTACTTCCGGTCATGCACGAGCCCTTCTTATGGTAAAGA
>JAEEGH010028948.1_pt1 | contig 10867 bp, 12 predicted proteins | sample 9134181 | NCBI WGS metagenome assembly JAEEGH01 (sample SAMN16246544, study PRJNA631951) | gut metagenome | biome: gut microbiome; feature: rumen; material: DP-attached | host: Bos | place: Iran: Karaj | collected 2018-10
CAATTTTGAAAAGAATATAGTATAATATTTATCGGGTAGCTCTGCACAACCGTTGGAGATACCCTGTTAAGAATCAATTATTACAAGGAGGATCCCGGATGAATTGTCCCAAATGCCATCAGCACGTTGATGACGATTTATCTTTCTGTACGCATTGCGGTGAACCGGTGAAATCCGGCTTGAATATTGATGCCGACCTGGTGTTTAGCGAAAAAGAAGCGCCGCCAACCGATCAAAGGAACGGCGCCAAGATCGTGCTGATCATCATTGCCGTGCTGATCGTGTGTGTAGGCGCCGTCGCTGTTTTTGTGGTGATGCGTCAAAACGACCATGCGTCATCCGCTCAGGCACAGGCAACGACGACGCAGGAAGCGAGCGGCGCCGCCACGGGAGCCGCGACCGAAAGCGGCAATGCGGATATAAAGACGATTGAAGTGCCGACCATCGCGCCGCCGGAGACCTTTGTGCCGGAGACCACCATACCAGAGACAACGGTGCAGCCGACCACAGCCGCTCCCACCATGGAAGACATGCTCGAGGATTATGCGCGTTCCTCCGGTATGGTGGAGATACTGAGACAGGCGGCGGATGCGAACACGACCATCTCCGTCAAAGGAGAAGAAAACGCGCTGCGTGCGCGTTACCGCGTCAATTTGGATTCCACCGCAGGTGAGAACAACGAGTATTTTGAGACGCTTCCCGACGCCTACGATGCTCTCTGCGCCCAGCTCGACGGCACCGTCTATGATATGAACCAGCAGGACGGCATCAGCAACGCGGTGCTGGAGATCTATGTGTTTGACAACAGCGGCAGACAGGTGTACGGAAACACCGTCGATTGACCTATTTGACAGGAGGCAGTGTAATGAATTGTCCGAATTGCAACAATCCCTTGCAGCCGCACCAGCGCTTTTGTCCGGCATGCGGCACCCGTGTAGAGGCGCTGACAAGCGATGCACAGCAGACGGCTGAACAGTGGCAGCCGCAGGAGGTGCAGCCCGAGCCGCAGCAGGCGGAGTGGCAGCCGCAGGAGGTACAGCCCGAGCCGCAGCAGGCGGAGTGGCGTCCGCAGGAGGTGCAGCCCGAGCCGCAGCAGGCGGAGTGGCAGCCGCAGAGCGTGCAGCCCGAGCCGCCGTATGCACAGCCGCAGGAGCCGGTGTGGCAGCCGCAACAGGCACAGCCGCAACAGCCGCAGGCCAAACGACTGCAGCAGCCGTCGTATCAGCCGCCGCAGAGCGGACAAACCGACCGGTATGCGGCGCAGTTCCAACAGTATCAGCAGCCGTCACGCTTCGCCAATCCCAAGCATGCGCAGGGCAGCAGTGTCGTGTTCCCGAAGGGCAAGAAGCAAAAGGACAAGAAATAGTCCTGCTTTTTACACAGGCGAGCCGCGTTTTGTCGCGGTCGCTTTTCTGACGCGTGCATGGATGGGAGCTTATCGAAAATTGTCCTTCTCTGCGCGGTATTGAACGATATTTTCATTAGGAAGGGTCATATGCGTCAACATCAATCTGCTGACAACCAAAACGAAAACAAGTCGCGCCTGTTTTTTGCCGTCATCATCAGCGCTGTGCTGCTGATCGTCGGCGGCAGCATCGCCGTAGGTATGATCGTATTCAACAACAGCCATCCGTCGGTGCGGACAGAAACGTTAGCCGCGCCGGATGAGGATATTCACGCCGCCTACGGAAGCGCGGTGTGGGACGAGCGCATCGACAACAGCGACATCGGCGCCGAGGAAGCGATACGCTATTATATCTCCACGCTCGGTGCGCAGGAAAAACAGCCGGATGACCCCGACATAACGCTTGATATCCTTGTCAACGGCAACGCCATGCTGTACATCAACAGCTACTCCGGAGAGCTTTCCGACGAGGAGCGGCAGGTGCTTACAGAAAAAGCCGAAAAGCTGAGAACCGGCAGCAAGGAGACGGTCGCCGACCTGCGCGAAAAGTCCAAGGTAAAAAATTTGCAGTTGGTATATATTTTTGAGGATCCGGACAGCGTGATCGCTGCCGTGGTCTGCGACGAATAAAGATAAAGATATAGAAAAAGGCACAGCTTTTCGGGCTGTGCCTTTGTTGTGCTGTAAGTATCAGTATGCTTGCAAACCGGCGATCGCTTTTGCCGGGTCGTCCGCCTTAAAGACCGCCGTGCCTGCCACGCAGACGTCCACACCGGCTGCGGCAGTCTGTGCAATGGTGGCTTCGCCGATGCCGCCGTCCGCTTCCACCGGCAGCTCAATGCCGCGGCGTGCGCATTCCTCCTTGATGGCGCGCACCTTGGGGAGCATGTCCGCCATAAAGGACTGTCCGCCAAAGCCCGGCTCCACGGTCATCACCAGCACCAGCGCCAGCTTGTCCAGATACGGAAACACCGCTTCGGCAGGTGTGGCAGGCTTGATGACCAAGCCCGGGAGCACGCCGTTTTCGCGGATCTTGTCGATGGTCGCATTGATGTCGGAATCACATTCCACATGAAAGGTGATGATGTCCGCGCCGGCAGCGGCAAAGTCGTCGATGTAGCGCAGCGGCTCCGAGATCATCAGGTGCACGTCAAAGGGCTTTTTGGTGTAAGGGCGCACCCATTTGATGACCGGTGCGCCAAAGGTGATGTTCGGCACAAAATGACCGTCCATCACGTCGAGGTGCATCCAGTCCGCACCGGCTTTGTCCATGCGTTCAATTTCTTTTCCCATGACCGAAAAGTCACAGGAGAGCAGCGAGGGAGCAATTTTCATAAGTATCCGAACCTTTCTTTTTTTGTCCGCTGCCGCGGTGGGCAGTCCGCAAGCGTGACGCTTGACCCAATCCGCGAATCGGCCGTTTGATAAGGAGATTACCTGCATCGCCGCACTCTAAAAGGCAATAGCAACATAACCGTCAAAGCCTTTTCTGACGCGGCGTTGCTGATGTTCCCCAAAACCGCCTACTATCCAAAGCCGCGCTAAAAAATCAGGGCTTGTGGAGTGCCGGAGCTAGGATGGCGGCGAGTGTCCAGAACAGGGCATAGACGCCGACCTCGAGGGCGCCCATGACGTTCACGTCGGCGTAAAGCACGATCGGCACGGCGAGCAGCAGACCGAGAATGACTGCGATCAGCTGGATAATGACCGCCATGGAGATGTTCTGCTTGATCCGGACGCAGCCCGACACAGCGCGTGCCAGACCGGCGGTCTTGCCGTGCGTGATCAGATAGCAGCGCGATTTTTCCTCGGTGACGCTCTGCGCTTCGAGGAGCGCGTTGCCCAGTCCCGTCGGGAGCACCTTGAGACTGCGGTAGAACAGATTGTATAGTTTGGCGACCAGATCGTCGGTGATGTTGTAGTCGGTGGTGCGGATCAAAAAGCTGATGCCGTTCTTCTCGGCGCGCTGCAATTCGCTTTGCAGCTCCGCGTCGGCGCTGTAGGCTGTCACCAGCATGGCGACGGTCGCGCCGGCACGCGAGATGTAGGTGACCTGCTTGCCCTCGCTTTGATACGTTTCTTCGTCGGTGCGCGCGGGGATCCTCACCTGATATTTTTCGAGCAGCCTGCGCGAGCCGACGAGGATGCGCTCGCTGTTGACCCAGCCCACCAAGCCGAGTCCGTCCTCATAGAGCACGCTCTCCACCTCGGGCAAGGTTTGCTCGGCTTCGCTGACGACCGATTCAAAGGCGTTGGCGATCGGGTTGTGCGCTTCCTTCAGGATCGCAATGCCGCAGAGCAGCGATTCGTCCACCCGGTATTCCACAAAGGTTTTGATGCCCTCCAGCTCGATGGAGTCGGCAGGAAACAGCTCCTCCGCGTCGATCATGATCGCGGTGCTGTCACAGAATTGCTTGATGGACGGAAAGCCGGCGATCATGGCGCCGTAGCCGTTGACCGTGCGGCAGAGCTTGCGCACCGGCACATTGACCGCCAGCAGCGTGGCGATCGGGACCGACAGCGCCGTGAGCAGCGCAAAGGTGTTGACCGCGCCGGCGGCGGAGCCTTTGAGAAGACCGTACAGCAGCGTCACCGCCAGCGCCGCGATCGTGGTGACAGGCGCCAGATGCGACGCCAGATCCTCGCTCGGGTCGGGCGCGTAGGAGATCTTCAGAAAGTTCGCCGCAAATTTTGTCTTGTGCTGATAGGCGATCAGATTCTTTTCGGAGAGGGTGCCGCTCAGCATTTTGTGTGCGACGCTCTCGTTGTTGTAGATCTTGGCGGCGTATTTTTGCCCCTTGGCAGTCAAAAAGCTGAAATTCTCGCGGACGCGCCGCACCAGAAAGAGCTTGCCGAGGTTGTTGGCAAAGAGCGCCAGCAGCACGATGGTGCAGTAGTATTGCACGCTGAAATGCGACATGTCGCCCAGCGTGAGAAAAAACGCCACAATGGTTTGTATCAGCGCCGCGCAGCTTGCAACGGCAACGGCGGTGTCCGAATTGCCCTTGAGCTTGAGCAGCGGCGTCAGACCGCCCGTCATGGAGACGCGGTTGAGCACCATGGACGAGCCGACCAGCAGAAAGTTAAAGACCGCATAGGCGGCAGGCGCTACGGGAATGGCGGCGATGAGAGCCTCGGGAAGAATGCGCGTGATGACCGAGATCGCAATGGCGACCAGCGCGATCACGCCCGAAATGACCGTGCGGAAGAACAGCTTGCGCATGCTCTCGCTCAGCTCAAAACGTATGCTTTTTTCGTCCTCCTCGGAGCTGTAGTCCTCCACGGGCTTGGGCTTTTGCTTTTGCGGCGCTTCCTTTGGCGCGTCCTCCTTGGAGAAAAAGCCGACGACCGCGCCGAGGATCTTTTCCTGCGTCGTTTCCTGCGGCGCAGCAGGTGCGGCAGGCTGTGCCGCCTGCGGTGACCGACGGCGCACGTGCGCCGAGATGACCGGGTCGCTGGAGCGGAGATACGCCTCGTATTCGCGCCCGACGACCTCCGAGAATTTGCCTGCCTTGACGTTCAGCAGGTTGGCAGGCTCGTCGGGTCGGTACACCGGCACCTTGGCGACGATGTGCGCCGCCTGCCTGTCCTCTTGGGGCGGCTCCGGCGGCTCGGGCGGCTCCGGCTGCTTTGTTTCCTCCAGCCGGATGTCGATGGTGTGATAGGTCCTGATCTCGGAGGGCTCCTGGAAGGTGTCCAGCTTGTCCAGCACCTCGCCGGCAAACTGCGTGTCCGCGTCGTATTCGGGTGTGAGCGTGACGATCTTGTTTTCCTGCGCCTCTGTCACCGCGTCGGCGTCGTCGCTGCCGTCCATCAGCAGTGTCGCCTGCATGGTGGCGGCGGTTTTTTCTCCCACGATCGCCGTGTCGGCGTCAGGCTGTGCCTGCGCTTCCAAATCGAGCGGATCTTCGCTGACAAGACGCGGCTGCTTGTCCGGTTTGCTGAATATGTCTACGATCTTTGGCTCGTTGTGTTCGTTAGGGGTCTCCGGCATGCTGTCACATCCTTTCTATCTTCTGCCCTGCAGCGCGTGGTACATCAGGATACCGGCGGCGACCGAGGCGTTCAAAGAATTGATATGTCCCTTCATGGGCAGCGAAACGATCACGTCGCACTTTTCGCGCACCAAACGCGCCATGCCCTTGCCCTCGTTGCCGATCACCAGCGCACACGCGCCGGACATGTCGCATTGGGTGTAGTCGGTGCCGTTCATGTCCGCGCCGTAGATCCAGACGCCCTGCTTTTTGAGGTCGTCGAGCAGGTTGGCGATGTTGGTCACACGCGCCACGCGCATATATTCCACCGCGCCGGCGCTCGCCTTGCCGACCGTGTAGCTCAGTCCCACGCTGCGGCGCTTGGGAATAATGACGCCGTGCGCGCCGACACATTCGGCGGTGCGGATGATCGCGCCGAGGTTGTGCGGATCCTCCAGCTCGTCGAGAACGATCAAAAACGGCGGCTCGCCCTTTTCGGCGGCGTAAGCCAATATGTCCTCCACGCTGCTGTATTCCTTGGCGGCTGCCAGCGCGATGATGCCCTGGTGCGGCGCGCTGCCGCTGAGAAAGTCGAGCTTGACGCGGTCAGCCTCCTTGACGGGTATCTGCTTTTCGCGCGCCTTGGCGAGAATGCCCACCACAGCGCCGGTTTTTTCGCCGCGCGCCACCAGGATCTTGTCGATCGGTCTGCCGCTGCGGATCGCCTCGCTCACGGGATTTCTGCCTGCGATCACGTCGGGTTTGGGTTCGTTGGTTTTGTCTTTCATATACATCCCTCGCAAATGGGTGATAGTTTCTATACTTCATTTTATTATACCATACAGGAACGGCGGTTTATATTCTTGTAGAGAATTAAAACAAATTTCTGCTGTGGAAAAAAGCCCCGAGCGCAGCGGCGCCGCAGTCGTAGCTGCGCGGAATAATGCCGTACATGCCGGTTGCTTTGTCAAAGAACAGCGCGGTGTGCGGCGGAAAGGGCGTGAGGCTGCAATAGAGCGCCGCGAACAAAAACAGCAGCACCAGCGACGGCGCGAACAGCCAGCGCAGCGGCACGCCGGCGTGGTAGAGAAAGAGGCTCCACAGCGTTGCCGCCGCCACGGCGACCGCCGACGCGAACAGGTCGGCGCAGCCGGTGACGCGCAGCGAGAGGTAAACAAAGCCGAGTGTGTAGAGCGCCAGCGCCTTGACGACCGTGAAGCGGTGTACGCGCAGGCGCAGTGTGAGCGTTTCGAGGACAGCCCAGAGCAGGTAGGGCAGAAGAAGGGTCTTGCACGCCTCCCACATGCTGCCGTTGACCGCGCCGAAGAGGATGCCCAATAGCTCGCCGCCGCAGAGGGTGTAGAGCTGCCGCATAAAGAGCGAGCCGCAGGCGACGAACGCGCCGCCGGCTATTTCGAGAAACAAGAGCTTGCGATCCAAAGAGATTCACCTACAGGTTACAGAATTGTCTTTTTTGCGCGGCGCAGAACGCCTGCGATTAAATTTCTTCACAAGAAATTATACAAAGAGTAAAATTCCTTAATTTCAATATAATGTGGAAAACTCTGTTGAAAGTGTTGACAGCAGAGGGAGTTTTCCGTATGGAAACCCAAAGCTGACGCGACTTTTCGAAAAATCGGTTATTTTTCTTTTTTCGAACCAATTTTTTGTTAAAATGTTTCCACATAAAAATCTACAAACCGTATAAAACACCTGTCAAGGACATTTTTGGTGCAAATGGTTACAACTTTGCTATCCGAAAAACAGATGCACCGTTGCCGCGCTGACGAGCATGGCGGTCACATCGGCGGCGACGGCGGCAAGCAGCGTGTGACGGAGCTTTTTGACGCCGATGCTGCCAAAATACATCGTGGCGGCAAAAAACGTGGTTTCGCTGGAGCCTGCCAGCACCGAGGCAACGCGTCCGGCAAAGCTGTCGGGACCGCAGTCCTGCAAGACCGTCATCAGGAGCGCCGAGGAGCCGCTGCCCGACACCGGTCGCAGCAGTGCCATGGGCACCACCTCGGGAGGAAAGCCGACCGCGTTGGCGGCAGGCGCGAGCACGCGGTCAATGACCGCCACCGCGCCGCTGCTCTTTAGCAGTCCGACCGCAAAGATCAGCCCCAAAATGGTCGGCGCGATCCGCCAAAGCGTCTGCGCGCCCTCTCTTGCGCCGGTCAAAAATGCGTCAAACACCGGCACGCGGCGCACCAGTCCAAAGAGTATGATGATCACCGCAAAGACGGGCATGATGAGCGACATAGGCTTCTCCTTTTCAAACGGTTGCCGGCAAGGGCAAGGCTCAGTGCGACCGCCAGCGCACAGGCGGAGCTGATCCAGACGGGCACCAAAATTTCAAACGGCGCGGCGCTGCCGGCGCTTTGGCGCAGGGCGCCGAGTGTGGCAGGAAACAACTGCAGGGACGCGGTGTTCATAACGACAAAGAGCACCATTTCGTCGCTCGCCGTGTCGCCGTGACCGTTCAGGGCGTGCAGCTCGCGCATGGCTTTGAGTCCCGGCGGCGTGGCGGTGTTGCCGAGACCAAGCAGGTTGGCGGTGATGTTCATGGTGATGGCTTCAAAAGCGGCGCTGTTTTTGTCCAGACGCGGAAACAGCCTGCGCAGGAGCGGTGCAAACAGCCTTGCCGCCAAGCTGGTCAGACCGCTTTTTTCGGCGATCTTCATCAGCCCCGACCACAGACAGATCACGCCGGCAAGCGTCAGCAGGAGCTGAACAGCGTCGGCGGCGCTGTTCACAAACGCCTTGGAGAGCGCCTCCGTGTTGCCGAGCAGGACGGCGCACAGCACACTGAACACAACAAGGAAGCTCCAGATATAATTGAGCATGGTTTTCACCTCACGACAATTTACCTTTTTTTTCGACAAAATTCGACTTTAGTTGCTCAGACAAAACAACATTTCACAAAAAACGCAAGATACATTGACATTTAGAACGAAATATGATAGAATAACAGCAATAATTGCAATATGTGCAAAAAACTCAGAACGGAAGTGATTTGATGATCTACACTAATTTCCGTGAAATCGACAAGGCAGGGAGAATTGTTATTTCCAAGGATATCCGCCGCCACTTGAACATCAATCCGGGCGACGTGCTGCAAATCAACGCCGACGACGAACAGATCACCATTCGCAAGGCGGAGGCAAAATGTGTTTTCTGCAACGCACAGGAGAGCTTGACGCCCTTTAAGGACAAGCATATTTGCGCCTCATGTCTGGCAAAGCTGAGGGAGCAGTAGCCTACCACAGTATATTTGGAACACAGTAAAATTATGAAGCTATATCTTACGCATATCCAAGATATTTCCGACGAGCACATGTCGCTGATTTCACCCGAACGCGCCGAAAAGGCATCCCGATACAGGTTTTCCGCTGACAAAAAGCGTTGTATAGCGGGCGGTCTGCTTTTGCGCCGTTTTTTGGGTGATACCGTGGTTTTTGCCGATGCATTCGGCAAGCCGCGCGCAAAGAGCGGCGTGTGCTTTAATCTTTCGCACAGCGGCGATTGGGTGCTGCTGGCTGTCGGCGACACCGAGATCGGCTGTGACATCGAGCAGCACCGCCAAGCGGACGTGCTGCGGCTGGGCAAGGTGGTCTACACCGACGCCGAAATGGCGCTTTTGCGTGCAAGCAGCGACCCGCAGGCGCTGTTCTATGCGCTTTGGACAAAAAAAGAAGCCCTCCTCAAATGCATGGGAAAGGGCTTTCACCGCGCAGCCAAATCTGTCGATGTGTGCGGCAGCACCTTTTGCGAGGACGGACACACCTATTATATGAAAACCAAGTCCTTTGACGGCTACACCCTGTCCGTCTGTGTGATGGACGGCGAGGCGCAGGTGGAGACAGAGCAGGTAACATTCAAATAATGCGAGGGCGAGAGGAATGTACCGACAGCTGACGGCTGTCGGGCGTTCTCCCGCCCTGTTGTTTTTGCCGGTGTGCGGCGCCGGCGCGCTGAATAACGGCGATTTGGTTCTGCCGGCGCGGACCGGTGCATAGGATATAGGGGTTGACAATTGGATTTTTAAAAGTAGAATACCTCTATGATCAAGTAACGGAGCGAAGTGTATGGCAAAAAAAGCAGTATTGACAGAATACAGGCTGACTGTTCCGCAGCTCAGGCAGCCGCTCACGATCGCCCATGTGTCCGATCTGCATGAGCGTGACGCGACGGATATTTTGGCGCTGCTGCAAACGGTGCAGCCCGATCTGATCGCCGTGACGGGCGACAGCTTTGAGCGTTATCAAAACGGCGAGACCGACGAGCGGTTCCGCCGCAAGCGCAGCTTGCTGCGCACGGCGGTGTATGTGCTCGCCTACGCAGCCGACGGTCTGTTCGCTCTGTTCAGACGCCGCGCGAACCGGCAGGAGCCGGAGAGCGTGCAGCGGTTTATGGAGCAGGCGGTCGGGATCGCGCCGGTGTTTGTCAGCTTGGGCAACCATGAGGAACAGCTCACGGAGGCGGATCACGCCATGCTGCAAAAGTGCGGCGCGACCCTGCTCGACAACGCCGGGACCGATTTTTTTGCAAAGGGCACGGTGCTGCATATCGGCGGACTCTCCACCAACGCCGACGAAGCGTGGCTGCACGACTTTGCGGCGCAGAGCGGCTTTCGGCTGCTGCTGTGCCACCATCCCGAATACTACGACCTCCTGCCCGATGTGCGCACGGCGGACTTGGTGCTCTCCGGTCACAACCACGGCGGTCAGGTCAGACTCTTCGGCAAGGGCGTGTTTTCGTCGAGCAGCGGCTTGCTGCCCAAATACGACCGCGGCGTGTTTGACGGCCGCTTGGTCGTGTCCGCAGGCTGCGGCAACACCTTTTTTGTGCCGCGCTTCGGCAATCCGCGCGAGCTGGTGGTGCTTCATTTATCGCCGGAATAATACAGCACAGCAAAACTATATAGCTGCCTGTCGTCACAAAACTTTTTCGATTCCCCTTGCAGTCATGCATAGACAAGCTTCAAAAAATTTGCTATACAGAAACGCTTCAAAAGCACAGCTATGCCGGTGTGATCCTGTTCTCGCAGAACACCGAGACCAACGCGGGCACCACAAGGTTTGTTGACGCGCTGCAAAAGGCGAACGCCGCCGGCGGCGACCGTCCGCAGCTGCTTATCTCCACCGACCAGGAGGGCGGCAACGTTACCCGTCTGACGCAGGGAACGATGACGCCCGGCAACATGGCGCTCGGCGCGATCAACGATGTGAACATCACAAAGGAAGTCGCCGCGCTGATGGGCAAAGAGATGACCGCTGTTGGGATCAACGCGGATTTTGCGCCCGACGTGGACGTGAACAACAATCCTGCCAACCCCGTTATCGGCGTGCGCGCCTTCTCCGACGATGCGCAGACCGTCGCGCAGCACGGCAGCGCCTTTGTGGAGGCGCTCAACGGTACGGGCGTCATCTCGACCCTAAAGCACATTCCGGGACACGGCGACACCAGCACCGACAGCCATACCGGT
>JAEEGH010028950.1_pt1 | contig 10866 bp, 9 predicted proteins | sample 9134181 | NCBI WGS metagenome assembly JAEEGH01 (sample SAMN16246544, study PRJNA631951) | gut metagenome | biome: gut microbiome; feature: rumen; material: DP-attached | host: Bos | place: Iran: Karaj | collected 2018-10
ACAAGTATCTCTCGCAGCTTCTGCGCGTTCCCGAGAAGCAGATTCGCGAGCGCCGCGAGTCCCTCGGCTGCGTCGAGACCTGGCACGCGGTGCCCGTCTCGGGCGTTGAGAACGAGGCGTACTACTACTCGTCGTACAATGGCAAGAAGAGCGAGGTCGTGGTTTCCGACAATCCGAAGAAGATCATGATCCTCGGCGGCGGTCCTAACCGCATCGGCCAGGGCATCGAGTTCGACTACTGCTGCACGCACGCGGCGCTCGCCATGCGCGAGCAGGGATACGAGACGATCATGGTCAACTGCAACCCAGAGACCGTCTCCACCGACTACGACACTTCCGACAAGCTCTACTTCGAGCCGGTCACGCTCGAGGACGTTCTGCAGATCTACCGCGCGGAGAAGCCGCTCGGCGTGATCGTGCAGTTCGGCGGCCAGACGCCGCTCAACATCGCGCGCGGCCTCGCAGAGGCCGGGTGCAACATCCTCGGCACTAGCGTTGACTCGATCGACGCCGCGGAGGACCGCGACCTCTTCCACTCCATCATGAACCGCCTCGGCATCCCCATGCCCGAGAGCGAGATGGCAAGCGACATCGAAGGCGCCATCAAGGTGGCGAACGACCTCGGCTACCCGCTCATCATCCGCCCGAGCTTCGTCCTTGGCGGACGCGGCATGGAGGTGATCTACGACGAGATCATGCTGCGCGAGTACGTGGCGAAGGCCGTGGGCGTCACGCCCGACCGTCCGCTCTACCTCGACCGCTTCCTCTGCCACGCGCTTGAGTGCGAGGCGGATGCGCTCTCCGACGGCAAGCAGGTGTTCATTCCCGCGATCATGCAGCACGTGGAGCTCGCGGGCGTCCACTCGGGCGATTCCGCCTGCGTGCTGCCTCCCGCCTCGATCAGCGAGGAGAACAAGGCCACGATCCTCGACTACACTCGCCGCATCGCCGAGGAGCTCAAGGTGGTGGGCCTCATGAACATGCAGTTCGCGATCGAGAACGGCAAGGTGTACGTGATCGAGGCGAACCCCCGCGCGTCGCGCACGGTGCCGCTCGTCTCGAAGGTGGCCGGCACGCAGATGGCGCCGATCGCCGTGAGGCTCATGCTCGGCGAGACGGTGAAGGACCTCGGTCTCGACCGCCGCCACATCGTGCCGTACTTCGGCGTGAAGGAGGCCGTGCTGCCGTTCGAGAAGTTCCCGGAGGTCGATCCCGTCCTCGGGCCGGAAATGCGCTCCACCGGCGAGGTGCTGGGCCTTGCGGACACCTTCGGGCTCGCGTACTACAAGTCGCAGGAGGCCGCCGGCTCGCCGCTGCCCATCAAGCCCGGCAAGGTGCTCGTGTCGCTTTCCACTAAGCCCGACGACGCCGCAGTGGCGGCGAAGAACTTCACCGACCTCGGCTTCGAGATCGTCGGCACCGAGGGCACGGTCAAGTTCCTGTGGGAGAAGGGCGTGCCCGCCACGATGGTGGCGAAGATCGGCCAGGGGCGTCCCGACGTTCTCGACTTCATCAAGAACGGCGAAATCTGCCTCATCCTCAACACGCCGAGCGGACGCCGCGACGCGCGTGCGGACGACAACTCCATCCGCCGCGCCGCCATCAAGTACCGCGTTCCCTACCTCACCACCGTCGCCGCCGCGCTTGCCGCCTCCGAAGGCATCAAGGCCGCGCGCGAGGGCAAGGGAGAGGTGCGTTCGCTGCAGAGCTATCACGCTTCCATCTCCAAGGGCTGATGCCGCATCGTTCGGGAGGAATTGAAAACATGACGCCGCCCGCGGGCAGTACGCTCAGAAACCTGGCCGTGGGCCACTTCCTCAACGAGCCGTTCGTCGAGGCGTGCACGCCGTGGGTGGCGCGAATACGCGAGGTGTTCTTCGCGTGGCCTGGCGTGCTCAGCTGCCGCCCTGCGCCGGAGTTCACCCCCGAGGTCCGCGAGCGGATGTTCGCGGACCTCATGTGGTGCCGCGAAAACGGCATTCTGCTGGATACTCTCTTCAACTGCAACTGCTACGGCGACAATGCAATAAGTCCAGAGCTAGCGAATTTTGTGGAGGCGACTCTCCGCGACATGAACGGACGCGGACTCTTCCCCGACATCGTCACCACCACGTCTCCGTTCATAGCCACCGTTCTGCGCCAGCGCTTCCCGCAGGTGAAGATCAGGTGGAGCGTCAACATCCGCGTGCATGGCACTGTTGGCTTTGAATGCGTGGACGAGCTATTCGACTCGTTCTATGCGAGCCGCGAGCGCCACCGCGACATCGCATACATGAAGGAACTTTCCGAATGGGCGCGTTCGCGCGGGAAGGTGCTTGGAATGCAGGCGAACTCGGGATGCCTGCGGCAGTGTCCGTTCCAGCAGTTCCACGACAATCTGCACGGGCACAACCGCATCCGCCAGAGCGGGGTGGGCGCGAAGTTCGACTTCAGCGTCTTCAGGTGCCGCACGAACTACGCGCGCAGAAACTGGGAGGACTTCATCAGGGCCACGTGGATACGTCCCGAAGACGTGCCTGCGTTTGAGCCTTACGTGGACGTGGTGAAGCTCGCTACGCGCCGCCACAGATTCCCCGTGAAGGTGTTGAACGCGTATGCGTCGTATTCCTACGACGGGAATCTGCTCGATCTGATGGACCCGGTGCATTCCGACCTCTTCGCGCCACGCGTAATCGACAACAAGTCGTTCCCGGAGGACTTCGCCTCGACAGTGGCGGCGTGTGCGAACGCGAACGACTGCCGCCACTGCGGACGCTGCGCCGCCGTGCTTGAAAGGGTGATGAAATGAGCGAAAAGTCAGTCCCGCAGATTGTAGATCTTGCAAGCGCCTTCTACGGAAGCGCAGTGTTGTTCGCGGCGCTTGATCTGGGCGTTTTCAAGGCGATAGAGGAAGCGGGAGGTTCGAGCGAGCTCTTTCCGCTTGCCGACGAACTGGGCGTCTCCCCGCGCGGGCTGAGGCTGCTTTTGGACGCGTGCGTGGCAACAGGGATTCTCGGCAAGGAGGAGGAGATCTATTTCAACACCTCGGCCGGCAAGGCAGCCCTTGTGCCCGGTGGTCCGGCGGACCTCTCGAAGGCGATTCGCTACAACCAGGACGTGTACCCCCTTTGGGGACGCCTTGCCGAGCTTGCGAAGACTGGCGAACCCGTGGAGCCGCCGCAGGTTCACCTCGGCGACGATCCAGAGCGCACGCGCCGATTCGCCCTGTCGATGCGCGGAAGGGCGCTTGCCATTGGACGCGGCGTTGTGCCGATGCTTGATCTATCCGGCTGCACGAGGCTTCTTGACCTTGCGGGCGGCCCAGGCACCTACGCCGAGCTTATCGCGCAGGCGAATCCCGGTCTTTCCATTGTGACGGTTGATGTGCCTGCCGTCAGCGCAGTCGCGGCGGAATGCGTGGCGGCCGCAGGCCTTTCCGAACGCATTGAATGCCGTGCGGGCGACTATCACACGGACGAATACGAAAGCGAGGCGTATGATGCCGTCACGATATTCGGCGCGCTGCATCAGGAATCGTCCGAGCAGATATGCGACATCCTTGCGCGCGCCAACCGCGCATTGAAGCCCGGCGGACGCATCTTCATCCTAGACATGATGACGGACCGCACTCACACCTCGCCTGCCTTCAGCGCGCTCTTTGCGGTCAATATGGCCCTCACCACGCAGAACGGCTGGGTGTTCTCCGACGAGGAACTCAAGCGCTGGCTTTGCGAAACGGGCTTCGACCCCGCAGACGCCCATCCCGTGCCTCCTCCCATGCCCCACTGGATTCTCAGCGCCGTCAAGGTTAGTTGAGAGTTCAAAGTTTAGAGGTTTCTGGTTTCTAGTTTCCAGGTTTCTAGTTGCCGACGATCAGGGGGAAACGGCTGTAGGGATTCTTGGGGGACAGTCCCCGGCGAGTTCGACCTTCATAGTTGAAATGGTGGGGCGAGGCGTCCCGCCGAGCCGCCGCAAATCCCGTTTTCCCGTGTAGGGAAGTCAAACCCTCCGTGTAGGGAGAGCGCACCCTCCGTGTAGGGAGGCGGCACCTTCCGTGTAGGGAGCCGCTCACTTCCCTGCAGTCGTGGTAACGGGATTCGCCTGCGTAGGCGCGTTCGTGTCGCCGCCTGAGGCGTCTTCGTTCTGCGAGGACTGCGTGATGATCGCGATGCCCGGTATGCCCAGGGCGTACACGCCCATCGTCTGCGTCTTCGAGCTCGGCGTCATCGACGAGCAGCCGTCCGTGAACGCCACGATCCCGCCGCCGAGCACGCCCAGCAGCACAGGTTTCACGGCCTCCCAGAGCTGCCTCCCCAGCGCCTTCCAGTCGATCTTCAGTTTCATTTCGTTTTGTCCTTTCATTTGTTATTGCGGCCCGCTCGTCGAGCCAACCAACTACCAACCAACCAACTACCAACTACCAACCAACCAACTACCAGCTACCGCCTACGCAGCTTTGGCCCTAAGTTTCAACCCCAAGGTTTCCACGCGCACGAGGCCGAGCGCGGCGAGGTCGGCGTCGTCGAGGCCGTCGGCCTTGATCTTCGCCTTGTTCAGCTCGAACTTCACGCGGATGTACTTCTTCGGCAGGCTCTGGAGAAACTCGCGGTCGGTCAGCTTCCCGCCGTCAGCGCGCTCCACCGTCACGCCGCCCGATGCGCAAAGGACTCACGATCGCATGGATCGCGGGTGGTTCCAACACCTCTTCTGCGACAGTTTCTAGATTGTTAGAAGTTTCAAAAATCAAAGATCCATGGAAAGCCAAACTGGCATGGACAAATGCTCAAGTTTATTACGGCGTTTTCTACCATGACTTATTCTTTGATGTTTTCATGCATATAGCAAAAGAGTATAGACGTCCACTTCAGCTGAATGACTTGGATTCTGTTGCAAGGAAAATCATGGCCCGCTTACAAGAACAAGCATCAATGTGAGACGAGAAGAAGAGAAGGGTCTGCCTCGTGCAATAGGCCATAACTGAAGGTGGGCGCATGATCCGAATCGTGGAATCCCGCGTAATGACATGTAACAAAGAGACCATCTAAGTTGTGAACATATATATAAGTCCGTAGTACAAGTTCATAAAAGTGTAGTATTTGTTCATTCGCATTGCGCTGCATTGCTGAAGTATGATATACTCTAAAAGTACCTTTTGGAAAGAAGGCGAATCGCTATGGCAATGTGTTATAAGAAGCTCTGGAAACTACTGATAGACCGTGACATGACACGCGCCGACCTGCGTGAAAAGACGGGCTTGTCTCCCGCTACGCTCGCGAAGATGTCGAAAGGCGAGGCCATCGGCGCGAATGTCCTTGAGCGCATCTGCGAAACCATGCAATGCAACGTCGGCGATGTCATGGACTATGTGCCAAATGAATCAAGAGAGCCGAATCCCTCGTCCGCTTGCAAAGGAGGCGCGCAATGAGTTCTGTGAGGGATCGAATGGTTCCGGCGACATGGGACGACAAGCCCATTGACGTCTCGAACGAGGTCAACTTCATCTGGAGCGTGGCGACGCTTCTCCATGCCGTCGCGTTCAAGGATGCCGACCACCGCGACGTGATTCTGCCGATGACGGTTTTGCGCCGCCTTGAATGTGCCCTCGCGCCGACGAAGGAGAAGGTCGTCAAGTACGCGCAGGAGCATCCGAACGCGCCGGAGGCGATCCTCAAGAACCGCGCTGGGATGGAGTTTTTCAACAAGTCGCCGTGGACGCTCGAGAGCCTCCTTTCCGTCAAGAACCAGGTGCAGGACTTGAAGGACTACATCAACGGCTTCTCGTCCAACGTGACGGAGATCTTCCGTTGCCTCAAGTTCGAGCAACAGATCGACGAGATGGAGAAGAAGAACGTCCTTTTCGGCGTCATCAAGAAGTTTACCGAGATTGATCTCTCGCCGACGGTTGTCGATTCGGTGAAGATGGGCTACGTGTTCGAGGACTTGATGCGCAAGTTCTACGAAACGGCGGAAGCCGGTAAACAGTACACGGGCCGCGACATCATCCGGCTCATGGTGGAGGTGTTGCTTTCCGAGGGATCGGAGGATGTGTTCAACTCGTCCGCCGTCGTGACGATTCTCGACCAGGCCTGCGGCACGGGCGGCATGCTCTCCACGTCGTTCGACTACATCCGTCACCGCAACCCGAACGCAAAGGTGTTTCTCTACGGGCAGGAGTTCGACGATGCGGCATACGCCATCTGCCTTGCGGAAATGCTCATCAAGGGACAGACGCCGGACAACATCCGCCTCGCCGATTCGCTGATGACGGACTGCTTCGAGGGGCGCAAGATGCGCTTCGTGATCGAGAATCCTCCCTTCGGGACTTCGTGGGGCGGCGACGAGCTTGCCAAGCGCGAACGTGCCGTGAAGGCCGAGAACACGAAGGACGGGCGCTACCCCGCCGGACTTCCCGGCACGGGCGACAGCCAACTCCTGTTTGTGCAGTCCGCAATCGACAAAATGGACGAGCAGACGGGCCGCGCCGCGATTATTGAACACGCGGGGCCGCTCTACAAGGGCGATGCGGGGTCGGGCGAGAGCGAAATCCGCCGTTGGCTCCTGAAGAACGATCTCATAGAGGCCATCATTGCGCTGCCCGTCGATCTCTTCTACAACACCGGCCTCCAGACCTACATCTGGATTCTCTCGAAGAACAAGTCGAAGCGGCGCAGGGGCAAGGTGCAGCTTATCGACGCGTCAAGTTTCTGCCGTCCGCTCCGCAAGAAGCTCGGCGACAAGAAGAACGAGATTTCGCCGGAGAACCGCGAGGCCGTCACGCGCCTCTACACCGACTTCAAGGAGAACGAGTTCGTCAAGATATTCGACAACGAGGACTTCCTCTACCGCGAGTACACCGTCATGCGCCCGAAGTACGAAACAGGGCCAGACGGGAGGGTCGCGACTTGTCGCGACCGAAAGGGAGAAATAATCTTCGACAAGGCCACGAAGGACACAGAGATCGTCCCGTTCAAGGAGGACATCGACGACTACATGGCCCGCGAGGTGCTGCCGCACGTTCCCGACGCCAAGGCGTTCTTCATGGAGGACTTGACGAAGAAGAAGCCCGTCATCAAGACCGGCGCGGAGTTCCCGTTCACGCGCTACTTCTACAAGTACCAGGAGTGCGAGCCGAGCGAGAAGATCATGGGCGAAATCGCCGCGCTGGAAAAGGAGATAGGCGAAGAGCTGAAGTCGCTGAAGGAGGTGCTGTGATGGGCGGGAATGTCATGCCAAAAGACTTCGCCACAGCGGTAAAGGACATCAAGCTTGCGATTTTGCAGGCGCGTGCTAATGCCGCCCGTCTCGCAAACGCCGAGGCGTTGAAACTCTACTTCTTCGTGGGCGGGTACATCTCGAAGAAGACACGCAAAGCCAAATGGGGCTCCGGCGCGATAGACGCGCTCTCCAACCAGTTGCAGGTCGAGTTGCCGGGGTTAAGGGGGTTCTCCGCGACCAACATAAAAAACATGAGGACTTTCTTTGAGTTTTGGGAGGACGATTTTTCAATTCGTCACTTGCCAAGTGACGGAATTTGTTCGGTGTCAACGAATGAAATTCGGCAGATGCCGTCTGCCGAAAGTGCCTTGATTCCAATTCGGCAGATGCCATCTGCCGAATTAGGCATGGAAGCCTTTGGCGCATTCATGTCGGTTGGATTCTCACAGCACAGGGAGATTGTCCGTGCGGTTCAGTCTAAAGATGAAGCATGGTACTATATTTGTGCTTCGGCAAAGGCGCCGTGGTCGTATGAGCAGTTGCTTCAGCATCTTCGCGCCGATGACTACCACCATATTGGCGCGTTGCCGAATAACTTCGCAAAGACGCTTTCGCCGATAGCGTTGGCGTCAAAGGCGGTGCGCTCGTTCCGCGACGAATATCTGCTGGAACTTGTCAACCTCGACAATGTGGATGCCGTTCATGACCAGGACGTTGACGAGCGGGTGCTTTCCAAGTCGCTTGTTGCCGACGTTGAAAAGACCATACAGGCGCTTGGTGGCGACGACTTCTGCTTCATGGGACGCGAGAAGCGTCTCATTGTCGAGGGCGAGGAGGTGTTCATAGACCTTCTGTTCTACCATCGTTCACTGCGAGCGATGGTCGCCGTGGAGCTTAAGATGGGCAAGTTCCGTGCGGCATACCTCGGGCAACTCGAATTGTATCTTTCCGCGCTTGACGCGACAATGAGGCATCCTGACGAAAATCCGTCCATCGGGCTTCTTCTCTGCGAACAGATGAGCAAGGGTTTTGTCGAGTTCGCCGTGCGCGACAAGTCGAAACCGCTTGGAATCGCAACATATCGGACGCTCCGCTCGATACCAAAACCGTACAAGATGCTTGCACCGGTGATTGAGGGCGTGAAGCGCGTCATGGCTGAGAACGCCAAGGGAGTCAGAAAGTGAGCGGGGATGTCTTAACGCAGAGACGCAAAAGCGCAGGATCCTAGAGGGACAGAGCCCATTGATGGAGTAGAAATGGTGGAGTAGAGGCTATGGCGATGCCGCAGAGAGACAACACGATAGAGGCGAGCAAGCGACTTGAGCCGCCTTCGCGCGTGCGCTGCGGCGTGTCCGGCGCGTTGCTTGAGTATGCCGTCATGCTTGGTGACGAAGCCGAACGCATCCGCGAAGAAAGGACCGGCGGGTGCGTTGGTTTTGCGGAAGGTTGCGGCGGTCGCGGGGCGCCCGCCCTACCGGCGCGAGGATGAGTGTGGTATAATTTCACCGTGAGCTTAAGGAGCGAGGATGAAGCGAGACGAAAACCAGAATGTCGAATACAAGGAATCGTGGCACGACAAGTACCTCGAATGGATTTGCGGCTACGCGAACGCCAAGGGCGGAACCTTGTACATCGGCATCGAGGATGGCACCAAGAAGCCTGTAGGCGTGAAGAATGCGAACACGTTGATGGAAGTCATCCCGAACAAGATTCGTGACACCATGGGTGTTGTCGCCGATGTCGCTCTTCTTCGTAAGGGCGGCAAGGATGTGATCCGGATCAAGGTTAGGCGGAGCACGTTCCCGGTGAGCTACCATGGCGACTTCCATTACCGTAGCGGTGCGGTGAAGATGCGGTTGACGGGCCCCGCCCTGACGCAGTTCCTGATGGAGAGGTCGGGACAGGAATGGGACTGCGTATCCTGCTTTGGCGGACACCGCGCGTCCGACTTCACGTTCATTGCGCTCAAGAACCGCTATGAAAAGGCGAGTGGGTCGAAGATGGCAAAGGAGGATATGCTCTCCTTTGGTCTTGTAACTGAGACAGGCATCATGACCAATACAGGCGCGTTACTGGCCGACGAATCGCCGATTCGTCATTCTCGAGTATTCTGCACACGCTGGAATGGACTCGACATGACGGCTGGTGTTATGGATGCTGCCGACGACCAGGAATACAGTGGGGGACTGCTACAGCTGCTCAAATACGCGGAGGATTTTGTCCGTCTCCACTCCCGCCGTGCATGGCACAAGCGTCCGACAGATCGCGTGAACTTCCGCGAGTACCCGGAACGTTCGATTCAGGAAATGCTTATCAACGGTCTCGTTCACCGCGACTATCTCGAAACCGGCAGCGAAGTCCACGTAGATATCTTTGATGACCGCATCGAGATTACATCTCCGGGCGGGATGCCCGGAGACCGCAAGGTACAGGAGTACACGAACATCCGCCGCATTCCGTCGCGCCGACGCAACAAGTGCCTCGCGGACATGTTCGAGCGACTTGACCTCATGGAGCGCAAAGGGAGTGGATTCAAGAAGCTCTACGAGGACTATGAGAAGCTGTCCGTCAATCTCGGCAAGCGAATGCCCGTCTTGGAGTCCGAGAGCGACTATTTCCGCGTGACGTTACCAAACCTGCTCTACGGATTCACAGACGCGCAACTCGTCGCCGCAGTTGACGATTCGTCGTACGGCGTGCCGAAAAACGGGGCAAAAGCCTCCTCGGCCTACCATGATACCCCACCAGTCACCCCACCAGTCACCCCACCAGTCACCCCACCAGTTGACGAGAAGCAGAAAAGGCTTCTACAGGTGCTCAAAGACACAGAACTTGGAACGTCTGAACTGCTTAAGGCATTGCACATTCGTGATCGTAACTATCTCCGGGAGGGATATATCCGTCCTACGCTAAGAGCTGGCCTTATTGAACAGACGAGGCCAGAAGTAAAGCATTCCAGGTTTCAGAAGTATCGCTTGACGGACAAAGGGCGTGCATTTATTGTGGAGCGCAAATAGGTTCTTTCGGATGTCTGGCGGATTGGCGGCGCTGAAAGGTCAGCGGGTGCGCACGCTTGAAGGCGACGGCGTGGGGATCGAAGACGGTGGAGGAGCTCCCGTTGACACAGTAGGAATCCGAGGGGACAGGCCCTTTGGAAGGCGTTTCGGAAGGGGTGATTTGGCGTGAGGCAATTCGGTTCGGGAATTGTTTGTGCGCAGGGAGCGGACTGTCGGCGGGAAACACGGTCACGCGGGACGAGCGACCCTACTTGGCGGCTCGGCGGGACGCCTCGCCCCACCGGGAGATGGCGGTCACGCGGGACGCATGACCCTACCACCGGACTTTGCGAAATGCGGTGGTGGTCGGCGGGAGGTTGATGCGCCACCAAGATGGCGGCTTTCCCAGTCAGTGCGGCCCGCTCGGCGAGAGGGCTTATGAAAGCGCTGCGGGGATGAAGGCGGGGACGGTCGGCAATGGATTTGACCAATGGACAGTTATCCAAAAATATTGGATAACTGTTCCTGACGAATTGGGAGGATTCAGTTATTCCAAGAATTCGAATACCTGCCGTGATGAACCGGACTCATGACCAGTTGTTAAAACTTTTTTAATAACTGCCGATGCTACCTTGCATGAGCTGGGAGCGACTGGCCTTGCTGATACAGGCATGTG
>JAEEGH010028955.1_pt1 | contig 10865 bp, 8 predicted proteins | sample 9134181 | NCBI WGS metagenome assembly JAEEGH01 (sample SAMN16246544, study PRJNA631951) | gut metagenome | biome: gut microbiome; feature: rumen; material: DP-attached | host: Bos | place: Iran: Karaj | collected 2018-10
AAGCCCCCCAAACGGCGATGTAGTGGAGACCTATGAGCAAAATCTTAGGTAACAACCCTGTTTTACCCTCGAACGTGGAAAGTCGGGCTAACCTCTCCGTCGCAGTTTTGCCGGGCGGCCGCCGTGCCGCCCCCAAAAACATGTTTCCATACAATGGAAACCTGTTTTTTCCCCTTCTCCAAGCCCCCATTCATCATGTAGCATTCCTCTCAACCTCCTCAGACATTCATCATTCAGCATTCAGCATTCATACTATGCACCCCACTGGATTCACCATCCGCAACGAACCCGCCCCCCCCATCCGCGCGGTCGCCCTGACCGGCCCCATCGCCGGCGGCAAGTCCCTCGCACTCTCCTTCTTCAAGGAATTAGGCGCGGAAACGGCCGATGCCGATGACGTGACGCACGCCCTATATGCCGCCGACGGCCCCCTCGCCCCCGCCCTCGCCGCCATTTTCGGCCCCCAGGTCATGGCCCCCGACGGCGCCGTCGACCGCAAAATCCTCGGCCGCATCGTCTTTTCCGATCCTTCCGCGCGCGCCGTCCTGGAAACCACCACCCATCCGCTCATCCGCGAACGACTCCTCGCCTGGCGCGATTCCATCCGCGCCCGCGACGCCATCGGTGTTGTCGCCATCCCGCTCCTGTTCGAGTCGGGCATGGCCGCCGACTGGGACGCCACCGCCTGTCTTGTCGTCCCCGACGACGTCCTCCTCCCCCGCCTGCTAGCCCGCGGCCACTCCGAATCAGAGGCCCGCGCCCGCCTCGCCGCCCAGCTCCCCCCCTCCGAAAAAGCCGCCCGCGCCGACTACTGGCTCCGCAACGACTCCACCCCCGACGCCCTCCGCGCCTCCTGCGCCGCCCTCCTCCGACACCTCTCCCCCCCTCGCTGACCGCCCGCCCCCCCCCTTCGGCTCCTCTCCCGCCTCCTCAGCCTCTTCCCGGCCTCCCCTCGGCGGCCGCCATCCCATTCATTCCACCCATCGCATTCATCCCATCCCCCGGCCTCCCCGCCCCTCTCAACCGCCCTCAAACAGCCACACCCTCTTCCCCGTCACCCCCAAGCTCCGCAGCCCCAGCGCCTCCGCCACCCACCTCAGCGTCTCGGCGCTGTAAAACGCGACATGCGTGAAATCCCCCGCGTACGACCACCGCGCAAACTCTTCCGGCGTCTCCGGCGCCAGCGAGGTCATGACCCCCAGCACGCCGCCCGGCGCCAGCAGCGAACATATATGCCGCCATGATTTCAACGGCGCGTGGAAATGCTCGACCACCTCGCACGCCAGAATGCCCGCGTACGGCGCATGGCTCGGCGGTTCGGGTGCGAAAAACGGGTCATAGATGTCGCAAGGAAAGCCCTCCGCGCGGATGAGCCCCGCCATCACGGGCTCGGGCCCTGACCCGTAATCCAGCAGTCGCGCCCTCGCAGGCCACGGCCTCGGCAGCAGTTCCTTCATCGGCGCCCACAGCCGCCGCAGAAACCGCACATACCCTGCATCCTCGGGCGTGTTCCGATGCAAAAGGTATCGCCCCCGTTCCGCCTCGGGCCCCGGCAGATCGACCGGCGCGGCATAGATGAGATGGCAGCCGCCGCACCGCAGCAGCCGTCGCCCATGCATGTCCGCCCAGCGTTCCGCCTCAGGCGGATGCCCGCAGAGCGGACAGGATATTGTCGGAGTTGCCGTGCTGTTCGTCATCGCTTTTTCCGATTGCTGTCGATTGCACTCGATTGCCATCGATTGCAGTCGCACAAAAACGCCCCGAATCGGCAAAGGAAAGGGGGATGGGCCTTTCGAACCCATCCCCCGGAGGGAGGGCCGCGCTTTGTCGCGGCCTTTCTTCCTTCGCCTTAGCCGTTGCGCTTCTGGAAGTCGGCCATGAACTCGACGAGGGCGTCGACCGATTCCGGCGGGCACGCATTGTAGATGGACGCGCGAATGCCGCCCACCGACCGATGGCCCTTCAGGCCGCTCATGTTCGCCGCGACGGATTCCTTGATGAACTGCGCTTCGAGCTCTTCCGTGGGCAGGCGCCACGTGACGTTCATGTTGGACCGGCACGCCGGGACGGCGGTCCCGCGGTAGAAGCCGCCGGAGCCGTCGATCGCCGCGTACAGCTTGGCCGCCTTGGCCTCGTTGATCGCCTGGATGCCCGCAGGCCCGCCCTTGGCCAGCAGCCAGCGGGAGACCAGCATCAGGATGTAGATGCCGAACGTCGGCGGCGTGTTGTACAGCGAGTTCTCCTTCGCCTGCGTCCGATACTGGAGCATCGTCGGCAGCGTCTCCGGCGCGCGCTCGATCAGGTCCTTGCGGATCACCACCAGCGTGACGCCCGAAGGCCCGAGGTTCTTCTGCGCGCCCGCGTAGACCATCCCGAACTGCGTGATGTCCACCGGCCGGGACAGGATGTCGGACGACATGTCGGCGATCAGCGGCGACGGCGTCTTCGGGAACTTCTTGATCTCGGTGCCGGCGATCGTCTCGTTGGACGTCACGTGGACATACGCCGCGTTCGGATCGTAGGCCAGCGCGTCGAAGTCCGGCATGTTGGTCGGAATCTCCTTGCTCGTGTCGGCCAGGATGTTGACGTTGCCCAGCTTCTTCGCCTCCTTGATGGCCTTGGACGCCCACGTCCCGGTGTTCACGTAGTCGGCGCTGCCGCCCGCGGGCAGCAGGTTCAGCGGAATCTGCGCGAACTGCATCGACGCGCCGCCCTGCAGGAAGAGGATCTGGTAGTCATCGGTCAGCCCGAACAGCTTGGTCAGGTTGGCGACGGCCTCGTCGTGGACGGCCGCGTAGGCCTTGCCGCGGTGGGAGTGTTCCATCACGGACATCCCGGTCCCGTTGAAATCGGTCAGCTCGGCCTTGGCCTGTTCGAGGACTTCGAGGGGGAGAACCGCCGGACCGGCGTTGAAATTATGAGCTCTGGACATGTTGATATCCCTTCTGTTGGTTATTGTTCGTTCCGTACCCGGAGGAGGATACCGCGCAAAAATAGGTCGGGCAAGGGGAAAAGCATCCTCCCCTGCGTCCCAGTTGTCCCAGCTGTCCCTGCCGTCCCTGCTGTCTCTGACCCCCTCACCCCCCTTATTGTGTTTTGCTCACTTCTTCCTGAACGCCGAAATCGACAGCGGCGGCGTCGCCACCAGCAGCAGCGCCCCGGACGGCGCCGTCTCCTCGAAAAGCCGCAGGAAGAACGCCTCCTCCCCCGGCCACGGGTAGACATAGACGACATCCCGCTCCGCCGCCGTCAGCAATGGCAGCCGGGGCCCCATCGGGCGATAGGTTCCATGCACGAAACGGGCCCCGGGCACGTCGTAGCGCTCGGCCAGGGCGCGCCCTTCCCGGACGAGGTCGAGGTCGAGCTCCACCCCCGTTGCCCGCAGCCCCAGCATCGCCGCCAGCACGGTCGTCATCCCCTGCCCGCTGCCCCATTCGAGCCAGTTCGCCCCCGCAGCCACCTCCCCGCTGCGCAGCAGCCCTGCCAGCACCTGATAGGCGTGGCGGTAGTCGCCCGCGACGAACTGTCCGCCCTCGTCCCGCATCTCCTCCAGCTCCATCGCGCGGTCGGTGGCCTCGTCGATGAGGATGTCGATGTAGTGCGGCACGTCGTCGTCGGCCCACTCGACGGGCAGCTCGACGGGCGTCAGATTCGGAAACGCAAGCGGATGGAATTCGGGAAGCATGGATCGGCTCAGAAATAGATGTCCCGCTCGCCGGCCGCGATCCGGTCGTAGGCCGCCTTGAGCTGGGGATAGATTCCGGGCTGCTGCTCGCTGACCGCCGCCAGCTCCTTCTCCAGAAGCGCCTGCCCCACGGCCTGGGTTTCGGCCGACGCGAAGTCGTCCAGCCATTCCTTGAAGGTCAGGATCGCGTTGAGCTTGCAGAACTTGCCCTCCGCCCCCGTCCGCAGCAGGTCCATGATGCACTTGCCCGTCCGACCGCAGCGGTAGCCCGCCGTGCAGAACGACGTGATGCACCCGGCCTCCGCCCACTCGCGGATGACCTCGTCCAGCGTGCGCGGATCGCCCAGCTCGAACTGCTGACGTTCGCTCACCTGCTTCTCCTGCCCGTCCGCGTAGGCCCCAACACCGATGTTGCTGCTCGCATCCATCTGCGTCACGCCCAGCGGCAGCAGCCGACGCCGCATGGCCGGCGACTCGCGCGCCGTGATGATCAGCCCGCTGTAGGGCACCGCGATGCGCGACAGCACCACGATCTTCTCGAAGTCGTCGTCGCTGACCTTCCAGCGCGGATTCTCCACGAACGGCGTGTTGACGGCCGGCTCCAGGCGCGGGAACGACAGCGTGTGCGGCCCGATCCCGCAGTAGCGCTCCATCTCCAGCACGTGGGCCTGCTGCGCCAGCAGCTCGAAATGCCAGTCGGACAGCCCATAGAGCACCCCCATCCCGTTGTCGTCGATGCCCGCGTCCTGCGCCCGGTGCATGCAGTAGAGGCGCCAGCGGAAATCGCCCTTGATGGTGTTCGCGGGATGTAGCCGCGCATACTGCCGCCGGTCATACGTCTCCTGGAACACCTGGAACGTCCCCAGCCCGCACTCATGCAGCACCTTCAGCTCGTCGATCTTCATCGGCGCGGCGTTCACGTTCGCGCGGCGGATCTGACCGAACCCCCTCCGCGTGGGCACCTTCACCCCGTACACCGTCGCGATGCTCTCCGCGATGTAATCCACCCCGCTTTCGGGATGCTCCCCATACACCAGCACCAGCCGCTTGTGTCCCAGCTCGCCCGCCAGCGCACGCGTCTCGGCCTCGATCTCCGACTGCCCCAGAACCCTCCTCACCACCGCCCCGTTGCTCGCCCGCAGCCCGCAGTACACGCAGTTGTTCACGCACTTGCTGCTCAGATACAGCGGCGCGAACGTCACGATCCGGTTGTCATACACCTTGTGCTTGATCCGCCCCGCCGCCGCCTTCATCTCCTCCCACAGCCCCGCGTCCTCCACGCGCATCAGCTCGGCGAGCTCCGACTGCGAAAGCGCCACGATCGACTCCGCCTTCGCCAGGATCTCGCGCACCCGCCCCGCCTCCGGGGCCGCCGCCGGCCTCAGCAGCTCCTCGATCTCCGCGTCGTTGACGTAATCCGATCCATCCGCCCGCAGATAGCGCGTCACCTCATCCTGCGCAATCCGCTCATCCATCCACTTCCGCACATCCGTCATTTCTGTTGCCATCGCCAAAAGACCTTTCCATTGCCCCATTTTCGGGCGCACTCCCTCTACACCTTTCCCGTCCCCTCTGCAACCTTCATTTTCGCCCGCCCCCTTCAGAGGCGACAAGGGTGAGTCCCCCCCGCCCCCCCTTTCACAGCGCGGCTCTCACCCGACCTCTCTGTTCCTAGGGCCATGGATGTGCAAAGCATAACCCAGAAACATGTGATTGTCTGTTCACATTCTCCATGCTATCTTTCCCCGCGATGAAAACCAACCTTCCCACCCCATCCTTCGCTTCCGATGCCAGCGACTACGACAATTGGATTCTCTCCATCAAGGAACGCGTCCGCCATGCCCGGCTCCGCGCCCTCCTCTCCGCCAACGCTGAACAGCTTGCCCTTTACTGGGACATCGGCCGCGCCATCCTCGACAAGCAGGAACAACATGGCTGGGGATCCAAGGTCGTCGAACGCATGTCCCGCGACCTCCGCGCCGAATTTCCGGACATGACGGGCTTCTCTGCCCGTAATCTAAACTATATGCGCGCCTTCGCCGAAGCCTGGCGCCATCCTGAAATTGTGCAAGCGCCGCTTGCACAATTGCCTTGGTACCACCAAATCGCCCTCCTTGAGCGCCTCAAATCCCGCGGCGACCGCCTTGCCTACGCAGCTCTGGCCGCTGAAAACGGCTGGTCCCGCAACGTCCTTGTCCACCACATCGACCTCCAGTCCGCCGACTCCCTCCCCCACGCCCTCACAAACTTCCGGAACCGCCTGCCCCCCGACGACTCCGACCTCGCCGAGAACATGCTCAAGGGCAAATACGACCTTGGCTTCCTCGACGCCAACGCCCGAACCAAGGAGAACCATCTCCGCAAACTCCTCTCTGACCGCGTAGCCCAGTTCCTCGTCGAACTCGGGGTCGGCTTCGCCTTCGTGGGCAAAGCCGTCAAGCTTGATGTCGGCGGTGAGGAATTCGAACTCGACCTTCTCTTCTATCACCTCACACTCCACCGCTATGTCGTCGTCGAGCTCAAAACCGGTAAATTCCGCCCGCAGGACGTCGGCCAGCTCGCCTTCTACATGACCGCCGTCGACCGCCAGATCAAGACCTCCGCCGACGGAAAAACCGTCGGACTTCTCCTCTGCAAATCACGCAACCGTGTCGTCGTCGAATACGCTTTGGCGGACCTGGTCGCCCCCATCGGCGTCTCCACCTACGACCTCGGCCTGCCTGCCCCCGAACAACTCTCCGCACGCCTCTCCGCCGCCTTCATCTGATCCGCCCTGCCGCCCGAATAGTTGCGCCTGTCACCTGCTCCCTATGAAACCATTGTTTTCACAGTTCTCTTCCTGCCCCTTTCTCCCGCCCCCCTCCCGCTTCTCCCCCGCCTCCTGGGGGCGAAGGCTTTCAAGCGGGGCGCAGGCTTTCAAGCGGGGCGAAGGCCCCCGCCCGCGACTCTCCTCCCGCAAAAACACACTTCCATTCAATGGAAACATGTTTTGCGCCCCCCGAAAACCGCTTTCCATTGTATGGAAACGTGTTTCACACACGACAACAGGCACATCGGCCATCTTTTGCCAGCAACAAATTGCCAGTCCCCTTTTTCCTAGAATTCTAGTGTTCCGTCTGATTAATTCTTGACAATATATGGCGATGGGGTATTCTTTCGCCGCCATGAAAGCAAGACTTCCCTTTCCCCACACGCCGGAGCAGCGGGCGGCAGTCGAAGCCCTCCTGCGCAAGTCCACCACGCCGCAAGGTGTCGCCCTGCGCGCGCGAATCGTTCTCGGACTGATGGACGGTGCCAGCGCCTACGCCCTGGCCCGGCGCTTCGGCTGCCATGTCCACACCGCGTATGCCGCGCGTGAGCGGTTTCTCGAATCGGGAGTGGACGGCTTGCCAGACCGGCCGCGCCCCGGACAGCCGCGGAAGATCACCGGGGATGAAGTCCGACGTGTCTTAGACATGACGATGCACGCCCTGCCTGCGGAGGCGACCCGCTGGTCGCTTTCCCTCATGAGCCGCCATGCCGGCGTGACCCGCTACCGGGTCGCCCGCATCTGGTCGGAGGCGAACCTCAGGCCGCACCTGCTTTCGACGTTCAACTTCAGTTCCGACCCTGATTTCGCGGAGAAGGTCATCGACATCATCGGCCTGTACATGAACGCGCCGGAAGGGGCCATCGTGCTGTCCATCGACGAGAAGACCCAGATACAGGCCCTCGACCACACCCAGCCTCTGCTGCAACTGCGCCCCGGCCAGGTGGAGCGGCACATGCACGACTACGTCCGCCACGGAACGACCAACCTCTACGCGGCCTTCGAGCTGCAGAGCGGGAAAGTCATCGGAAGGTGCGCCCAGCGGCACCGCGCCAAGGAGTTCCTCTCCTTCCTGCGGCTCGTCGACCGCCGCATGCGCGCGCGGAAGGATCACGGGCCGATCCACGTGGTGCTGGACAACAGTTCGACGCACAAGACCCAGGAGGTCAGGGCGTGGCTCGCCGAGCACCCGGACTGGCATTTCCACTTCACGCCGACGAGTTCGTCGTGGCTCAACGCCGTGGAAAGCTGGTTCTCGCGGGTGGAGCGCTACGGGCTGCGGGGCAAGGCGTTCCATGCCGTCTCTGAACTGCGCGAACACCTGGCCCGGTTCGTCGTGGAGTTCAACCGGACGCTCGCCAAGCCGTTCGTATGGCTCAAATCGCCCGATTCGGTGTTGGCGTCAGTCGCCCGCGCCCGCGACAACGCCGCCGTCCAGAAGGACCGGGTCATATTGTCAAGGACTAAACGGACGAAACACTAGATTATCTAGTCCAGCTAGAATTTCTAGAAAACTAGCGATTTTCAAGAATTGCGTGACCATTGTCGGCAGGGCCCGGCCGTCAGGCGGGCCGCTCGCGCGGCTGGAAGCCGCACCTCCGGCAGGGGGATCGTGTCGACATATCGGAACTACCGAACACCGCATCCCCATTCAGCATTCAGCATTCACCTTCCCCCCAATTATGCATTGTGAATTATGAATTATGAATTGCCAAAAACGTGGTACCCCGGACAGGATTCGAACCTGCGACCCACAGTTTAGGAAACTGTTGCTCTGTCCAGCTGAGCTACCGGGGCGCCAACAAATTGGCTAGTCGCGCTTCACCGCCTGGATTGCGGCATAGACCTTTTCAGGGGTGAGCGGGAACTCGTACAGCCGCGCGCCTGTCGCATTGTAGATGGCGTTGGCGAAGACGGGGGCCGCGCCGTTGATGCAGATCTCGGAGACCGACTTCGCGCCGAACGGTCCCGTGTCCTCGTAGGAGGGGCAGAGAATCGTCGTCATCTTCGGCTTGTCGCGCATCGAGAAGATGTGATAGCCCGCGAACGACGCGTTCGTCATCTTTCCGCCCTTGTCGAACAGATACTCCTCGGTCAGGGCGTAGGAGATGCCGTTGAGGGTTCCGCCTTCGGTCTGTCCTTCGCAGAGGATCGGATTGATCGGCGTTCCGCAGTCGATCGTCGAGACGTAGTGCAGAATCTTGACGAACCCGGTCCAGGTGTCGACCTCCACCTCCGCAAAATGGGCGGCGAAGGGCGGCGGCGACTTCTCGGTGACGTGCGAGGCGGTTCCGATGATCTGGTACTGGTTGCAGGAATAGAGCGCGTAGCAGGCGATGTCGCCGTAGGTCACGCGCTGCGCGGGGTCGGCGTTGGAGACCACGCAGGCGTCCTCGCAGTGGCACTCCGCCTCGGGCAAGCCGAGCATCTCGGCGCCGGTGTGGAGAATCTGGCGCTTGGCGTCCGCGGCGGCCTTGCGCGCGGCCTCGCCGGAGAGGTAGGTCGTCGAGGAGGCATACGCGCCGACGTCGAACGGCGTCATGTCGGTGTCGGAGGAGTAGACGATCATCTTGTCGGTGGTCGTGCAGAGCTCCTCGGCGGCGATCTGGGCGAGGACCGTGTCCGAGCCCGTGCCGAGGTCCGTGGCGCCGACGAGCAGGTTGAACGAGCCGTCCTCGTTGATCTTGATCGAGGCGCCGCCCATGTCCACGTGCGGGATGCTCGAGCCCTGCATGAGGGCGGCCATGCCGATGCCGCGGCGATAGCGCCCGGTCTTCGTCCGCCAGTCGCCGCGACGGTCCCAGCCGATGGCCTCGGCGCCCTTGTTGATGCAGTCGTCAAGCGCGCACGACCCGATGGTCATGGGCACGCCTTCCTTGCCTTCGCCCAGCGCGGCGAACACGGGATGGCCCTCCCCGACCTGGATATGGTTCTTCAGGCGGAACTCCTTGGGGTCCATGCCCACGAGCTCGGCCGCCTTGTCGATGCTCGACTCCATGCCGAAGAACGCCTGGGTCGCGCCGAATCCGCGGTAGGCCCCGCCCACCGGCAGGTTCGTGTAGAGCACCTTGCCGTCGAAATGCACGTTTTCGCAGTGATAGAGCGGCAGCACCTTCGAGCCGGCGCAGGAGACCACGGTCAGCCCGTGCCCGCCGTACGCCCCGGTGTTGTTCCAGCAGTCCATGCCCACCGCGGACAGCGTGCCGTCCTTCTTGACGCCCAGACGGATCCGCACCCGCATCGGATGCCGCGTCCGCCCCGTGCGGAAGTTCTCCTCGCGCGTGAACCGCCAGAACACCGTGCGGCCCGTGCGCAGCGCCATCAGCGCGACGACGTCCTCCAGCAGCATTTCCTGCTTGGAGCCGAACGCCCCGCCGATGCGCGGCTTGATCACGCGGATCTTCTGCACCGGAATCCCCAGCGCGTAGGCCACGATGCGGCGCGCGTGGAACGGAACCTGCGTGGCCGACGTGATCACGATGCGGCCCGCCGAGTCCACGCGGCCGAACGTCGAGTAGGGCTCGATCGGCGTGTGCTGGGCGTAGGGCGTCTCATAGGTGTCGTCGAGATGGAAATCGGCCTCGGCCCAGCCCTTTTCGAAGTCGCCGGCCTCGCAGCCGACCTTCGCGACCAGGTTCTTCTGCGGCTCGTAGGGAATCGGAATCGGAACATGCGCCTCGGGCTCGTCGTGGATCACGGGGGCGCCTTCGGCCATCGCCTCGTCGATCGTGAAAACGGGCTTCAGCACCTCGTACTCCACCTTGATCTTCTCCAGCGCCGCGAGCGCCTGCTCCTCGGTCTCCGCCGCCACGGCCGCCACGCGGTCGCCCACGAAGCGGACCTTCTTGTCGAAGATGAACGTGTCGTAGGGCGACGGCTCGGGATAGCCCTGCCCCGCCGTCCCGTGCGCGATGCGCGGCACGTTGCCGTACCACAGCACGCACTTCACGCCGGGCATCTTCTCCGCTTCCGACACATCGATCGACTTGATGTTCGCGTGCGCGTGCGGACTCCACAGCATCTTGATGATCAGCGCATCCGTCGGCACCAGGTCCCCCACGTACGAATCCTTGCCCAGCGCCAGCTGCACCGCGTCCACCTTCCGCACCGAATGGTTGACCTCCTTCAGCCCTTCCGTCTGCGGCGTCGTCGGACGCTTCTCCTGCCCTCTGTCCATCGCTCCCTCCAATCCTTACCGGTTGCTCGCGCCTCTCCGAACGGTCAAAAACTATTCCGCCGCCGACTCTTCCACGGCCGGCTCGTCCGCCGTCTTCTTCGACTTTTTGCCCTTCTTCTTGGACTTCTTCGCCTTGTCCGCGCCGTCATCGGACGCCGCCGGCTCCTCCGCCGGGGCCTCCTCCGCCGCCGCGA
>JAEEGH010028958.1_pt1 | contig 10864 bp, 4 predicted proteins | sample 9134181 | NCBI WGS metagenome assembly JAEEGH01 (sample SAMN16246544, study PRJNA631951) | gut metagenome | biome: gut microbiome; feature: rumen; material: DP-attached | host: Bos | place: Iran: Karaj | collected 2018-10
GAGGTAACGGTCGGTGAGTTTCACGCAGGCTTCGATGGCCTCGGGCGTGTAGGTGACCAAGTGATGGTCTTCGTATCTCGGTTTGATGTTGTTCAAAATCTCGATGGTCTCGGCGGGTGTGGTGGGCTCGACGAGAATCTTCTGGAAGCGGCGCTCCAAGGCACCGTCTTTCTCGATGTACTGGCGGTATTCGTCAAGGGTGGTGGAGCCGATGCACTGCAACTCGCCACGCGCCAAGGCGGGCTTGAACATATTGCTGGCGTCGAGCGAGCCGTTGGCGTTGCCTGCGCCGACGAGGGTGTGGATCTCATCGACGAAGAGGATGATGTCGCGGTTGTTCTCCAACTCATTGAGGATGGCCTTGATGCGTTCCTCGAACTGACCACGGTATTTGGTTCCAGCCACGATGGAGCCGATGTCGAGCATCACAACGCGTTTATTAAATAAGGTGCGTGGCACGCGGTGCTGCACGATGCGGATGGCCAGGCCTTCGGCTATGGCAGACTTACCCACGCCAGGTTCACCGATGAGGATGGGGTTGTTCTTCTTGCGGCGGCTGAGGATCTGGGCAATGCGCTCGAGTTCGCGCTCGCGGCCCACGATGGGGTCGAGGCGGTTCTCTTCGGCAGCCTTGGTGAGGTCGCGGCCGAAGTTGTCCAACACAGGCGTCTTGCTCTTGATGTTGCTCGTCTTCTTAGGTTTCTCGGGTTGTGGCCGTATCTCATTCATCAAGTCGTCTTCTTCATCTTCTTCTTCATCGAAGAGGTTGGAGGCATAGCCTTGCTGTTCCTCGGGTGCCGACTCTTGCGGGTCGCTGTTCTCGGCCGTGAAGCGCAACAGCTCTTGCTTGAAGTTGTCGTAGTTGATGCCTTCAAACTCGAGGTTTTGCGAGATGATGTTGTTCTTCTCGTGCAGGATGGCCAGCATGAGGTGTTCGGAGCGGACGATGTCCGAATGGAACTCCTTGGCGATAATATAGGTGAACTTCAGCACGCGCTCCGCTTGTTTGGTCAGCGGCAATGCCAGCACTTGGCTGGAGTTGCTGTTGGCGGTGCGCACCGAGGCTTCCAGTTTCTTTGAAAACACTTCGATGTTCAGGTTGAGATTCTCCAAAATCTTGATGGCGCTGCTACCACCTTCCTTCAACATGCCCAAAAAAAGGTGCTCCAACCCGACGTATGCGTTCCCTAGGCGCTGTGCCTCCTGATGGCTAAGTGACAAAATGGCACGAACGCGGGGAGAGAATTTTGCATCCATATTATTATAATTCGTTAATTTTCAATACTTTAATAAAACATCCTACTTTTCACTTGTCTGATTCGTTCAGAGTGCAAAGGTACAAACAAAAACCGCGCCGCGCCATATTTTTGAAGAATATAATAAATCTATGTCCTATTACGTTTTAGTAATGTATTAATTCTATCTATTGAATAATTGAAAAGAATATGAGAAACAGATTTTTGATTTTGATTCCTCTCGTCTTATTCATCACTTTTACTGGTTGTTACAAAGGTAGGATTTCAAAGTTGAAAGGTTGCTCCTTTGAGCCAGAGCAGCTTGTTTCGGAAATCAAGCAGGAGTATGACGCCGATTCGGTAAGCATAACCTATCGAAGATTCAGGATGGAACCCTATTTGCCCTTGATAAAAGCCCCTGTGGTTGAGATTCTCAACCCACGAATGAAGTCGCTGGATTTCAAGACACTGGACAAGACTATGAAGGAACTTGATAAGCTCGATGATGAGATACACTTACGGGATAGCCTTGAAGAAGAGTTGAAGCCGATAGCGGAAAGAATAGTGAATGGGTGCAACCCAAGGAGATATAACGATCTTATTATAGACATTAGAAAGGTAAATGTATCGGGGAAAAAAACACATCAATTTGTGTTCAGTTACGAAGATCTTCTTGATGTCAAACAAACAAAGTCCCCTAAATAATATATATAAATATCAAATAAACTCTGTTCGGTCGGATTTGCAATCCGACTGATTGGAACCAGCGGATTTGTAATCCGCGCCTTTTTGTCGTTTTCGGATTACAAATCCTGATACTCAATGCCAGCGGATTGCAAATCCGCTGGAACGATAGCGGAAACGGAAGGGAAGTTTTTGCCTCTTTTTTGTCGAACCTATCGGATTATTTTGTATCTTTGCACCCTTATTTGTAAAAGCGAAAAATAGAACCAGAAAATGGACGAAAACAATATCAACAATCCTGAAAATCAGGAAGAAATGCCTGAAGAACTCTCGGGAGAAAAAATAATCAAAGTCAATCTTGAGAACCAGATGAAGTCGGCTTACATCGACTATTCGATGTCCGTCATCATCTCGCGTGCCTTGCCCGATGTGCGTGACGGCCTTAAACCCGTGCACCGTCGTGTGCTCTACGGCATGAAGGAATTGGGCGTCACCTCACGCAGCGGCTACAAGAAGTCGGCCCGTATCGTCGGTGAGGTGCTCGGTAAGTATCACCCGCACGGCGACTCGTCAGTTTATGACGCTATGGTGCGTATGGCTCAGAGCTGGTCGTTGCGCTATCCTTTGGTCGACGGTCAAGGTAACTTCGGCTCGGTCGACGGCGACAGCCCCGCTGCCATGCGTTACACTGAGGCACGCCTTCAGAAGATAGCAGAAGAAATGCTCGACGACCTCGACAAGGACACCGTCGACTTCCAGAATAACTTCGACGACTCGTTGCAGGAGCCTACCGTGCTGCCTACGCAGATTCCTACCTTGCTGGTGAACGGTACCAACGGCATCGCCGTGGGTATGGCCACCAACATGGCTCCCCATAACCTCAGTGAGTGCGTCGACGGCATCATCGCCTATATCGACAACCGTGAAATCACCACACAAGAGCTGATGCAATACATCAAGGCTCCCGATTTCCCGACGGCTGGCGTCATCTACGGCTACGAAGGTGTACGTGAGGCGTTTGAGACGGGTAGGGGACGTATCGTCCTCCGTGGCGAGACCCACTTCGAGGAACACAATGGCCATGAGCGCATCATCGCCACCTCCATTCCTTACCAGGTCAACAAGGCAGAGATGATCAAGAAGACCGCCGACCTCGTCAACGAGAAGAAGTTGGAAGGCTTGGCCGACATCCGCGATGAGTCTGACAGAAAAGGCATCCGCGTGGTGTATGAGCTGAAACGTGATGCCAACCCCGACGTGGTGCTGAACAAGCTATATCTGATGACCCCGCTCCAAAGCTCGTTCAACGTGAACAATGTGGCTTTGGTCAATGGTCGTCCCTATACCTTGAACCTCAAGCAGCTGATTGAGCACTTTGTGGCCCATCGTCACGAAATCATCTTGCGCCGCACGCGTTTCGAGTTGAAGAAAGCCGAAGACCGTGCCCATATCTTGGAAGGTCTGGCTCGCGCCATCGACATCGTGGACGAAATCATCGCCACCATCCGCGCCTGTAAGGGCGGCACGCCTGAAGCCAAGCAAGCCATCATGGACAAGTTCGGCTTCGACGACCCACAAGCCTCGGCCATCGTGGCTTACCGCCTCGGTCAGTTGGCTGGCCTCGAAATCAAGAAGATCTTGGACGAGTTGGATGAAATCCACGAACGCATCAAACATTTCCACGAAATTCTACAAAATGAGGAATTGCAGTTCCAGATCATCAAGGACGAACTGCTGGTCATCAAAGAAAAATATGGCGATGCCCGCCGCACCCAAATCGTGCCCGCCGCCGGTGAGTTCCGCATGGAAGACATCATCGCCGACGACGCCGTGGTCATCACCATCTCGCACCTCGGTTACATCAAGCGCACCCCGCTGACTGAATACCGCGTGCAGAGTAGGGGAGGCAAGGGCTCGAAGGGCTCTGCCACCCGCGACACCGACTTCATCGAGCATATTTTCACGGCCACTAACCACAACCATCTGCTCTTCTTCACCGAGCAGGGTAAGTGCTACAAACTCAGAGCCTTCGAGATTCCCGAAGAGGGCAAGAACAGCAAGGGCCGCGCCATCCAAAACCTGTTGCCGCTCGACAAGGACAACAAGGTGATGGCCTACCTCAACGTGAAGAGCATGAGCGATGAGGACTACCTTGAAAACAACTACATCATCCTTTGCACCAAGAAGGGTATCATCAAGAAGACCAACTTGGCTGCCTATAAGAACATCCGCCAAAACGGTATCATCGCTGTCAACATTCGCGAGGACGACCAGCTGCTTGAGGCTTGCCTCACCAGTGGCAACGACGAGGTGCTGATGGCAGTGCGTTCGGGCAAGGCTGTCCGCTTCAACGAGCAGACTGTCCGCCCGATGGGTCGTACCGCTACAGGTGTGAAAGCCATCACCTTAGGCTCACCCGACGACGAAGTCATCGGCATGGTGTGCATCAACGACCCGCAACAGACGGTGCTCGTCGTTTCAGAGAAGGGCTTCGGCAAGCGTTCCGACATCGACGACTACCGCATCACCAACCGTGGCGCGAAGGGCGTGAAGACCTTGAACATCACCGACAAGACCGGCGACCTCATCGCCATCAAGGGCGTGACCGACGACGAAGACCTGATGATTATCAACAAGTCGGGCATCGTGATTAGAATGGCCGTCAGTAAGTTGCGTGTGATGGGTCGTGCCACACAAGGCGTGAAGCTCATCGACCTGCGCGGCACCGACGAGATTGCTGCTGTCACCAAGACAGAGCATGAGGACGAAGAGGAAGTCCTTGAGGTTGTCGAAGGAGTCGAAGGACCGACCGACGGCACTGTTGAGCTTGCTGAAACGCCCAAATCGGAAGACGAAACCACTTTGGAACAATAATTGTAAGGAAACAAGATAATCAACGAATATTGTCAAACTTTAAATAATTGGAAAAATGAAAAAAGTAATGATTTTGCTGGCCGTCCTTCTCACCGCCAATGTGATGATGGCCCAAAAGAAAGACAGAACCGACGCCTACATGTACAACAAGAATGGCCAATATGAAAAGGCCATGATTTCCATTGAAAAGTGCGTCAACCACGAACAATTCCTTGGCATGAAGCCCGATGACCAGTCGCAGGCTTGGCTGTATCGTGCTGCCATCTATCAGAACATCCTCCAATCGGGTGACGAGGCTCTGATGGCCAAGGCTCCCAATGCTTTGGAAGTTGTTTACGAATCGTTGATGAACTGCATGAAGAATCCTGATTTCCTCGAGGATAACAAGCAGGAAATCTATCAGCGTGTGGGTAATGTCATGAACACCTATTATACTATGGGTGCCGACTTCTACAATGCTGGCAAATTTGCCGAAGCTGCCCCTATGTTCAAGAAGGCTTACGACATTGCCAAGTCATTGGGTAGCCCCGATGCCAACGACATGCTGAACTTCGCCGCCACTTCCGCTCTAAGAGCCCAGGACTACAACACGGCTTTGACTTACTTCACCGAGCTTCAGAGCAATGGTGTCGACAATGTCGATGTTTACAAACACCTCGCCGCTTGCTACAACGGTCTGGGCAATGCCGAGCAGGCTATGGCCATGATCAACGCTGGTCTGGAAAAGAACCCCAGCGATGCTGGTCTGATTCTCGAGAAGGTCAATGCCTACCTGAAGGAAGGTAGAGGCGCTGAAGCTGTTGAAGACCTCAACAAACTTCGCGAACTTGACCCCGAAAACGCTCAGTTGCTCTTCGTGCTGGGTACCATCTACGGCGATGAGAACAACAAGGATGTTTACGATGTCGAAAAGGCCCGTAAGTTCTACGAAGATGCACTCGCCATCAACCCGAACTATTACGATGCCACCTACAACATTGGTGTGCTCTACACGGGCATGGCCAACAAATACATCGAGCAAGCTAACGAAATCACTGGTTTTTCGAAGAAGGAACAAGAACAGTACAACGGCCTGATTGAGCAGGCTAACGAGTTGCTGCGTACGGGTCTTCCTTACCTGAAGCAGGCCTACGATGCTCAGCCTTCCGACGATGTGAAGAACGTGCTTCGTTCCATCTACGTAAAGCTGAACATGATGGAAGAAGTGAAAGCCTTGGAAAACAAATAAGGCCTTCCAATCCAAACAAAACGAGAAAGCCCCGAGAAATCGGGGCTTTTTTTGTGTTTTTATTTGGGAAACTCAATTTAGTTTCCTAATTTTGCCCTCATCAAATAATAAATACCATGACGAAAAACACTATTATGGGGCATATCATCAATTTGTTGTCGATTGCCTACGCCGATGGTGGCATCACCGAAGAGGAAAAAAACCTAATTTGTAATATCTCAGATAATCTAGGCTTGACCAATGAAGAGTTCAACCATTGTCTAGCCACTTGGCAGGAAACAGACGAAGACATCCTAAGGGTATCAATGCCCGAGGCGGAAGAGGATAGGATCGCCTTCTTGAAAAACATGACCCTGCTGATGATGATTGATGGCGAAATCAATGAGAACGAACGCCAATACATCACCAATGCTGCCGAGCTATATGGCTTCGATGGCGAGCAGGCTGTCAACTACTTGATTAAACAGATTCAAGAGGAATACGGCGGTGGTGGAGAAGAAGATGAAGAAGAGCAGGAGGAAGAGGAAGAAGAGGATGAATTGTTTGAAGGTGTTGTCGATGAAAACCGTATTGATTCGGTATGGTACGACCTGGAATCAAAAGACATCGAAGAAGCTTTCGACACCATCTATTTGTCAGCTCTGCGCAACGAGCAAGCTAGGGACATCTTTTTGGTCATTCCTGGCATCGACACGCGGCTGTTCAGGCTAACTGAGGAGCAAATTGATTTGGTAAAAACGACGGCCGAAAAAGGCTATCCTTTGGCCAAATATGTGTTGGGCCGCTATTATCAGGTGGTGAAGCCCGAGGGAAGTACCATGGGAGATGCAGGCGAGTTGCTGAAAGCCGCTGCCGACGAAGGCATAGCAGATGCCTATTTTGCTTTGGCTACTATGGTCGAGCAAGGCTATTACGGCCCTGTCAACACAGATACATACGATGAGTTGATAAACACAGCCTTGAAGGAGGGTAGTGCCATGGCCATCAGAAGCCATCTGTTGGATACGGTTCATGGCTTGCATGGCATGAAGGCCAATCCCAAGAAAGCCATCGATACCATCCTAAATAAGATCTACACCAGTGAGATGAACGAGAAGACCTATCCTTATTTCTATGCCGTGATGGGCGATGCCTATAAGGAAATGGGCAACGAATCAAAGGCGGACGAATGCTACGAGAAAGCTGTCGATTTGGGCTATTTTGAGGCTTCTGCTTCGAGGTTTGTGAACAAGATCAGTGGTCCCAACGCCGAGTTCAACAGGGAGATGTTCAACTTCTTCCTTGACTTCGGATGCGATGGAAAAGACCCCAACTGTTTCTTGTACAGAGCCTTGGAAGGCATTCATTTCTATGACAAGAAAGACGCTGCCCAACAACAGGTCCTCACTGAGAAGATTAAGGAAGACCTTGAGACAGCCGTGGATCTGGGTCAAGGCAGGGCAGCTTTCTATTTGGGCTATTGCAACTACTATGGCAAATATGGCTTTGCCGAGGACAACAACGCGGCCTGGCAATGGTTTTGCAAGGGCATAGATCTGGAGGATGGCTATGCCTATGGAGGTCTCGCCCAGATGGTGGATGAGGGCTTCTGTCCCCAAGGGCTGCCCGAAGACTTTGCCGCTACCTGCCGACTGAATGGCTTGCGACGGGGTAACCTAAGCCTTTTGGACAAGGTGCTGGAAGCCTATCGGGCAGGCAAGTTGCAGGACTGCGCTGACGAAATCGAGAAAATCTATATTCCCATGACCGAACAAGAGGACGACAACTCCGCCATCTCAACGCTGGTCGTTGTCAACGCGGACGGCAAAGCCTTGCTCTGCCATGTCGAGAAGAGCGAGTGGAACGGCGTGCCCGCCCTCATTGGCGCCAAACGTCTGGCTCCTATCCGAGTGAATGGCTTGGATGAGATAGGGAAGAGGATAGGTTTGACCGATCGTCTCACGGCATGGACCGACCTTGAGGCACCACGAAAAGGATTGCCTGTCAACGCTGTTTCGGCACAATTCTATCCCGGTATCATCGCAGGCGACATCGTCTTCTCGTTGGCCGACAACCTTTACGATCCCATGCCATTCTATGGCACCGAAGAGGCATTGGCCTTGATTAGCGCCTTGGGTGCCGATTTGGTGAATCCCGAGGTTCAAGAACTGAATGTCCTGGTCAAGGAGAGGAACCCCATCCAGCCGACACGCAGCATGCTGAGCAATGATGGGTTCATCGCAAGGGTCGAACCTGATTGTAAGACCTACATCTTGACATGTGGCAAGGACTTCTTCAAGTTGTTTGAAGAGGAGATGTACGATCCCGCAAGACTCGATAGCCTTTATGCAGTGGGCCAGCGGTTGACACTTCCAGGTCGTCTAACTGCTTGGATTGACAACACCGCCTTGCGCAAACAGATGGTCGGGATGAACACCATTAAGGACAACATAGTTGGCAACAGCTTCTATCCTGGCAAGGTTGCCGACAATATCTTCATTGGCATGGAAGACGAAAATTTCAATATGATGACGTTCAGCAGTACAGCTCAACTGAAGATCACCCTCATGGCCATGGGTATAATGCCGGAGGACATCATTGAGGTGAATGATAAGTAAGGCAAAAAAACTTGCTTTTTATCTTTCTTTAATGAAAAACACTATCTTTGCAGGATAATCCAATGAAAAACTAACTCTTATTCCATACAATATGTTCGAAATCTTACACAAAGAAACCTTCGCGGCTGAGACCTACCTCATGGATGTCTATGCGCCGCGTATCGCCCATTCGGCCCTGCCGGGTCAGTTTCTCATCATCAAAATGGAGGAGAACTCGGAGCGTATTCCTTTGACCATCAGCGACTACCATCGTGTCAGAGGAACGGTGACCATCGTCTTCAAGGCCATCGGTGAATCGACCAAGAAGATGGCTGAATACAAGGAAGGCGACCGCTTTGCCGACATCGTCGGTCCTTTGGGCAAGCCTTCTGAATTTGCCACGATGACCGCCGAGGAGTTGCGTAAGCGCTCGTTCGTCTTCATCGGTGGTGGTGTGGGTATCGCACCAATCTATCCGCAGGTGAAGTGGTTGAATGACCATGGTGCCACGGCCGACTGTATCATCGGCGCCCGTACCAAGGACCTGCTCATCTTCGAAAAGGAATTGGCCGAGGTCAGTAACCTGTATGTCACCTCCGATGACGGCTCTACGGGTCGCAAGGGTTTGGTGACCGATGTGTTGCGCCAGTTGGTGGCCAGCGGCAAGCAATATGACGAAGCCGTGGCCATTGGTCCTATGATTATGATGAAGTTTGCCACCAAGACCTGCGAGGAGTTGGGTATCCGCTGCACGGTGTCGCTCAACTCGATCATGGTTGACGGCACAGGTATGTGCGGTGCCTGCCGTGTGAGCATTGGTGGAAAGACCAAGTTCACCTGCATCGATGGTCCCGAGTTCTTGGGTAAGGATGTCGACTTCGACGAGGCCATGAAACGTCAAGCCATGTATAATAATGTGGTGACGCGCAAACAGCTCCAAGCAGAGGAGAAAGCCGAAGGCCACAAGTGCCATATCGGAGGCATCTCTGAAGAGAGCTTTGACAAGAAAAAACGTGTTCCCGTGCCGGAGCAGAAGCCCGAGATTCGCGCCCACAACTTTGACGAGGTGTGTCTTGGCTATTCGGCCGACATGGCCATCATGGAAGCCCAACGCTGCCTGCACTGCAAGAACCCGCAATGCGTGGAGCATTGCCCTGTCAGCGTCAACATCCCGGACTTCATCGCTCGCGTGGCCCAAGGCGACTTCGCAGGCGCTGCCGGTGTCATCAGCTGCGAATCGGCATTGCCTGCCGTATGCGGCCGTGTATGCCCGCAGGAGACCCAGTGCGAAGGTGCCTGCGTGATGGGCAAGAAGTTCGAGCCTATCGCCATCGGTAAACTGGAGCGTTTCGTAGGTGACTACGCCATCGAACACGACCTGCACTTCAGCAGCCAAAGCATTCCGAACGGTCACAAGGTTGCTATTATCGGCAGTGGTCCATCAGGCTTGACCTGCGCCAAGGACCTGCTCTCGATGGGTTACGATGTCACCATCTTCGAGGCCTTGCACGAGTTGGGTGGCGTGTTGATGTATGGCATTCCGTCGTTCCGTTTGCCAAAGGACACCGTCGTGAAGAAAGAGGTGGAGAGCGTGCGTAAGTTGGGCGCCAAGTTCGAGAAGGACGTGGTCGTCGGTCGCACTATCACCATCGACGAGTTGATGAAACGCGAAGGCTTTGAGGCTGTGTTTGTCGGCTCGGGTGCTGGCTTCCCGATGATGCTGAACGTGCCAGGCGAGAACCTCTGCGGTGTGGTTTCGGCCAACGAGTTCCTGACCCGTAACAACCTGCTCTTCGCCTATAAGGAAGGCTATCAGACCCCGAACTATGTGGGTAAGAAAGTCGCCGTTGTCGGTGGCGGTAATGTGGCCATGGACGCCGCGCGTACCGCTTTGCGTCTCGGTGCCGAGGTGCATATCGTCTACCGTCGTTCCGAGGCCGAGCTGCCTGCGAGAGTGGAGGAGGTGCACCATGCCAAGGAAGAAGGCGTCATCTTCGACCTTCTGACGGCTCCCGTTGAGGTGCTGGGTGATGAAAACGGCTGGGTGAAAGGCTTCAAGTGCGTGAAATGTGAACTGGGCGAGCCTGATGCCTCTGGCCGCAGAAGCCCCGTTCCGATCAAGGACTCGGAGTTTGTCCTCGATGTCGACATGATCATCATGGCTTTGGGTACCTCGCCGAACCCGCTCATTGGTAGCACGACCCGCAACCTCGACTTGAACAAGAAGGGTTGCATCGTGGCCGATGAGGTAGGCACGACCTCACGTC
>JAEEGH010028959.1_pt1 | contig 10864 bp, 8 predicted proteins | sample 9134181 | NCBI WGS metagenome assembly JAEEGH01 (sample SAMN16246544, study PRJNA631951) | gut metagenome | biome: gut microbiome; feature: rumen; material: DP-attached | host: Bos | place: Iran: Karaj | collected 2018-10
GTTCAGCTCGGAGGATAATTACGGTTACCGAAACCAGAACTTCTCGGCAGAGTGGCGTTCCATCTTGAACGAGAAGATAATGGCTACGCTATCAGCCGGGCTTGACCATTACGACTATTTCAACGAGGACAAGAGCGTGCCGACAATGGCTGCCCGCCTGAGTTTCGGTATTGACCAGCTATGGGCTAAACTGCACATCCGACATCGTCTGTCGGAGAAGAACACACTATCTTATGGTCTCTCGGTGCAGCATTATAACGTACAGGCTGGCAAATATGAGCCTGTGGGTGCAGAATCAAACATAACTACGGACCAGCTGCAACGAGAGAAGGCTATGGAGAGTGCAGTATATATTGACTATGAACGCCAGTTAACAGAGAAGTTGTCCGTTTCGGCCGGTTTGCGCTATTCGATGTTCAATGCTCTTGGGCCTCGCGACGTGAATCATTATGCAGCAGGTGAGTTGCCTTCAGAGCGCACATTGCTGGATACACGTTACGAGTCGGGCATCATCAAGACCTATCATGCCCCAGAGGTGCGTCTGTCGGCTCGTTACGCCATCAAGGAGAACCTCTCTTTGAAGGCCGGATTCAACACGATGCACCAATATATCCATAAGGTGTCGAACACCTCCATCATGTCGCCTACCGATATCTGGAAGCTTTCCGACCTGAACATCAAGCCCCAGAACGGCTGGCAAGTGGCAGCAGGCATCTATCATGAGACGAAAGACAAGAATTATGAGTTCTCTGCCGAGGTTTACTACAAGCACATCAACGATTATCTCAACTACCGCAGTTCAGCTGTTCTGCTGATGAACCATCACTTAGAGACCGATGTCATCTCAACCACAGGCAAAGCCTACGGCATAGAACTGCAAGCGAAGAAGCCCACCGGCAAGCTGAACGGATGGATCAGCTATACGTTCGCACGCTCGCTGCTCCGCCAGGACGACAAGCGAGTAGCTATGCCGCAGAACAATGGCGACTGGTATTCCACGGAATATGACCGTCCGCATGAGGTGAAAGCCGTTGTCAACTTCAAGTTTACTGAGCGGTACAGCTTTTCCAGCAACTTCAACTATGCCACAGGTCGCCCGACAACATTGCCTGCCGGCAAATACTACAACTCGCGCAACCAGAAATTCATGCCGTACTATTCAGACCGCAACACCTACCGTATTCCTGATTACATGCGGCTGGACCTTGCGTTCAACATCGAGCCAACCCACAAGCTGACCAGCTTCCTGCACACATCGTTCTCGTTTGGTGTGTACAATGCCCTTGCACGCAAGAATGCTTACAACGTCTATTACGTTACCGAAGGCCAGGAGATCAAGGGCTATAAGCTTTCCGTATTCGGCACAGCTATTCCTTATGTTTCAATTAACATGCGATTCAATTAAGATGATGAAACTAAGAAGAACGACACGCAATCTCATGCTATACCTTTTGGTTAGCGCATGTACACTAACAAGCTGTATAGAGGAATACAATGCAGACATCAGCGCAGAGGATTCCAACCTGCTCGTCGTTGAAGGCACGATATGTTCCGGAAAGCTGAATAAGTTCACCCTGACGCGCACCTTGCCGCTGAGCGTGGATCATGAGTATATGCCCTATTGGACCAATGAGACCTATGGGGTCAATGGGATTTATACGCCCTATACCCAAATGGTCTATGGAGCAGCGGTCTCCGTTCGCGGCAGCGACGGCTCTGAATATAGGGCGGAGTTTGAACGTGGATGTTATGAATGCTGGATTGGCGAACTTGCCCCTGACGTGGACTACTTCCTGCATATCGAGGCTGACGGCGAGGTGTATGAATCGGAGCCCCAGAAGCCTCTTCGTACCGAGGAGATAGCAGCAGTTGTGGCTGTGCAGAACATGCCAGAAAGCGACATCGACGTGCTCGTCACCCCCGAAGCTCCCTTTGAGCCCGACAAGGTGAACTACTACACGTGGACGTGTGAAGAGACGTGGGAGGTACATTCCGACTATACCACCATCGTGTATTTCGACACTAAAAAAATGAAGCCTGGCTTCGACCGCAACCAGTTCCCGCATCGCGGATGGATTGACACCGTAGCCCCTGACGTCACGGTAGGCTCCAGCAACAACTATGACGGCCAGCATATCCAGCGTCTCAAGATATACGACATAGACCGCGGCGACGAGCGCATGTACTACAGGTATAGCGGCCTGTTGCATCAGCGGGCCATCTCGAAGGCTGAGTATGAGTACGAGCTTGCCCGTCGGCAGGCCAGTTCCGAGATGGGAGGCCTATTCACACCCCAACCATCAGCTCTGCCCACCAACCTGCGCTGCCTCACGTCGAGCAAGCACGTCATAGGCTACGTGGGGTGCTCGCTGAACACCAGCGAACACCGATTCTTTCTCGATGCCGACGATTACAACATCTACAACCCCATACGCGAAGACACCCGCTTGTGGATAGATAACCCCAAAAACAGCGACTGTCTCCGATTGATAGATAATGGCATGTTCCTGTGCGACTGGATAGATCATTCAATGATACCTGGTGGTAAGGTGCGCGCAGCCTGGGCATTCCCCTATCAGCTCGACGTCAGGTATAAAGGGGCCTATATCGAGAAGCCCGACTTCTGGCCAGAGGGGGAGGAGTAACTTGTTACAATGTAAAAATGATAAAATGTAAAAATGTAAAAACATGAAGCGGTATATATCTTTCATTACTAAATCGTTAACTTTTTACATTGTCGCCATACTGATGGCGACCAGTGCTTCAGCTGTGACCATCGAGACTGACCGCACGTGGTATCTCGCAGGAGAGCCGATGCAGGTCAGCGTGAGTGCCGACGAGGCCGTGATAGCCTACGCCGAACTATGCGACACCTATGGCCTGGCGGCGGGCGTCATCATTGGCCTGCACGACGGCAAGGGGACGGGTACCATTGAACTGCCCCAGAACCTCCACAGCGGCTACTACCTACTGTCGGCCTATACGCGCAACAGCATCCAGGTGTCACAACAGCTCGTCGCCGTCGTCAACGTACTTCACAAGAGCGAGGACGACGACATAGAGTGGATAGAAGCCAATGGTCAATCGTCAACGGATAATGCTCAATGGTCAATGAATAATGGTCAATGGTCAATGGTCCGCTCGGCCGAAGGACGCTTGCAAGGCAAGAATGGTCAATGTCCCGAAACCGAGGGGCACATCGTCATGGCGCGTGTCAAGAACGTCTACGACGGCACTACTTACAGAGACCGCCAGATTCGCCCCTCACTAAGCATCGTGGGCAAGCAGATACACTATTTCGAGGGACAGATGACCAACGACTCCACAGCCGTCTTCTACACCTACGGCATACACGGCCGCCAGCCCTTAGTGCTCTCAGCCGTGACAGCTACGGGCGTCAGTCTGCCCATCGAGGTCATCAGCCCCTTTGCCACACTACTGCCCAAGCAACTGCCCCACCTGGTGTTCCACTACAAACGCAGCGAGGTGGAAGCCCGCTCCATCGGCATGCAGTGCCACCAGATGGCCATTGCACCAGTCAAGCGTGAGCTGAAGTTAGGCGACCTGGCCGACGATACAGCCGAGGAGGGCGTGCCGCTGGACTACGATGAAACCCTGTTCGGCATCAAGCCCGACCTGTCGTACAACCTCGACGAGTACCGCCAGTTCCGCACCATCAGGGAGGTGCTGCTCGAATATGTGAACTGCGTCCGAAAAATAAAGCGGAATGGCGTAACGCGACTCATAGTCCGCAAAGAGTTGGGGCACTACAACAACACCTGGCCAGCAGTCGTGTTTATCGACGGCATGCCCGTCAACGACATTGAACGGCTGCTTAACTACGATGCCCGCCGCATCCACTACATCAACATCTACCCAGGCCAGTACACTTTTGGCAACGGCATCTACAACGGCATCCTGTCGCTGATTTCGCGCACTGGCCGGCTCACCAACTATCCTGTAGAGCCCAACGTGCAGTATCTGGTGTATGAATTTCCAGAGACGTAAAATAATTCGCAAATTATTTTGTTATTCACGCGAATTGCACTACCTTTGCACCCGAAAACAAAAAAGAAGAGAAAAAGATGAATTTATTCAGGAAAATTGCGGGTGGGGTCTTGATGGCCATTTTGATGCCGCAGGTAGTGAGTGCCCAGGTGGATCTTAAAGATGTGGAGGGCTATTTGGATGCCGATTTCGTCAGTCATTATATGTGGCGTGGTCTGGATCGTGCAGGCATTTCCATCCAGCCGACGGCTTACGTCAGCTATCAGGGGCTGACCCTGAAGATGGACGGCAGTACAGGCCTGAGAAGGGATGATATTCAGGAGATTATTTTTACGTTGGGCTACGAGAACAGTGGCTTCAACATCGGCGTTACCGATTACTGGATGTCGGGACTTGACACTCACGACCGTTATTTCTACTATGGTAAGGACGGCGGTCATCAGATAGAGGGTAACATCGGCTACTCGTGGAAGTACGGCAGCATTCAGGCCTATACCATGTTTGCAGGCAACGACTTCAAGTACTCCGGCGACCGGGCTTTCTCTACCTATGTCGAGCTGGCCGTCCCCTTCAAGTTGGGTGGGCTGAACTGGCGCGTGGCTGCTGGTGTCACTCCTTTCGAGAGCGGCTGCACGGTGGAAACCTATACTGACAAGTCGACAGGTAAGGCAGCCAAGCGCACAGCCTATACTTATGCCGAGGGTTTTGCCTGCGTGATGGCTTCCATCCGTGCGACAAAGACACTTGACTTAGGTTTCTCGAACCTGCCGGTGTTTGCCGAGTTCCATACCAATCCTTATTTACAGACAGCCAACATCGTGTTTGGCGTCACAATTTGTCCGTTTAGCGGGCGCTAATGAATAAAGAATCGAAGAATAATGAATAAAGTTCAGTATTTTATGGCAGGTGCCATGCTGACCATGCTGGCCGCCTGTGGAGGAAAAGAGTTTAAGGTGGAGGGTGAAGTGGCCAATGCCAAGGACTCGGTGCTGTATTTTGAGAATGTCGGTCTGGATGGCATCAGCGTGCTCGACTCTGTGCGCCTTGGCGATGACGGTAAGTTTGCTTTCAGCGAGGCTGCTCCTGAGGCTCCTGAGTTCTACCGCCTGCGCATCAGCGACCAGATTATCAACGTGGCCATTGACTCTACAGAGGTGATTACCGTCAAGACCCAATACCCGCAGATGGCTACCAAATACGACATCAGCGGTTCGGACAACAACCAGAAAATCAAGGAACTGGCCCTGAAGCAGATTGACCTGCAAGTCCGTGCCATCTCCCTGGAGCGTAGCGGCAGTCTGCCGATGATAGCACTACGTGACTCGCTGCAGCGTATGGTCAACACCTATAAGGAAGAGGTGAAGCGCGACTATATCTTCAAGGAGCCTTTCAAGAGCTATGCCTACTTTGCTTTGTTCCAGACGTTGGGACCGTGGCTTATCTTCGACCCGAAGAACAACAGCGAGGACAGCAAGGTGTTTGCTGCTGTTGCCACCAGTTGGGACACGTTCCACCCGGGAGCCTTGCGTGGTGAGAACCTGCACAACATTGCCATTGAGGGCCTGAAGAATGCCCGCATCATGGAGGCCAAGCGGCAGGCCCAGAGCGTTGACCAGACCAAGATTGTGGAGTCGGGAGTCATCGAAGTGGAGCTGCCTGACAATCATGGCCAGGTACGCCGCCTTACTGATATGGCGGGCAAGGTGGTGCTGTTGGACTTCCACCTGTTTGCTATGGAGGATTCGCCCAAGCGCATCCTGATGTTGCGTGAGTATTACAACAAGTACCATGCGCAGGGCTTTGAGATATTCCAGGTATCGCTTGACAGCGACGAGCACTTCTGGAAGCAGATGACAGCCGCGCTGCCTTGGATTTGTGTGCGCGATGCCGATGGCCTTGGCTCGAGGTTAGCCGTTTCCTACAATGTACCCGAACTGCCCGAGTTCTTCCTGATAGACCGCAACAACAACCTGATCAAGCGCTCTACTCAGATCGAGGACCTGGATGTGGAAATCAAGAAGCTACTCTGATTTCTCCAGTGTTCCAAGCGTTCCGAGGAAGTCCTTGGCCAATGCAAGCCCTTCAGGTGTAGCGCTGAATTCAGTTTCCTGGAAGGCCTCGTAGGTCTCAGCGGCCTCTTCATCCATGCCCAGCCCCTTTTGTGCCTGCGCCTTGTAGATGTCGTAGCGTCCTAACTGTCGGTCTATGTAGCCGGCATCCACGTCGGGCCGCATCTCATATTCGCCAAGCAACTCTCCGAAGTAGCGCGTGTAATAGAGGGCCTCTTGGTATTTCTTGGCCATCACGCAGTAGTGGGCCACGTTGACGAGACCAGCAATGGCATCCTTGTACGAAGCGTCGTTATGCTTCTTCTTGATGTTCTCCAAGTGCTTCTTGTAGGCACGGTAGAAACCGTGGTTGCTCTCGTCCACCTGTATGCCGGTGACGGCCTGGCAGCAGCCGATATAGATGAGCAGGTTCACATAGTCGCTCGTTGTATCGCACTTCAATGCCTCCAACCGCTCTACGGCAGGAACGGTCAGGGCCAGCGTCTCCTTGTAGTCGCCCTTGATGTTGAGCAGGGTGGCCAGATGGCTTGCCGTCTTGGCATACATGACAAGGTCGTCCTCGCTTTCAGACTTTGCGCCGGCTTCCATCGAGGCTCTCCAACAGCGTTCTGCCATATCCTTCTGCTTCTGGCGGTCGTAGGCATAGCCTCGCCAGTAGTTGGCTTTCACGGGCGAGAGGCTGCCCGCTTTCTCCAGACTGTCAGACAAAGTTAGCAACTTCTCATAGTCCTTGGCCCGATGGGCGGCTTCCATCATCTGGTCGACTTTCGCTCTCTGTTCTTTCTGCGAACTGTCACCACAGGCCGTTATCATCAGCGCGGTTGCTACAGCCGCAAGCATCCATAGTTTTTTCTGTTTCATAATTGTATTAAGTTAGTGTTTCGTTAAAAGCTCTGGAGCCAGGCTTTCAGTTCCAGAACCAGCTCAATGTGGTAGTCGAACGATTCCCTGTAGCCCCAGCCGTGCCCGCCGGTAGGATAGACGTGAACTGTGGCGGGCACATCGTGGCGGATGCACTCCTGATAGTAGTTGGCGCTGTTGATGGGCAGCACCAGCGTGTCGTCATCACTTAGCGCGATAAATGCACGAGGTGTGACACGAGTCACTTGCAGTTCGTTGCTGTAGAGCCGTTCCAGTTTCTTCTTGGGTTTCTCGCCAAGCAGGTTGTCGTGCGACCCCTGATGGGTGAAAGCCGGATCCATCGTGATGACGGGATAGAAGAGAATCTGGAAATTGGGTGCTGCATCGCCGGTAGCGTGGGTGGCAATGGTCGAGGCCAGATGACCACCAGCCGACGAGCCCATGATGCCCACCTGCTGCGGATTGATGTTCCATTGCTTGGCATTGCGGCGCACCAGTCGCATGGCCTCCTCGGCATCGCTGACGGGCACCTCGCAGTTGCCTCGTGGCATGCGGTATTTCAGTACGATGGCAGCAATGCCCTCGCGATTGAAGAAGGGTGCCCAGTCGTAACCCTCATGGTCCATAGCCAGAAAGCCGTAGCCTCCGCCCGGACAGATGACGACGGCTCGTCCTGTGGCCTTCTTCGCGTCAGGCAGGAAAACGGTCACCTTGGCTGTATCGGTGGGGTTGCCGTTGGCATTGGGAGCACCTTCAGGCCACAGGTTGTAGGTCTTTCCCTGCTGTGCCGCTGCCGCCATTGCTGTCATTGCCATGATCATTGCTAATAGTTGTTTAGTTGCTTTCATTGTCGTTGTTTCAGATTGTATTGGGCAAAGGTACGAAAATAATCAGAGAACTGCAAGCCTTTCGCCATTTTATTTGGCCGCTCTCATTTTTTTTCGTACCTTTGCCCTCAGAAATCAACTAACGAGCGTATGAAGAAGACATTATTTCTTTTGCCGATGTTGGCCTTGTCAGCTCTCTCGGTACAGGCGAAGGTGAGGTTGTCGCACCTGATAAGTGACAACATGGTGCTACAACAGCAAACGGAGGCCAGACTCTGGGGCTGGGCGAAAGCAGGAACAACGGTAAAGGTGACGCCTTCGTGGCAGCAGGCGGCCACCGTAAAGGCTGGGCGTGACGGCAAATGGCTCGTCAAAGTGAAGACGCCCAAAGCCAGCTACGACCCGTTATGGATAAAGTTTGACGACGGCGATGGTGAAGTCACCGTCAGGAATGTGCTGAGCGGCGAGGTGTGGGTGTGCGCAGGGCAGTCGAATATGGAAATGCCTGTGAAGGGCTTCTGGGGGTGTCCCGTCAAAGACTACAATCAGGTAGTTATCGATGCCAATAACCACCGTGCCGTGCGGTCGGTAAAGATTCCCAGCATCATGCGCATGGAGCCGCAGGAAGATGCTCAATGCGAATGGCGTGAGTGTGGGCCACAGACGGTGAGCGACTTCTCGGCTACGGGCTATTTCTTTGCCCGCACCATGCACCAGGCTCTGAACATCCCCATTGGCATCATCGAAGCCAACAAGGGCGGCACTCGTGTGGAAAGCTGGCTGACTAAAGAGAACTTGCAGAAGTACACGCAGGAGCCTACCGACTCGGCTGGCATCGTAGCCTTCAAGCCCGACCAGGACTATCTTCGCGGACTGCTGTGGGGCAACGGCACGTTCAACCCTATCCTGAACTACACGGTGAAGGGCATCCTCTTCTATCAGGGCTGCTCGAACGTTGGCGATCCCGGCAACCAGTATTCCGAGCGGTTGAAGCTGTTGGTGGAGCAATGGCGCAGGCAGTTTGGATTGGGCGAGATACCTTTCTACTTCGTCGAGATTGCACCTTATCACTATGATGATGTGAACGGTACGCAGGGTGCCTTGCTCCGTGAACAGCAGCAGCGGGCTGCCCGGATTATCCCCAATAGCTCATTGGTATGCACCAACGACTTGGTCTATCCCTATGAGACAACGCAGATACATCCCGCACAGAAACAGCAGGTGGGTGAGCGTCTGGCCTATACCGCCCTGAACCGTGACTACGGCTTTGAGCAGGTGCTCTACACGAGCTCGTCGTACAAAGACATGATGGTGAAAGGTGATACCATCTTCATCCACTTGCAGGACAACTACCATGCCGATGCGCCTTTCGAGATGATTGAGGGCTTTGAGATAGCTGGCGACGACCGCGTGTTCCATCCGGCCAAGGCGCAACACTTCTGGCAGCCCGGCGGCGGCTATTGGGACGAGGCCATTATCGTGAGCAGTCCCGAAGTGAAGCAGCCCGTGGCTGTACGTTATTGTTTCAAGAACTTCCAGATGGGCAATGTGAAGAACGCCGCCAACTTGCCGCTCTTCCCGTTCCGTACAGATAATTGGTAAGCGATGCATCCGTTAGAGAAATTCAAGTTCTGTCCTGTGTGCGGTAGCGCCAACTGGGCGGAGCACAACTTCAAGAGCAAAGCGTGCGGCGACTGTGGCTTTGTGTACTACGCCAACCCCAGTACGGCCACAGCGGCCTTCATCCTGAACTCGCGTAACGAGATGCTCGTTGCGCTGCGTGCTAAAGAGCCAGCCAAGGGAACACTTGACCTCGTCGGCGGCTTCGTCGACATGGATGAGACCATCGAGGAGGGCATGCGCCGCGAGATTCTGGAGGAGACGGGCTTAGAGGTGGATGACGTTCGTTACCTCTTCTCGACCCCCAACCAGTACCTTTACAGCGGCATGTATATCCACACGCTGGATGCCGACTTCGTGGTTCGTGTGGCTGACGACGTGAAACCAAAAGCAGCCGACGATGCCGCCGACTGCCTATGGATTCCCGTTGAGGACGTTGACCCTGCAGAGTTCGGACTGACGTCCATCCGCCATGCCGTAGAGCACTTCCTCGCCGAGCGTTTGTGGGAGAAGTATTAGGGCCGCGTCTGGCCTTCGCCTTCAATCAGCCATTTATACGTCGTGATTTCCTCCAAGGCCATTGGGCCGCGGGGGCCAAGCTTCTGCGTGGAGATGCCAATCTCTGCGCCGAGGCCGAACTGTGCACCGTCGGTGAAGCTGGTCGGAGCATTCCAGTAGACGCAGGCGGCATCGACGTGGGCCTGGAACTTGCGGGCAGCCTCAACATTCTCTGTGATGATGGCCTCGCTGTGGCCGGAACCATGCTGGTCAATATGTGCCAAGGCCTCATCGAGCGAACCTACAGTCACAACATTCATCTTATAGTCCATGAACTCCGTATCGTAGTATCTCTCATCGTTGAAGAAAAACTCAACCTTTCCCTCCATCGGAGCCAGCAAAGCAGCAAGGTCTGCCTCCCTGTCCTTGTGGATGAGCAGCGTATCGAGTGCGTTACAGACTGACACTCGTCGTGTCTTTGCGTTGTTGACAATAGCGCGTCCTTTATCGATGTCTCCGTCTTTGTCAAAGTAAATATGAACCACGCCAGCACCTGTCTCGATGACAGGAATCCGGGCAGTGTCGCGCACGAAGTCGATGAGCTTGCGGCCACCGCGGGGGATACAGAGGTCAACGTAGCCCACGGCGTTCAGCATCTCGCCCGTGGCCTCATGGGTGGCGGGCAACAGCGTCACCACGTCGGGATTGACTCCAAATTGCGCCAGTACCTCGTGAATCAGCGCTACACCTTCCTCGTTTGAGGCGACTGCGTCGCGTCCTCCCTTTAGCACACATGCATTACCGCTCTTGAAGCACAAGGAGAAGACGTCGTAGGTGACGTTCGGACGTGCCTCGTAAATCATACCAATAACACCGAAGGGCACGCTCACCCTGCACAACCGCAGCCCGTTCGCCAGCGTCTTCTGCTTGGTGACGTGGCCGAGCGGCGAGGGTAGGGTAGCAACGTTGCGCATGTCGCCA
>JAEEGH010028961.1_pt1 | contig 10864 bp, 11 predicted proteins | sample 9134181 | NCBI WGS metagenome assembly JAEEGH01 (sample SAMN16246544, study PRJNA631951) | gut metagenome | biome: gut microbiome; feature: rumen; material: DP-attached | host: Bos | place: Iran: Karaj | collected 2018-10
ATCGGATTCTTCCTTGTGCCGATTCTATTCGGGTAAAAAATGGCGTGAAGAGTAAGAACCGGTTTCAGGCAATAACTAATAGCTGAGGGAACTGATCAAGGGAACACCGAAAAACCACGGGATCTGACCTATTGCGTTATCAATGATTTGAGGTAATGAAACATGAACGATTATATTGCATACTGCGGGCTGGACTGTGAGCGCTGTGAAGCCCGTCTTGCAACCGTGAATAACGACGATTCCTTAAGGCAAAAGATCGCGCATGAGTGGTCTGAACTAAATGGCGCAGAGATCACCCCGGAGATGATCAACTGCTCCGGCTGTCGGATCGAAGGTGTTAAAACACCTTACTGCGATTCGCTGTGCCCGATTCGGCAATGTGCCATGAGCCGGGGCATTGAAACCTGTGGAAGCTGCAGCGAGATGGACGGCTGCGAATAGCTTGGCATGATCGTTAAAAACAATCAATATGCACTGAGGAACCTGAAGGAATACTCCTTCATTGCGCTGCGTGATCGCCCTGAATTGAAAGACCTTGCAGCTTCCTGGTTTCACGAAAAATGGGGTGTGCCTAAGCAGGCTTATCTCGACTGCATGACGGCATACCTGGACCGGGAGACGGAATACGGATGGTATCTGTGCATGAACGGTGAGCGAATCGTCGGTGGACTGGGGGTCATCGATAACGACTTCCATGACCGCAAAGATCTGACACCGAACGTCTGTGCGGTGTATACCGAAGAGACCTGCCGCGGCCAGGGAATCGCCGGGCGGCTGCTGGACATGGCAGTGGACGATATGCGTACCAAAGGCATTACGCCTTTGTATTTAGTCACCGATCATATTGGTTTTTATGAGCGTTATGGCTGGGAGTTCCTCTGCATGGTGCAGGGTGACGGCGAACCGGAAATGACAAGGATGTATATTCACAGGTGAGATGTTCATGACACGATTCCCTGTATCCAAGAAGATGATATGCTGTTGAAGAGCCCGGAAAGCATACCTGAAGGCACGGAGGTTTGTATTGATCAGCAAAAAGCTTAGTACCGTTATATTTGATATGGACGGCGTGATCTTCGATTCGGAAAAGGCCTGTCTTGATGTCTGGAAGGAACTGGCAGGAGAACTCGGCCTAGAGAATATCGAAGACGTGTTTAAGAGTTGTATCGGAACGACTTCAGCCATGAGCTTCCGGATCCTGACAGAAGCTTACGGCGGAGAATTCGATGCAAGAGCTTTTCAAAGCGCGGCAAGTGAGCGCTTTCAGGAAAAATACAGCGGCGGAAGGCTTCCGATCATGTCCGGGGTGAAGGAAATACTTTCCTTTTTGAAAAACAACGGTATACGTATCGGAATAGCTTCCTCAACAGGAGAAACTACGGTGCGGCGAGAGCTTGCCGAGGCAGGTCTGGCCGGTTATTTTGAGACGATCACCTGCGGCGACATGCTGAGGAAAAGCAAGCCGGAGCCGGATATCTATCTGCTGGCGTGCAGAAATATGGGTGTTGTTCCCGAAGAGACAGTTGCCGTCGAAGACAGTTTCAACGGTATACGGTCTGCGTGGTCTGCAGGACTGATCCCCGTGATGGTACCTGATCTGATACCTGCAGATGGTGAAATGTATGAGAAGGCCGAAGCTGTTGTGACAGACCTGTTTGAAGCGAAGCTGTGGATAGAGCAGCGAATAAACAGACAAAACCGTGAAGACGGAAAGTAAAAGGAAAAGCGTGCCGGCAGAGAAAAACTATTTTTTTCAAAACCCCGAAATCAGATGATTTTCCGGGGTTTTGTTATACCCGGATATTTTGACCGAAAAAGTACTTGAAATTGATTTTAAATCATATTAGCCTTTTGTCAGGATATTCGTATCATGCCTGAGAGGAGAGTTATTAATGAATAAAGAACAGCTTCATGAGTTTATAGAATCGAGTACCGGGAATGAGAGCAACATATGCCAGATCTGTGCAATAAAAGACGGGAAGACTGTATACGAGGATTGCTGGCGGGGATATAAGACCGGTGATGCGGTAAATGTAAACTCAGTGACAAAAAGCGTAATGGCACTGCTTGCCGGTATTGCGATCGATAAGGGATGTATTGAAAGTGTTGATCAGAAGGTGATGGACTTCTTCCCAAATTACACAGTCAAACGTGGAGAGAAAACAATCTATGAAGTTACGATACGTCATCTCCTGACAATGACTGCACCTTACAAGTACCGCTCCGAGCCTTGGACAAAAGTATGTACCTCAAATGACTGGACCGGGGCGGTTTTGGACTTTCTGGGAGGACGCAGGGGGATAACAGGCGAGTTTAAGTATGCTACGCTCGGAATACAGATCCTTGGAGGGATCATCGAAAATGCAACAGGTGAAAAATGTATAGATTTTGCGAATGAAAATCTGTTTTTACCTTTAGGGATTCCTGAACATGTTATTCACGGTGACAGTTCCAAAGAGGATCAGTTCGATTTCTTCATGAACAGAAAACCGAGGAAGAATGAGTGGTATTCTGACCCAAAAGGCTCAGTTACTGCCGGCTGGGGACTGTGTTTATCTGCACGTAATCTGGCAAGGATCGGTGAACTTGTAATAAACCGCGGAGAATACAGAGGAAAAAGGATCGTATCAGAAAGCTATCTGCAGGATATGACAGCGCCGCACATCAGGCTTGGAGAGAGATTCGGATATATGAGTTTCGGATATCTGTGGTACAGGCCTTTTGATGACCGACAGATCTGTGCGGCAATAGGAGACGGCGGAAATATAATCTATGCAGATAAAGAGAGTCGCATATCAGTCGGAATGACGGGCACATTTAAACCGAGGATATATGACAGAGTCGATTTTATAGAAAGGTATGTGCTGCCGGTCGCGGGAGAGCGATGATCGGAAACTCAGGGTCTTCCCAAAAACGGTCAATGGGCTTATCATCATATTGACCGATTCGGTTAACGGAGGTATGCGATGAATCCGAAATTCTATTTCCTGCCGCAGGAGAAGCAGCAGACGATCCTGAATGCGGGCTTTCACGTGTTTTCCCGGAACTCGTACAGGAAAAGTCCGATGAGCGAAATCGCGGATGCGGCAGGAATAAGCAAATCGCTCCTGTTTCATTATTTCCACAATAAGAAGGAGCTGTATCTTTTTCTGTGGGATACGTGTGCGAAGATCACGGTAGAGGAAATGGAACGAAGCGGCGCATATGAGCAGACGGATCTTTTCGGGAGCATGGAATACGGTATGCAGGCGAAGCTCAGCCTTATGAGGCGGTATCCGGATATAGGAGTATTTGCTGTCCGTGCTTTTTACGAAAAAGATCCGGAGGTTAGTTCCGATATCCAGAAGAGTATGGGGCGGTATCTGGCAGTCCATGCAGAAAAGAAACTTCAAAATCTTGATCCCGAGGACTTTATTCCGGGCATCGACCTGCAGATGATGTATAAAGAAATGTACTGGGCGTCGGAGGGCTGCCTCTGGGAATATATTCAGCGCGGGAGCATGGACACCGATGCTATGGAAAAGGACTTCCATGAGCTTGTTGATTTCTGGAAAAAAGTATACATTCGCAAAGGGCAGGGTGATAAGCGATGATTGAAAAGACATTTGAGACGGCATGCGGAACCATCCGGTATTGGACAAATGAGTTCGTATCCGGCAGGAAAACACTTGTTTTTCTTCCCGGACTCACCGCCGACCACCGGCTTTTTGATAAACAGATCGAAGCATTTGAAAATGAATACAACCTGCTTACCTGGGATGCGCCGGGTCATGCGGAATCGAGACCGTTCTGGTATGACTTTAACCTTATGGATAAGGCCATATGGATTCACAATATACTGGAAACTGAGCATATCCTGCGTCCCGTCCTCATCGGGCAATCGATGGGAGGATATGTTTCCCAGTGCTATATGGAGAAGTATCCCGGCGAAACCGCCGGATTTGTCTCGATCGATTCCGCGCCTCTTAAGCGCAGTTATGTGACAGGTTTTGAGATAAGCCTTCTGAAACATACTGAGCCCATGTACCGGGCCTTTCCGTGGAAAACGCTGAAAAAACTTGGAGCGGAAGGCTGCTCTGTGACCGCTTACGGAAGATCGCTCATGGAACAATTCATCGGCTCCTATACGAAGGATGAGTACTGTACTCTGGCGGGTCACGGAATGAAAATGCTGGCTGAGGCGATGGAAGCAGACTTGCCTTATACTATAGACTGTCCTGCGATACTGATCTGCGGGGAAGAAGACCGGGCGGGCTCAGCCAAAAGCTATAACCGCAGATGGGCAAAAAAAGAAGGCCTCCAGATCTTTTGGATCAGAGATGCCGGGCACAATTCGAATACGGATAAGCCTGAAGAGGTCAACCGGATCATACGGGAGTTCGCGGAAGGTCTTGGGGAGGAGATCCAATGAGCAGAGAGCTGTTTATGCGCGCTATCTCAAAGTTTTTCGCGGGACTTTTGGTCATTATGCTGCTCATCTTCGTTCCTGCCGGGACCCTGCATTATCCCCAGGCCTGGATTTTGACGGGAATCCTGTTTGTTCCGATGTTCATTGCCGGCTTCGTCATGATGTACAGGAATCCGGAGCTTCTGAAAAAAAGACTGAGTGCAAAGGAGCAGGAATCCGAGCAGAGGACAGTAATCCTCTACAGCGGGATCATGTTCCTCGCAGCTTTCATTTCGGCGGGCATGAGCTTCCGTTTCGGATGGCTTATGCTCCCTTTCCGTGTCAGTATTATTGCTTCCGTTGTCTTCCTGATCGCTTATGCGGTTTATGCGGAAGTTCTCAGAGAGAACACTTATCTCTCCCGAACGGTAGAGGTGCAGGAAGATCAGAAGGTGATAGATACGGGACTATACGGCGTTGTAAGACATCCGATGTATACGGCAACAGTATTTCTGTTTCTTTCAATGCCGCTGGTGCTTGGCTCAGTCATTTCGTTCGTTATAATGCTCTGCTACATTCCGATCATCGTCAAAAGGATCCGGAACGAGGAACTGGTGTTGGAAGAAGGACTTCCCGGATACAGAGAATACACAAAAAAGGTGAAATACCGGCTGATCCCGTTTATCTGGTAGAGCCGAAAAGAAATTCCGGAGCATTAATGCTCCGGAATTCTTATGACTGCTGTTTTATGCTTCAATAAGGGAGAGAATCATTTTTCCAACGCCGGCGTTGTCGTTGGTATCGGCTGTGATATCTGCTGATGCTTTGACTTCATCGGGAGCGTTTGCCATTGCAACTCCGAGCCCTGCAGCTTTGAGCATAGCGATATCATTAGTCCCGTCTCCGAATGCGACAGAGGAAGCCTCCGGAATTCCGAGAAAGCTGCAGAGAGCATTCAAAGCCAGACCTTTATCGGCCTGAAAGGAATTGCACTCTATATTATTGGGGACAGATGATGTGAATTTGATGTGAGGGAAAAGCTTCGGCAGTGTTTCAAGGCAGTACTGTCGCTCGGCTTTATCCGCAAAATAAAACGAACACTTATGCATTCCGCGGCCTTTTCTTATAAGCATGCCCCGGAAATCCGGGACACCCGAGTGCGCGCTCAGGATATAGTCCAGCATGAATTTGTCCTCGAAGAAATGGGCGAGATTGGCTCTGTCTTCCGAAGACATGAAACCGCGCCCGTCCTGATAACAGCCCCATGCAGCGTCAAATTGTGAGCAGATATGATCTGAGATCTTAAGGGCATCTTCAAGCGGGAGGTCGGCAGAATATATTGTCTCTCCGGTCTCCGCGTCCAGAACAACGGCGCCGTTGCAGCATATATAATATCGGGAAACGCCCATATTTCTTATCAGCTCGGAGATCCCGAGATAGATCCTTCCTGTGGCGGGAACGAGGATATTGCCCTTTTTGTAAGCTTCAGCAAGAGCACGCCTGTTTTCCTCCGGAAGACTCTTGTCTGTCGCGAGAAGGGTTCCGTCCAGATCATATGCAAAAAGTTTGTATTTTCCCATAAAAAATATAAAAATAAGCGGCTCGGATGAGCCGCTGTTTAAAATAACTTATTTGCCCTGGTTCATCTGTTTTGCAACTTCTGCTGCAAAATCTTCTTCTTTCTTCTCAATGCCTTCGCCCTTAATGTAGTGGATGGCATCGACGAATTTTACGGACCCGCCGAGTTTCTTGGCTGCATCATTGATGTATCCTTCAACTGAGCCCTGGAAGAGATCGCTGCGAACGAAATCTTGCTGGAGCAGGCAGTTCTCTTTGAAGAAAGCGTTCAGCTTGCCGGTTGCGATCTTCTCTTTAATAGCCTGAGGCTTGGAGGCCATCTTCGGGTCATTGTCCATAAGTGCGACCTGGACATCTCTCTCATGGTCAAGGTCTGCCTGGGGAACAAGGCTCTTGTCCCAATATTTGGGATTCATGGCTGCTATCTGCATTGCAACATTTTTGCCTATCTCTGTGGCGTCAATATCGCCTTCGACAGCGAGATTCACCAGAACTGCGCGGGTGCCCCCCATATGGACATAGGCGACGTTTGTGCCGTTGTCAAAACGGGCAAAACGGCGGATCTGGAGGTTTTCACCGATGCTCATGACCTTTTCGGGAAGGATCTCGGCAACCGTGAGATCTGAGCCTTCGTATTTGCTGCTCATCAGAGCGTCGAGATCGGAAGGATTCTCGTTCAGTACGGTCTTGGCAATGTCTTTTACAAACCCGACGAACAGTTCACTTTTTGCGCAGAAGTCGGTCTCACAGTTGACTTCAACTATGACTCCGCGCCCGCACTGAGAGCATACACGGGCATAAGCCATGCCTTCTGCGGCAATGCGCCCTGCCTTTTTGGCAGCCTTTGCGAGGCCCTTTTCACGGAGCCAGTCGACTGCTTTATCCATGTCGCCGTCGCATGCCTGGAGAGCCTTTTTGCAGTCCATCATGCCGACGTTTGTCATCTCACGGAGAGTTTTAACATCCTGAGCTGTAAATGCCATAATTATTCCTCCTCTGCCTGTGCGGCTTCTGCGGGGATTTCTTCTGCAGGAATTTCCTCGGTTACTTCTTCAACAGCTGCATCTTCTCCCTGGCGGCCTTCCTGAACGGCATTGGCCATAGTAGAAGCAATGAGCTTTATTGCACGGATAGCGTCATCGTTTGCAGGAATGACATAGTCAACCTCATCCGGATCACAGTTCGTGTCGACGATGGCTATTATGGGGATGTGGAGTTTACGGGCTTCTGCGATAGCATTGTGTTCCTTGCGCGGGTCTACGACAAACATTGCTCCGGGAAGCTTCTTCATCTCTTTTACACCGCCGAGATACTTTTCAAGTTTTTCCATCTCACCGAGGTGCTTCATGACTTCCTTCTTGGGGAGCATGTCGAAAGTGCCGTCTTCCTGCATCTTTTTGAGCTGAGCCAGACGGTCTATACGGGTGCGCATGGTCTTGAAATTCGTAAGCATTCCGCCGAGCCAACGTGCGTTGACGTAGTACATGCCTACGCGGGAAGCTTCTTCGCGGATAGCGTCGGAAGCCTGCTTCTTGGTTCCGACGAAGAGTATTGTCTCGCCGTTTTCGGAGAGCTGGCGTACAAAATTGTATGCCTCTTCAAGTTTTTTGACCGTCTTCTGAAGGTCGATGATGTAGATGCCGTTACGTTCGCAGTAAATGTACTCGGCCATCTTGGGGTTCCAGCGCCTGGTCTGGTGCCCGAAGTGGACACCGGCTTCAAGCAGCTGTTTCATGGAAACTACTGATGCCATTGGTTTTCTCCTTATTTTTGTTATTTTCCTCCGGGGGCATCTCCCCTTGAACCAAACCCGTTTTTAAGGGCCACATGGCTGAAGGTCCGCACCCCGTGCGAAATGCCCTGATATATTAGCAAAAAACCCTGACTGAGTCAAGGTTTTTTATCTGTTTTATATATATTTTTTCCGTATTATTTCAGCTTTATTTCCATGCAGGAATCTTTTCCGAAGACTTCTTCCATCTTTGCCTTATATTCTCCGAAGAAATCCGTCGGGCAGAGAGCCTGAACACAGCCTGCAAAGCCGCCTCCGTGTACTCTCCAAGCGCCTTTTCCGTTGAGGATCTTTCCGGCAAGATCGAGTCCTTCCTTGAGCTTGAGATCACCGGTCGCCGAGGTGACGATGTTGTTTAGAAGCTCTTCGGACGAGCGCCCGCTTTCGTTCATGAGGCGTATGTATGTTTTTGCATCCCCGGACTTCAAAGCATCGCGCATTTTGGGGACGCGCTCGTTTTCGCCGAAGAAATGCATAGCTCTTCTGACCGGCCTGTCTTCCTTGGACCAGCCTTTGGCGGCAAACTCAGCAGGATCCACATCAGCAAGAACTGCCTTGTCAAAGAGGTTTGCTATATATTTCATGTCTGCGGGAATGCGGGCATAAGACGTGTCAAGGCCTGCATGGCTTCCCCCTGTGTCCGTGAGACTCAAAGTGAGGCCCATCGCCGAGAAGTCCGCATTGATGGACTCTATTTCGTTGGTGGAGAAATCAACATAGACTGTATGTCCAACCGAACAGGCGAGCTGGTCCATGAGTCCGCAGGGCTTTCCGAAGAAGGCGTTTTCGGCGCTTTGGGCTATCCGTGCGATGACCACTCTGTCCACAGAGGAATCATTGAAAAGCTCTGAAAAAATGTTTCCAATCAGGACTGAGAAAGCGGCGGAGGAACTTAAACCGGAGCCTGCGGGAAGAGTGCTCCTGATAACTGCGTCAAAGCCGCCCGTCTTTAGTCCGAGGTCTTTAAAACCTGCGGCGACACCCCGAACGAGGGATTTGGATGAGCCGAATTCGGAGGGGTTCACAGTCAGCTTTTTGAGATTTACCTCAAAAGGATCGTATCCGCCGGAGGAGATGTTGATTAAATCGGTGCCGTTGGCTTCTGTTTCAGCATAGAGGCCGAGATCGACGGCCGAGGCGAGTATTCTGCCTTTCTGATGGTCTGTATGATTTCCGGCGAGTTCTGTCCTGCCGGGGGCAAAAACAGTACGTTTCATATGAAAACTCCCTTTGAAGAGATCGGTTTTAGGATTGTTAATACAGTTTATGACATTTGGTACCCAAAGTCAATTAAGCGTTGAAATAAAAAGGGGGAAAATATATAATATACGTTGAAATTTTATGTCCGGGAGAAAACCCATGACTGACGTAACTGCGGTAATACTGACAAAAAATGAAGAGAAAAACCTTATAGACTGTCTTGAATCACTCAAGGGTTTTGCAAAACGGACAGTGGTCGTGGATTGCGGGAGCGAAGACGGAACCTGTTCCATTGCTGAGCAGTACGGGGCAGATGTTTATTTTCACCCATTTGAAAACTACTCGAAACAGTTCAACTGGGCACTCGATAACACCGATATAACGACTAAATGGACCTACAGACTGGATGCAGACGAGAGGCTTACACCGGCGTTGAAAGAGGAACTTGCGGCTCTTGCCTTGGAGCACGCGGATGACGACATTAACGGATTTTCGACAGAGGCCTGGCTCGTTTTTCTCGGAAGAGTTTTAAAGCACGGGGCAGCCAACAAGCGCAGGATCGTGATGTTCAAAACGGGTATAGGAAGGATAGAAGATCGGAGAATGGACGAGCATACAGTGCTGTCGGAAGGAAAGTCTATATCCTGCAAAGAACGGTTTATCCATGAGGATTTCAAGGATATGACCCATTGGATAAACAAGATGAACTGGTACGCCACCCGCGAGATGCAGGACTATTTCGAGTTTAAGGAAGGCAAGAGCGCCGAAATAGAAAACGACAGGTATGTCGCAGAGACGAGAAGGAAAAAATTCGGTTTTTACTATAAGCTTCCGATGTTCTCAAGGTCCTGGTTCCTCTTCGTGTATTATTATATATTTAAGGGAGGTTTTCTTGACGGAAGGCCCGGATACATATTCAATTACATGTATCACAGATGGTACAGGAATCTGGTTGATACTAAAATATACGAGCAGATGCTGAATCCCAAACCCTTTGAAGAGACCGGAGACTTGAAACAGTAAATGAGAATAGTCCAGGTAAACACAGTTGAAACAGGGGCAAACGGCATTACGAACGTGATGCTGGGCTACTGCACGGCTATACTGAAGCTCGCAAAAGACATCCGGTTCGATCTGGTGTGCATAAATGAGCCGGAGGAAAAATATACCCGCCCGTTTCTCGAAAGCGGCGGAAAAGTCTATGTTCTGTCAAGGCTCAAGCACCCGCTTGAATATAGGAAACAGCTTGGAAAGATCTTCAGAGGTGCAGACGCCGTGCATGCTCACGGTAATTCGGCGACTCTGGCGCTTGAGATGGAAGCCGCATTCAATGCCGGGGTGCCGCTTCGGATCGCTCACAGCCACAACACTGCCTCGAGATTCAAGATCCTGGATGCCGTTCTGAGGCCTTCCTTCTACAGATACTGCAATCTGAGGGCTGCCTGCGGAGCAGATGCTGGCAGATGGCTGTTTAAAGACAGGCGCTTCGAGGTCTTCAACAACGGAATAGATACGGAGAAGTTCGCTTTCAATCCGAAACTCAGGAAAGAAGCAAGGGCTGCTCTCGGGATAGGAAACGGTCTGTGCGTGCTGCACATCGGCCTTTTCAACGAGGCTAAGAACCAGAGCTTTCTTATTGAAGCTTTCGCGGAGCTGTTGAAAAGAAGGCCTGACTCGAAGCTCATACTGATAGGGGACGGCTCTTTAAAGGAGAAAGTACACGCCAAAGCAGAAGCACTTCTTCCCAAAGGAAGCTGCATATTTATTAATAACACTGACAGGATCCCGTATTACCTGAGTGCTGCCGATGTATTTGCAATGCCCTCTCTGCATGAGGGGCTTCCTCTTGTTCTGTTGGTAGCCCAGGACTCAGGGCTAATATGCATATGTTCGGAGAACATACAAAA
>JAEEGH010028962.1_pt1 | contig 10863 bp, 9 predicted proteins | sample 9134181 | NCBI WGS metagenome assembly JAEEGH01 (sample SAMN16246544, study PRJNA631951) | gut metagenome | biome: gut microbiome; feature: rumen; material: DP-attached | host: Bos | place: Iran: Karaj | collected 2018-10
CTTCATGAGGGGCCGGAGGAGTTTTTCCAGCAGCGTTACCACGCCGAACTCCACGAAGAGTTTGGACAGGGCACCCGTGATGACGGTGATGCCCATGAGGAAGAACACCGTATTGAGCAACAGGTCGTGCGCGGTGTTCATAATGGTCTTGAGGAGGTTCTCGCTGCCCATCCGGCTGCCCAAAGCCCAACAGCAAAGGAGGAGGACGGTGAGGAAAACCACCGCCTCCACCAGGCTTCTGTTTTTGATTTTCAACTTTTTGCCCATGGCCGACTTTCAATTCGGCACGAAGTTACGGCAAATAGTTGAAAAATACAACTATTTCAGGTAGGCGTCGGAAACCACTTTCTGGCTCCGGGCAATGAAGTCGGAAAGGGCTTTCCCCTTGAGCATACCGTTGGCCAGCAGGGCCAGGTCCACAATCTGGTGCAGCATCTCGTTGCCGGCGGCAAAGGCTTCCACATCGGCCCGATGGGCCTTGCGGACGGCTTCCCGGGCCTCGCGGGCCTTGGTTTTCTCCTCATCGGTAGCATCCGAAGGGGCTTCGGCGGGCAGTTCCCCTTGCGGTTTTACATCGGCCAGTTTGGCGGCCCAGATCTTGGCTACCAGCGGGTTCTCCATATTAACGGTGATGTTGTAGCTTTCCGGCAGGGAACCGTAGAAGTTCATTCCGCCGCCCAGGGCGCTCATTTCGCGGTAACGGCGCATGAATTCGTTCTGGGTGATGAGGATGGGCGCGGCGTTTTCACCCAGGTTGTCGCCCTGTACGAAGTAGTCGTTGCCCTCCGGCAGCACGGCCTTGAAGAGGTTCTCCAAGTCGTAGCGCTCGTCTTCCTTCATCTCCGGCTTCACCTTGTCCTCCTTGGGGATGAGGTTCTCCACGGCGTCCGAATCCACGCGGGCGAAACGGGTGTCCGTAAGTTTCTGCTCCAGCAGGTTCACATAATGGGAATCCAGCTCACAGTCCATCAGGAGCACGTCGTAGCCCTTGTTCTTAGCCGCCTCAATGTACGCGTACTGGTCTTCCACGTTGGTAGCGTAAAGGTATACCAGCTTCTTGTCCTTGTCCGTCTGGGCACTCTCCACGGCCGATTTATACTCGTCAAAACTGAAGTACTTGCCGTCCGTGTTCTTGAGGAGGGCGAACTTGAGCGCCCGCTCGCAGAACTTCTCGTCCGAGAGCATGCCGTATTCGATGAAGAGCTTCAGGTTGTCCCACTTGGCTTCCAGCTGGGCGCGCTGGTCCTTGAAGATGCCCTCCAGGCGGTCGGCCACCTTCTTGGTGATGTAGGTGGAGATCTTCTTTACGGCCGCGTCGCTCTGCAGGTAGCTGCGGCTCACGTTAAGCGGGATGTCCGGGGAGTCGATCACCCCGTGCAGCAGCGTCATGAAATCCGGTACGATGTTGTCCACGTGGTCCGTCACGAACATCTGGTTGCAGTAGAGGGAAATCTTGTTCCGCTCAATGGCCACGCGGTCCTTGAGTTTGGGGAAATACAGGATACCGGTGAGGTTGAAGGGATAGTCCACGTTCAGGTGGATGTAGAACAGCGGCTCCTCGTTCATGGGGAAGAGCGTGCGGTAGAACCCCAGGTAGTCCTCTTCCTTGAGTTCGCTGGGAGCCTTGGTCCAGAGCGGTTCTACAGCGTTGATTATCTTGTCCTTATCCGTGTCTACATACTTACCGTCCTTCCATTCCTGCTCCTTGCCGAAGACGATGGGAACGGGCATGAACTTGCAGTATTTCTGCAGGAGCCCCTCAATCCGGGACTTATCGGCATATTCGGCAGATTCGTCGTCCAGGTACAGGGTGATTACGGTGCCCCTGTCGGCCTTTTCTATCTCTTCCATCTCGAAGGCCGGGGAACCGTCGCAGGTCCATTTCACGGCCTTGGCGCCCTCTTTCCAGGAAAGCGTTTCGATAGTGACCTTCTTTGCCACCATGAAGGCGCTGTAGAAACCCAGGCCGAAATGGCCGATGATATTCTGGATCTGGTCCTTATACTTCTCCATGAACTCTCCGGCGCTGGAGAAGGCAATCTGGTTGATGTATTTGTCCACCTCATCGGCCGTCATGCCGATACCGTTGTCGATGACCTTGAGGGTCTTCTCCCCCGGGTCCAGTTCCAGGTGCACCTGCAGTTCCCCCAGTTCCTGCGTGCAGTCTCCGGAGGCCGCCAGGGCCTTCATTTTCTGCGTTGCATCCACGGCATTGGCCACCAGTTCCCTAAGGAAAATCTCATGGTCGCTGTACAAAAACTGCTTGATAACCGGGAAGATGTTCTCTGTGGTTACACCAATCTGACCTTTAGTTTGCTTTGCCATAATATTGCTTCTTAGATTCTTCTTTTCATTCAGAATGACACTCCTGCCATCCTGGGAGGCCAGCCTCCGGAGTATCTGTTTTGTCAAATTGCAAGCCATGGGATTTCTTGCTGACAAATTGGCAGTGATACTTGACAATCTATCTGAAAAACATTATCTTTGAGCAGATTAAAACGAACTGCCATGAAAGCGCTCAATATGAATAAGTTCCTTGCAGTCCTCGCCGGGCTGCTCGTGGGGGGCTTTTCCCTCTTGGCCCAGACGGATTCCGTACGGCTGGGATACACTGTCCGGGGCAACGTGGTGGACGCCCTTTCCGGAAAGGCCCTGGAGTCGGTCCACGTGTCCATCCCGGAGCGGCACTATGCTACCGTAACCAACGCAGACGGTGATTTCGTTATCAAGAGCGACCGGGCCATCGGCACCCTGGTCTTCTCCTATGTGGGCTATAAGACCGCCTATCAGCGCGTTGGGGACGGGGATATGAAGGTGAGGCTTACTCCGGAGACGCTCCAGCTGGCAGAGGCCATGATCGTATCGGCCGATCCGCTGGAGGTGGTCCGTTCGGCCATCTACAAGATTCCGGAGAACTACAGTTCCCAGGCGGAGCTCCTGGAGTGCTTCTACCGGGAGACCATCCGCAAGGGTTCGCGCTACACGTATATTTCAGAAGCGGTGGCGCGCATGTACAAGAATTCCTACAGGGGAAGTCTGGCGGCCGACAGGACCGCGCTGGAAAAGAGCCGCGTGCTCCTCAGTCAGCGGAAGCGGGATACCCTCAGCATCAAGGTGCAGGGCGGTCCCACGCTGGCCATGACCTTCGACATGGTGAAAAACCGGGATCTCCTGCTCAACGAGCGGGACATGGAACTTTATGTCTATGAGATGGATCATCCCACCTACATTGAAGACCGGCCCCAGTTTGTGGTCACTTTCCATCCCAGGAGGCCGCAGGACCAGGATTATGCCATGTATTCCGGAACCATGTTCATAGATATGGAAACGCTCTCCTTCACCCGGATAGAAATGTCCCTGGACATGAGCGACAAGGGAAAGGCCACGCGTATGATGCTGGTGAGAAAGCCCCTCACCCTGCGCTTCACGCCCCGGGAAGCCTCCATGGTAATAACATACCGCAAGGGGGAAAACGGCAAGTTCCGCCTGGGCTATTTCCGCTCCACCATGCGCTTTGGCTGCGACTGGCGGCGGCGCCTCTTCCAAACCAATTACACCGCCGTGAATGAGCTGGTTGTCACGGATTTACGGGAACCGGCCACGCCCATCGACCGTAAAGACATCTTCCGGGTAAGCGACATCATGAACGACAAGGCGGCAGAGTTCCTGGATCCGGATTTCTGGGAGGACTACAATATAATCGAACCGTCCGAAAGCCTGGAACACGCCATCGGCCGACTCAAGAAACAGATACAATAAGCATCATGAAAAGGATTCTCCATTGCCTCATCCTCACGGCACTCGTTTCCTGTTCCCAATCCGTCACCCCTTCCAGCCGGGAGATGGTCCTGTGGTATAATGAGCCCGCCGGCGAAGTATGGCTGGACGGCCTGTTCATAGGCAACGGCTATATGGGCGGTAATGTGTTTGGAAGAGTTGAGAATGAGCGGATTGCGCTCAACGAGTCCACCTTCTGGTCCGGCCGGCCGCACGATTACAACGATCCGGAGGCCCATCGGTACTATGACCAGATCAAGGAACTGATGTATGCAAAGAAATACAAGGAGGCGGAGAAACTAGTAGATGCGCATTTCTACGGAAAGCCGGCCAACCAGCAAACCTATGTGCCTGTGGGAGACCTGCTTCTGGATTTCCAGCCCGGAGGGGAAGTCAAGGACTACTACCGCGAGCTGGATATGGAAACGGGCATAGTGACGGTGAACTATATCCAGGACGGGGTAAAGATGACCCGGGAGGTGTTCATGTCCTATCCGGACCATGTGATGGTAATGAGATTATCGGCCGATAAACCCGGCAGCGTGGATGTGACAGCGCGGCTCAACAGCCCCTTCCGGCGGAAGATTGCCGCCGCGGGCAACCGTCTCACCATGAACGGTACGTGGAGCTATCTGCCCACCCGCATCTTCGACCTCATCGCCAAGGTGGAAGGCGACGGCATGAGCTTCCAGACGGATCTGGTGGCCCTGCCGGAGAAGGGAACCCTGGAGGCCACGGATTCCAGCCTGGTGGTAAAAGGCGCCAATTCCGTCACCTTCGTCCTCACCATCGCCACCAACTTCGTGAATTACAAGGACATCAGCGGAGACCCGTCGGCCCGTTGCGAAAAGATCCTCTCCCTCGTAAAGGGAAAGGGCTACAAACAGCTCAAGGAAACGCACCTGAAGGACTTTTCCGGCCTCATGGGCCGGGTGCACCTGAGAGTTGGGGACGGGACGGCGAACGCCCTGCCCACCCATGTGCGGGTGGCCGCCCTCAAGCAGGGTGAGACGGATACGGACCTGCAGGCCAAGCTCTTCCAGTTCGGCCGTTATATCACGGTTTCCAGCAGCCGGGAAGGCAGCGAACCCAGCAACCTCCAGGGCCGATGGAGCCAGGACCTGCTACCCAACTGGGGCAGCAAGTACACCCTCAACGTGAACACGGAAATGAACTACTGGCCCTCCGAGGTAACCAACCTTTCCGAATGCACGGCTCCCCTGTTCCACCTGATTGAGGACCTGGCCGAAAACGGTGCCGAGACGGCCCGGCTCTATTACGATGCCGACGGATGGGTATCCCACCACAACACGGACCTCTGGAGAGGGACGGCCCCCGTAGACGCCGCCCGCTACGGCATGTGGCCGATGAGCGGCGTATGGCTCTGCCAGCACATATGGGAGCACTATCTGTTCACGGAAGACCTGGAATTCCTAAAGAAGTATTATCCCCTGATGAAGGGTGCTGCGGAGTTCCTGCTGGACATCCTGGAGGAGAATCCCAACTACGGATACCTCACCATCCCCTTCTCCATGTCTCCGGAACAGGGCTATTATGTGGACGGCAATCCGGAGGAAATGTTCCTCGCTCCGTCCACCACCATGGACAACGCCCTCATCCGGGACCTCTTCCCCCACCTGATCGAAGCAGCCAGGCTGCTGGATGTGGACAGTGATTTCAGCGAAGAACTGGCCGATGTCCTGGAGAGGATCCCGCCCTACATGATTGGCGAAAACGGCATGCTCCAGGGCTGGATCGAGGACTGGACCCGCGGCCGGGAGAACCACAACTGGTCCGGCACCTTCGGCCTGTATCCGGGCAATTCCATCACCCTGAGGGGTACGCCGGAGCTGGCCAAAGCCGTGGAAACCTGGCTTGAGCCGCGCCCGGTGACGGTTTTCTGGAACAGCGCCATAGACATCTGCCAGTGGGCCCGGCTGGAAAACGGCGAGAAGACCGACGAGATTCTCAGAAAGATCTTCATGACCCCTGCCGGGAGGCGTCGCTTCGGCCCCAGCGGTTTTGGCAACAACCTGCATTTCTCCGGCTCCAACCAGTCGGATATCAACTTCGGCATCACGGCCGCCATCGCCGAAAGTCTCCTGCAGAGCCATGCAGGCGAGATTTCCCTCCTGCCCGCACTGCCCGTAAGCTGGAAAGACGGCTCGGTGAGCGGCCTCAAAGCCCGGGGCGGGTATGAAGTAAGCATCTCCTGGGCCGATGGAAAGATGACCTCCTGCGAAATCAAATCCCTGCTGGGTCATCCGTTTACGGTTCGCTATGCCGGCAGGGTCAAAGACTTCTCTTTGGCCGCCGGCAAGTCCATCAAACTGGGACCGGGACTGGAATAGCCTTATCGGCCAATCAGCTGCAAGAATTCGTTCCTTGTCCTGGCGTCTTTGAGGAAGACGCCGGAGAAGGCCGACGTGGTGGTGACGGCATTGGACTTCTGCACCCCGCGCATGGACATGCAGGTGTGCATGGCTTCGATAACCACGGCCACGCCCAGCGGCTTCAGGGATTCCTGGATGCAGTCCCGGATCTGCTCCGTGAGGCGCTCCTGCACCTGGAGGCGGCGGGCATAGGTTTCCACCACGCGGGCCACCTTGCTTAGACCGGTGATCTTACCGTCCGGAATATACGCCACGTGCGCCTTGCCGATGAAAGGCAGCATGTGATGCTCGCACAGGGAGAACAGTTCAATGTCCTTCACGATGACCATATGGTCGTACGGCTCTTCGAAGAGGGCGCTTTTCACTATGACCTCTCCATCCTGGAAATAGCCCTGGGTGAGGAACTGCATGGCCTTGGCAACCCGTTCGGGTGTCTTTAGCAGGCCTTCCCGGCCGGTGTCTTCTCCCAACAGCTCCAGGATGGCCTTGATGTGCCCCGCAAGCTCCCTGGTGGTGTTTTCGTCGTATTCTTCTATCTTTCTGTATGCCATGGTCTGTTCTTTGTAGCGATGCCGCATTAAAATTTGTATGCAAAATTAACGAAAAAAATCCATTATATCATTTTTTTATCTATCTTTGCAGCCCCAAAAATTAAAACCTTGATTATTAACAATTAGAGCACTATAGACTATGTATTGGACACTCGAACTTGCCAGCTCCCTGGACGACGCTCCGTGGCCGGCCACCAAAGAGGAACTCATCGACTACGCAACCCGCACCTGCGCACCTGACGAGGTGATCGAGAATCTGGAAGAACTGGACGATGATACTGAAATCTACGAATCCATCGAAGACATCTGGCCGGACTACCCCACCAAGGATGACTTTATGTGGAATGAGGAAGAATATTAGGGGCTTAACTGACTGAAATACAGAGAATTAGCTCGGATGGGTGCCATTTTAGCGAATGGTGCCCATCCTCATTTTATCGCATTCTGTCGCATCCTGTCGAAACGAAAGTTAACACAATACTTAACACAAAACTTAACACAATTTTGTAAGAGGAATAGTAACGTTAACTTAAAAAGACAGCACTATGGGTTCAGTAAAACCAAGAATCCCCTCAGGAAAGTTCGTCGTCCTGAACCGAGTCAACACAAAAGGCGAAACCGTTATTCATCTCCGGTACTTCTGGGGAACCTATCTTAAACGATCTACGGGAATTGCAATCCCACCTTCGGCATGGGATGAAGCCCGCTGCTGCGTAAAACCATCCTACCCTGATTCGGCAAGAATCAACGCCCAGCTGCAAAATCTCAAATGCGAGATTGACAACAAACTTCTTGCTTATGAGGGCGAGATGAACAAAACTGTGCTTAACTTCATTCTGAACGGCGGAGATCCTGTGAACGAGGGCGATTTGCCGGACGAATCTCCCACCCAGGTGGTCAACAAAAAAACCAACTTCGTGGAGTATGCCCACCGGGTCAACGATTTGAACTATGGCAAGAAGGAGTACGGATATTCGCTCTGGTACAACAAGCAAAAGTTGATTGAGCAGTTTGAAACATTCCTTGTTCACTGGCGCAAAACGCCCAAGTTCGCACTGAAAGACCTCAGGCAGGATGTGTTTGACGAATATGTCCAGTACCGTTTTACCGTGCGTAAGAACAACAACAAAGAGGCCATCAACAAGGCGCTCGTCCCTCTCTATGTGGCTATAAAGGCCGCCATTACAAACGGTATCCTCGATCAAGGAACATACGGTCCCGTCGCCGAGAACTATCTGGATACAAGAGAAACAGAGTATCGCCCGGATATGGAGGAAACGGTAGTAGAAAAAGTGCGTTTTCTTACCCCGGAGCAGATTGTTCAGCTCAAGGATTACTACGAGAAGTGCAAGAATCCTCGTTCCAAGGAGATTCTGGACATGTGGTTTTTTGCCTATTATGCTTGCGGGCTTCGTCTGTCAGACATTCTGACCCTTGAATGGAAACATATTGACTGGGATGCGAAGGTAATCAAGAAAGTCCAGTTCAAAACCAAGCGGCTTCCTGACGTCCTACCACCTCTCGGGAAATCTGCTATAGAGATATTGGAACGCTGGAAGGAAAAAGGGAGGAATGACAAGTTTGTCTTTGACCTCCTTCCGGAGGACTACGACCTCACGGATCAAAAAAGGCTGTTCATGGACCGCAATTCCAAGGACAAGACTTTCAATACGTCCCTGAATGTGGCCAGGATGACACTTCGTTTCGATTTCCCGCTCACCATGCACGTTGCCAGACATAGTTTCGCCGTTATGTGCATCAACAATGGAATGAATATCTTCCTACTCAGCAAGCTACTGGGACATTCCACGATTGCATCTACGCAGCGGACCTATGCGCAGTTCCTGAAAGAAACTGTGGAGTCCGAGACTAAATTTATCCGCGACCTCTAGGTTTAATGGTGATTGCCGTAGCTTTATGATGGATGCCGAGGAGAAATGCCTCGACATCCTCTTTGCTATAGAAATAGGTGTCTCCCACCTGTGAATAACCCAGCAGGCCGGCGTCCCGCCACTTCTTGATGGTGGCAGTGGACGTGTCCAGCAATTTCATCAGTTCGGCGTTAGTATAGACGGGCTTGTGGGCGCTCAGTCCCATCTTCAGGTCTTTCACTTCGTCGGCCAGCCTCTCCAGCTGGCGGGCGATGTCGTTTCGCTCACTCGGTGTCATATGCTTGGTGTAAGTTTCATGTCAGCGGTATAGCCCCTGGAATCCTGGAGCATTTCATTGAGGTCTTTGTACTTGCCGTACAAGTCGGACATATCGGTAACCCTGCCCGGGAAAGCCCTCTCCAGAGCAGTCTGGCATTTCTGTCCTGCTTCGTCGTTGTCCAGGAACCCCATTATCTTATCATGCTTGCCGATATAGTCCATTGCTTTTCGGAGATTGTTTACTGAATTCAGCACCACCACGTCGCAGGAGGGCTTGGTGCTGCCCTGCATCACCTGCCAGGACAAGAAGTCCCAGAACCCTTCGAAGACGGCGACACTCTTGGCGCTTGGCGTGGTGCTCATCTCACCTTCATTATTTATAGTGGTGACATCGGCTTTGTTGGTGGACTTGTAGCCGGTGGGCGCGGACATGGCCCAGGCACCGGCGTTGTTCGGGATACCGACTAGCGTGAAGTTCAGTCCCTTCTGAGAATTATAGACAATAATCTCTTTGAGGTACTTGCGGGCTAGTTCCAGCGGAATCTTCCGGGCCGCAAGATAGTTGGTCAGATAGTCGCTCCTGATTTCCCGGACCTTTTTGATCTCACACTTCGAGCCAGTAGCTGCATTCTGGACCGGCCGGCGGTAATTCTCCTGGGATACGACTGCTAAAGGATCAAGCGCCTTGACGAAGTTCTCCGCCTCACGGCAGCTGCAGTGCTTTACCATCATGATCAACTTGATGATACTCCCTCCTTCTCCGGTGCCGTGGTCATACCAGAGGTTCTTGCTCCTATCGATATGGAAGGAGGCTTCGGATTCTTCCCGCAGCGGCGAGAACCACATATCCCGCCCCGTTCCCTTGCGGCACCCCAAGGCTTCCATTACCTTATCAATGGGATAGTTGTATATCTCCTTCTGGAACATTTCAGCAAAAGTTTGTCGAATTTTGTCGCAAAATATCGTATTTTGTCAAAAATTTGCGTACCTTTGTAAAAGCGATTGCGTCCATGTTCGACTGATAGTCGGATTAAGACAAAAATAATTTTACAGGAGTAAACAAATTGTTTACGCAAAGATAAGACATTTTATTTGAAATTTGCAAGTATATGGCCAAGAAAGTTGAAACGGAAGCCGCTCCCGTGCAGGAGAAAGAAGTCAAGAAGCGCCCCAATTATCAGCGCAAGATGCCCATCCAGTATGGGCCCAAGCGCGGCAAGCGCCTGGCGCCGGTACTGATGTATCTCTTTCAGGAAGGCATTTCCATCGCTAATTTGGCCGACCGTCTGGGCCTGTCCCGTCAGGGCATAAGCACACGTTTCGTGCGTGACAACTGCTCCATGAAGGATATGGAAGAGATGGCCGCAGCAGCCGGTTACAAGTTCGTCTGGAGTTGGGAAAAGGTCGAGAAGGACGAAGACTAAGCCGGGTTGTTCTGCTCCTTGAAGAGCAGGTTCAAGATGTCCAGGCGGATCTTCCGGTAGTTCTTCTCCACTTCCATCTCCATCTGTTCCGGCGTCATCCGGAGGATTTGTGGAATCTGCTCATTATGCTTGGGTTTCCCGCATGCCTTTACCTCCCCGCAGAAGATTTTCGGATTGACCTTCTGGTTGAAAGTATCGGCTACATAGCCGCAAAAGGAGCCCTGTGACAAGGCTTCAATCTTATTCGGTGGCAGCACGTCCCTCAATTGGTATGAGTACGTGACATGGTCACTGGATGCGCCCTCCTGGTAGGAGCGCATTTCTCTTTCCACCTTGCCGAACGACTTACTCAGCATCTCGGCCGTCTTTCCTTTCACGGCTCCTGAAAACACGTTACCTACCGTGTTGAAGATTACTTCGGACTCCTTCTGGTCATAGTCTTTGACCAGCTGAGACTTGTCCTGAGCGCCGATGACTACGGCCACCTTGTTCTCGCGCGCGGTATTGATAAGGTTGTCCAGCCCCTTCAGATAGATGGTGGGCAGTTCGTCGATGAGAACGGCCGAAT
>JAEEGH010028968.1_pt1 | contig 10862 bp, 11 predicted proteins | sample 9134181 | NCBI WGS metagenome assembly JAEEGH01 (sample SAMN16246544, study PRJNA631951) | gut metagenome | biome: gut microbiome; feature: rumen; material: DP-attached | host: Bos | place: Iran: Karaj | collected 2018-10
AGTAACAGTTTCACCCCATGCCGTGCCGAACACTGCGCATAGCAGTGTCAGCATTAATAATCGTAGATTTTTTTTCATAATTTAAGTTTTTATTGATTTGAATAATTTGGTTTAAGTATCAAAAGTAGTTGTCCCGATGGGGATTTAAGGGAAGGCGAAAAGTGTGGCCGCAGGCAAAATGTTAAGAAACAAGAAGACAAAAGGTTTGAACAGTGCGCTTCCGATGAAAAGTTAGTAATTAAATTCGAACTTTGGTCCTTTGTCAACGATTATTTTTCATAGTGAGGCAAAAAATTGTGGAATGAGGGGAGACAATGGGCGCCCTTGCGGGCGTGAAATTATTCAAAAATTGTTTTGCCCTAAGGGCAATGAACTATGGGGAGTGCCCTACGGGCAGAAATCCTACAAAATCTAATTAAAATCTTGCGCCCTGCGGGCGTGAAATCTCTTTTGAGGACGAGCCGCCTGACGGCGGGAAATTATTCAAAAATTAAATTAGATAATTAATCGAAAATTAAGTTGAACACAGAGACACGGGGACACAGAGGATTTTTCTTTGACATGAATTATTATGAAATTGGTCGCGAATTAGCATTAAATGCTATGTGGCGTTGTGTTTCTCATTTATTCATATTAATCTTTCATCTTTCATTTTTAATCTTTAATCTTTTAATTTGCGACCCCACTCCCAACCTCCCCCCTGCGAGGGGGGAGGGGCCGCGGCTCACCGTCAGAATCGTACCGGCTATCAGCATCAGCTTCTCGGTCACATCAGTGTGCTCACTATCAGACATGGCGCTCAAACAGAAGTCCCTTTTATTGTTTGATTGCCTATTTAGGAAAATTGCCGAGGCGGAACCTCGGCATACGGAGAACGGGGAGGCGGATTGGAGGAGGAACAATCCAGCATTGTCGCCGCTGTTCTGGTTAAAGACTTTATTTTCTCTTCACTCCTCTTACGGGGGCTGCTTCCAGAGGATTGTCGGGCCATGAATGCTTAGGATAACGTCGGCGTAACTCTTTGCGCACCTCGAAATAGGTGGATTGCCAAAAGCTGTGCAGATCAGTGGTGAGCTGGACAGGCTTGAAGCCAGGAGACAACAGCTCCATCAATACAGGTGAGCCGTCCACCTGTGGAGTATCCAGCAGACCGAAGCACTCTTGCAAACGTACCCGTAAGACCGGCACTTCGGCTCCTATACGGTAGTCGAGCCGTATTCGGCTCCCTGTGGGGACAACAATATGAGTAGGAGCCAACCGCTCCACCAGGCCTTGTTGCTCATAGGTGAGGCGTCTCCAGATGACCTCGCAAAGGTCGATCTTCTTCAGTTCACTCGTTGTTGTTGCCTTGCCAATAAAGAGAGGCCCCCACTCTACCGCGCTCTTGCAGAGGGTCTCCATGTCGATGGACGGAAGAGACAGTTCTGGATGACGGGTGGCTACAAAAGCTATCCGCCGCTGTATATTGCGCACCTGATCGGAGAAATCCAGCATCGACGGCCCATCTTTGGCGATCGCCTCACAGATGACCTGCAGCATCTTCTCGCGGGCACCATTTGCCAATGGTTTCGAATTCAGCAGAATGGCACCGATGCGGGTCTCTCTCCTGGCGACCACTGACCCAGCCTTATGATCCCAAAAGATGTTGTCGCGCTCATGGGCATACGCTTTCAAATCGGCAGGGGCAACGACACTGGCCAAAAAGACTTTTCCCACGCCACCTGCTTTCTGATGCATGGAAGCGATAGAAAGCCATTCTGCACCGGCCATGGCATCCGATGCATCTACCGCCACCAGTTCACCCCCCGGCAACTGAAACACGCCAACCCCCTCTTTCCATGCCTTGCCGATGCGCTCAGGATAGGCCGATGCAAGCAGGGCCCCCACCTCATAGGGGTTGACGGCGGCATTGTCCACCTCGGAGTGTATCATGTCGGCATATTGACGGGCGATTCTCGCCATACGCCCCCATTGACCGTACTTTCCGCTTCTGCGCTCCCGGCGGAGTGCATCCAACCGGCGGTCGATAGCGACATCGCCCTCCCCCGCCAAGGGGTCTTTCTCCTCTATCAGCGCGGCGATGTCTGCAGCGAGGGCTCGCCGCTCCTTCGTATCTGCCATCAGCAGCATGCGGGCGATACGTGGATGGCATGGCAGTCTTGAGAGTCTTCGCCCCCACTCCGTCACCCTGCCCGCTTCGTCTATAGCACCAAGCGATGTCAGCAACCTATGGGCATAGGCTACCACCGACTTCGCCGGAGGGGTTAGCCACGGCAGCCTCTCTACATCGTGCTCGCCCCAGATGGCAGCATCGAGCACCAGCGAACTAAGATCTGCCTCCAGAATTTCCGGCATGCGCACTGCGGGCATCCGTGACTCTGTAGCGGCCGTCCATAACCTATAACACACACCAGGAGCCACACGCCCTGCACGTCCTGTGCGCTGCGTCGCCATATCCAATGAGATCCGCACCGTCTCCAAGTGGTTCAGTCCGCTGCGTGCGTCAAACACCATCTTCCGGCAAAGACCACTATCCACTACCACACGCACGCCCTCGACAGTCAAAGAGGTCTCTGCGATAGGTGTCGCCAGCACCACTTTCCGTTCGCCCGCCCGTGTCGGTGCAATGGCCTTCGCCTGCTCGTCAATGGAAAGCAGACCATATAAGTTATAAATCTTCGTTTCGCCAAGTCCGCCCGACGAGAGCAGTTCCTGAACACGCCGTATCTCCCCTTCGCCAGGCAAGAATGCCAGGATGTCGCCCTCGTGCGAACGATGGGCCTGCAGGATGGTCTTGGCCACCATCTGAGATACGTTGAACACATCGGCATCCTCCTCATTGTGAATGACCTCGACAGGAAACATCCTCCCCTCGCTCGTCAGCACAGGACAGTGCAATGCATCTTTCAAGGCATTTGTGTCTATCGTTGCCGACATCACCACCAACCTCAGGTCCTCTCTCAGAACATCCTGGCACTGTCTGACCAGCGCAAATGCCTCATCGGTGTTCAGGCTCCGCTCATGAAACTCGTCGAAGACGACCACCGCCACATCTTCCAAAGCCGGATCATCCAAGAGCATTCGCGTGAGCACCCCTTCTGTCACCACCTCGATGCGCGTCTTCGACGACACCTTGCTCTCAAACCGGATGCGGTAGCCCACGGTCTCGCCCACGGCCTCGCCGAGAAGCCACGCCATGCGTGAGGCGATTTGTCTTGCCGCCACACGTCTCGGTTCCAACACGACAATCTTGCCGGTGCCTTCCCGCAGTCCTTCCAGAATGGTCAATGGCAGCACCGTTGACTTTCCGACACCGGGTGCTGCCGTCACGATCACCGCCGTCTCCCTCCGCAGGGTATCATTCAGCGGCTTCATCAATTCTGCCACAGGCAGGGTCACCAACTCTCTTCGAAGTCGTTCAGTCAGTTCAGTCATACCATCATCGCTGTTCTTCAAGAATCATCCCAGTCGCTGTTTCACGGACAGTACCACAAAAGAAGGCATGCAGCCGATCGCCCATGGCCTTTTTCATGATGGAGTAGGCAATGTCACCCGTGCAATGACTGGTATGGAACACCGTCTGGGGATGGCAGTCCACCAGTCTCCGGGCGAGATCGGTCAGTTCGTTTCTTGTCTCATGGCCGTCCAACAGATGGAATCCTCCCAAAACAGTATCGACAGGCCAGGGGCATGCCGCCAGGATGTTCTCCAAACCACTATGGGCACAACCGGTGAAAAGCAGTCCGTCTGTGTAGAGAGCCAACTCATGCCGGAAATCATCGGGAATGTAATTTCCCTCGGCATCCTTGGTGAACAGATGCCGGTTGCCCTTTGGCATGGGATGAATCTGTGGAATATGCGCCATGACATGGATGCCATCGGCGACCTCACAGGTGCGGTCCGCCATGATGGAACTCTCCCCTATTCCCTCCGGCCAAACCGTGGTGATGCTGTGCAGGTCATTCCTCATGGAATAGAACTTACCTTTGATAGCCTCTGGAGAAACGATGATTTTCGCCCTTTTGTTAACTTCCATGAAATGACACAAACCACCCGCATGGTCGCTGTGGCCGTGGGAGACGAAGACGTAGTCCACCGTCCCGAGGTCAACACCCATCCGCCTCGCGTTGCGGATGAACACGTCACTGGCTCCCGTGTCAAGAAGGATGTGGTGTCGCTCTGTTTCCAATAGGATGGACAACCCGTGCTCCGTCTTGAACGACGGATCTTTTGCGCGGTTGTCTGACAATACGGTCCATTTCATAAGCATTCCCTTTTTCCTGTGTTATGCTTCCACCTTACTCTCACTGTCGTTCCATACAGAAAAAAGTAGATTAGCACATCCGCATGCAAAATTACGCCTTTTCAATCAAAAATCCGTATATATGCCGATTCTTTGAAAAAAGTTCTGATTGTACCACTTTAACTTCGTTGAATCGCTCTGGTGCTCGGGAAAGACTGAAAAAAATTTCATCTTTTCTCTCGCTTGCACCGCGATTTGGCACAACCCTTGCCTACCTTTGCCATGTCAAAAAAGGAATGCTGCAAATGACAGAACAGAAAAACATAGACAATGACTACATAGAGGAGGATGAATACCATTGCCCCTTCAAGGAGATGGCCGATGACCCGCGCTACCTCTATGTGCACGTATCCGTCCTATATGCATGGGGATTCAAGGAAAGCAGAAAATACCATTTCCTTTATGACAGCAAATGGCATAGTGCCGTTTGCCGTGATGCCGAAGACGGAAGAAAGGTCAGGCTGCCCTTATTCCGCTGCTTCATCAACCCTGACAAAATGTTCCGATGCAATCCAAATATCAACTGGTGCTATAATGATGTGACCTTCTTCTTCATTACCATGAAATCTGGATCAAGAGTAAGGGAACTGACCATAGCCTCTCCGGATAAAAGATTTTACAAACCATTTTACTGGATTCTTGACACTATTGGAAACGATTATGGCGACTATCCCCGTATGTCCAGGTTTATCATGTCATCTATGGTGTTGCTGTACCGCATTATAGAGCCGTTCAATATCAGCCGTGTCAACAAACTTGCCAAATATTACCTGCCGGAAAAAGTGTTGAACCCCAACTACTACATTTATACCTATTACTGTCGGTTTTATTTCGAGTTGAACGAACAGAATCCTTCGATAACAGAAGGATTGAAAAAAACATCGCGGAAATCTCCAAAAAGTCATCCCCTAAAGACTATCCCTCACCCAAACCTGGGTCAGAGGAAAGACAACATTTCGAGAAAAAGGCCGCCATCCAAATAGGAATGTCCTGTCCCAAAAATCAGTATCTCTCAAAGAGACAATAAAAACACCAAACAATAGTTTTATAATATGCAAGAAATCGAAAACTATGGAACAAGTCAACTACGATAAAATCAGGAAGATGATTGCACGCTGCCGCTGGACGTACGCCAAGACGATGCCGTGGGCGCCGCATGAGTATATCGTCAGGGGCGAATGCCCACTCACGGAAGAGGAGTTCCTTTACTTCATCGACATGCAGCGACGGTTCGGCGTCCAGGAGCGATGGGGCAGCTACAACCTTCCCTACCTGTACATTGACGACTACAAATATTGGACCATGGGAGCATCATATAATGAAACAACAATCATCAACCGCGCCAAGACAGACATCCTCGGTGACACGCTGAGCTTCTGCGGAGAACTCGAGAGGATACGTGAGGATGTCAGGGAAAACCAACCTTTCCTGCTGAACGTCCTGTTGGAGGCACAGCCCAATGAGGAGGGGGTGAGCCGGATACTCAAGGGCTTTTTCAGCTACAGGCAGGACGGCGAATATGTCGCCCTGAGAAGTTTCGTGAGGAAATTTCTCAGCGAGGAACTGGCTTCGAAGATCAGAAAGCCAGTGCTTCAGGAGGAGGAATACGTGACCGACCAGAAACGCATCGACATCCTCGTGTATGAGAAAGGGAAATATGCCATCGTCTTCGAGAACAAGATATGGGATGCCACGGAGCAGGAAAACCAGCTGACCAATTACATCAGAGGTCTCAAGGACCAGAAATACGGACTGACGGATGACCAGGTCTACATCATCTACCTGCCCAGCGATGAGGGGCACGGCCCCACCGACCGGTCATGGGACAAGAACATCCAAAAACTATTCAAGAACAGGTACCGCAAAGTCAGCTTCAAGGAGGGCATCATCAGCTGGCTGGGCTCGGAAGAGATGAAATCCATCGGCGACCCCAACTTCAGCCAGTCCCGCTTCCTCTTCGCCGACTACCTGAAGAGAATCTTCAACTTAACGCCTACCGACAATATGGAACAAAGAGAAATAGACAAGCACATCAAGTCGCGCCTTGACCTAAACGGCGACAGATACCATGACATGGAAACGCTGAACGAAACCATCAAAAGAATCAACGGATGCGTCAAGGAACTGGAGCGGAACCGCAGAATGCTGTGCTGCGACGCCGCCAACGAGTGGATGGCGAACCTTGAGCGGGATTTCCCCGACCTGGAGAAACACAGCGACATCCGCCTGAGCAAGTACATCATGGCAGGGGTCATCCTGCCCTACAAGGAATACAAGAAAGGCATCATCGTCCTGCTTGAATTCATCGGACAGGACCTGATATATGGCGCCCTCTACACCGATGACACCAAGAAGATCCGGGTGGAGATGCAAGAGTCTGACGGCATCCGGCCCTTCTACAAGAGCAAGGAATTCACCAAAGGCGTCGACTGGCTCTTCTACAAGTCAACGTCCTTGGAGGACGCATACGACAACCTGAAAAACCTGATCGAACGGATGAAAAATCAAATAGGATAAGACGGACAATGCCGGCTTTACCAAGCCAAAACAATGAGGGTGCGCACACTGCCACCCTCTTTTATTATACTCCACGGAATCGTCCCAAAATCATAAACGGGATGCAACGTGCAGGAAAAGCATATACATTGCGATATGCGTCAAATCTCATTTCATAAAAGCCTTTTTGAAGAGGGCCAAAAGGAGTTGTGCATCCAAACCTTTCAATCCTGCATTTTTAAAGAAATCAGGATTGGGCAGTTCTCCTATCCTTTGATAAAAGTCACTCATGTCTTTTTTCAATTTCATGGAGAGTGTAAAGCGTGAGTCTCGGGGCAGCATGGCTATCAGCCTGAAGACATCTTTCTTATGCTTTTCTATATCGCGGCTGTCGACTTGCTCTCCTTCCGCTTTCCTATCCAGCATCTCTGTGTACGCCTTCGCTTTCAGGCAAATAAGAGCTTCGGGGTTTGCAATATGGATGTCTTCGATGATTCTACTATGCTCTATTGTGAATGCATAGTAGTCATCATCCATCAGGATGGCAGACAAACTGGAGAGGTCTTCTCCAACACTTATTGGCTCGATATGAGCATCGGATGGTAGGCTTAACATTCCGGTATTCCGAGCGAAAAACTCTATCTGCTTCGGATATGTCTTGTCCTCGGGGTTTTTGAATCGATAATATTCATGCTTGAATTTGTTTTCGCCTTTGTATCGGTCAGCATAATTGGCTGACTTGATGAAATCCCACAAGCGTAATCCGAAATCAGGGGTTAAGGCTTCAACCACAAGTATAAGGTCAAGATCCTTCGTGGCACGAGGGTTCATGTCAAGTTCTTCTTCAAGTAGATTGCACGCAGCACCGCCTATGAGCACATACTTGTCTTTATATTCACTGAAATATTCCTTCCAGCGTTCAATTCCTGTCACCATTTCATTTCTTCTATTAAGGTGTCACATTCTAGTTGTATTCTTTCGTCTTCGTTATCCTTCATACACAGATAGAGCGAAAGCCTGTCTGCGTAACCATTTTCAGAAAGCAATGCCGGAGAATATTTCCAAACCTCCACCTTTATTTCCCCGTATTGTTTGTTCATGAAGGCTGCATTCTCCTTGGCCGTGGCTTTGTCGATAGCTATGATTGGTGTTGTAGGTTCTGCGAGCATGGTATAATATCCCATTGCGGTCTCTCCAGCAATCAAACAACCTGCCGGTTTTGTGTCGGTGAAGAGAATTCGTTCTATGGGAGACGACATTAAAGGAAGGGATTTGTTCCAAAAATCAACCTTGCCCAATGCTATTTGAACATGTTTCTGCTTGCCGCCTACTAGAGAGATAATGCTATTGGATGCAAGCCATCGAAGTGCAACATTGACGGTCGGATATGCCAGACCTGTAAGTTCAGCTAACTCCGATGTGCTAAATCCATCAATTGTTCCCTTTTCAAGATGATAGAGCACTAACATTTGGGCAACTGGCGGCATCCTCTCTGGCATCACTTTTGCTCTGTTCTTCAGTTCGCGTAATACAATCAGCATGCTGGGAATGAAAATAAGCTTTCCAGGTACGATAAAATTAACCTTTGCTTGAGTAAGTCGCGAAATATTGTATGATGCCACAAACTCCAACGCAAATACAACTGGACGATGGAATACATTCATCATCTTTGCCTGATGCTTGGCCAGCTGCATTGGAGAAATATTCTCTTGTTCTGTAGGTATGGCAATGGTAATTATCGTTTCCATGAACTCAACATCGCAAAAACTATAGCAACATGAGATAGCTAGTGGAAGCATTTCATCGTCTCTTTCCGTGTGAACAAGTGTCCTTGTTTTGCAGCCTGTCAGTTCTTCCAAATAATCTGTTATCGGATTAATATTATATTTCATTTTGCAAATTATATTACGTGGAATATTTTGTGCAAAAATAAATATAATAAATCTATTCTCCAAATCTTTTTCCCAAAAAAGGTTGGAATTCAACTTTAATCCCCTTTTCGATAGACTTCCCATATAGTTGATTGACATACCTTCAAACCTAAAAAACGAGATTCTTGGGTACAGACAAAACTGCACATCCTTATACACAAAAATCTCAACCTTGATCTTGGTGGAACCATTCAACCTACAGCGTCCTTGTCGAATGTCATTACTTCGCAAAGATAAACGGCATCTCGCTACCGACTTCGGTTTTCACGGCAACTTTTCTTTCCCTACCGGCTGCCAAAGGCAGACAAAACTTTCCGCAAACCTTCCGATTGTCTTTCTCTCGCTGCCATCTTTTCGGAGCGGCGTAATAACAAACGTCCCGGACGCAGAAGGCTGCCAGCAGCCAAGACGTAAGGGAGAAAAAAGAAAGGAAAGAGAATGCTTATCAAACACGCCTGCTTCAGTTATCTTCCGCAACGATACCATAAACGTGCATCGTTCGAGGAAATCGACCTCGCCTACAAGCTCCATGCCTTCAAAGATGGCCGCCTGTATGCCAAACGTTGGGCTGCCAACGTGGTGTGCGACACGCTCTCCCTCATCGACATGACCGACACCATCTTCCTCTGCATACCGGCAAGCTGCCAACACACACACGCAAGACGTTTCAAGAAATTCTCCGCGATGGTGTGCCAAAAATTACACGCAGTGAACGGATATGACTATATCCACGTAATTGGCAAACGGCCAAAGGCGCATATCAGCAAGACCCATGAACTCGCAGAGAACACCGACCAATACGTCCAAATAGACGATGAGAAACTTTCCGGAAGAAATGTGGTGCTCTTCGATGACATCACAACCTCATGCAAGACGGCAGACGCATTCATCAGGCGCATCCAACAAGCCGGAGCACACGTCAGGTTGGCCATCTTCCTCGCAAGGACGAGAACATACAAAACAAGGTATAACTAAAACTCATTAAAATGACAACAAAAAAGACTTCACCCGACCGAAAGCGTCCGGCAAAAAGCAAAAAATCCATAGCCGGACGCATCCGCGAAAGAGAACTCGCGGAACGACGCGACTACCTCCTTAAAGAGTCAATAGTCATGCTCGCCGCTGACCTCTACCAAGACATCTACGACACTGATGGCTGCGACGGATTCACCGACGCATGCGAGACCATCATCGAACTCGCTGAGAAATTCGAGAGGCAACTCGACTGGATTGCCAACGGCGACAACCTCGACTATCTCGATGAACTGGAAAAGTTCGAAACGAACGTGCGCAAAAGACTTCACCTCGACAAATCATAACTTAAAAAACAACGACAATGACAAACGCAGAGATCAAATTCTTGGAATTGGTGCCTTCACAGCTGAAGGAAATCGCCAAACAGCTGGCCAAACTCAATGAGAACATGGACAAGCTCATCAGCCAAAACCAGGCAGCACCAAACCTGGTGAAACCCTCGGAAAAAGTGGTCACCATCTGCTACAACCAACGCGAGGAATGGAATGACCGCCAAGAGGCCATCAAGTTCTTCCGTGACGCGATGATGAACTCGGAGGGCTCGGAACATGAGCGCTACTTCAAAATCTGGAGCGAACTCGAATCCGGAGAAACCGTCTGCTCCGATGAGAGACTTCCAACGGTCAAGAAGAAATAGGCTGTTGGCCCGAATAAACAATTTTGTGTATCTTGACTATTTCAGACTGCAGCGGCTGTCACACTTCCATTTGTTGACAAAAATCGCCCTCCCTGTCACGAGACACGGAGGGTTTCACATATCGGGCGGCAAGCCGCCCAAAAATGCGACACTCACCGACGCCATATTATTCACCCCCCCAAAACATCTGAAGGTAGTTGCAGATGATAGGTTTGTGACTTCTTGAAACATTTAACAACATTGTAATCTGATTATTTTGGAAAAAACGACTCACACGTATAATTTTGCATCATATATCATTTTAATATAAGAATTATGAAAACGATCAAAATCCTCGCCATGACTCTGCTGCTTGCCCTTCAGATGACCGCATGCAACGCAGGTGACAAAGTGATAACGGGCAATGAACTGCCTGCTGCAGCTCAGACTTTCATCAGTAAGTATTTCAGCGGCAAACAGG
>JAEEGH010028970.1_pt1 | contig 10861 bp, 7 predicted proteins | sample 9134181 | NCBI WGS metagenome assembly JAEEGH01 (sample SAMN16246544, study PRJNA631951) | gut metagenome | biome: gut microbiome; feature: rumen; material: DP-attached | host: Bos | place: Iran: Karaj | collected 2018-10
CCTATTCGCCGTTGCCGAACACCATCATGACGATTTTGAGCAGCACGAAGACTGCGCTATTTGCGCATTGATTCACGATGGATACAATCTCGAAGAATTCACTCCTGTCGCAGTCGTATTTTGGATTTTGCTATTTATTCTACAAGTGCAGTACGCCTCGCGAATTCCATTTACACAAACGCTTCATTATAATCCTCGCGGCCCTCCCGCCGTCAAAACTTAACTGAATTCTTCAGCGTTTCACGTTTCAGAACAACAGAACGCATAACATAATAACACAGCAAGGTGATTCCGGCTCAAGGCTGGAATGACAGGATTGTAGTCATTCCCACACAGCCTGTCACCCCGGATTTATTCCGGGGTCTCCTTACACATTCTTCACAACCGATGCCGGAACAGAGTCCGACACAAAACAAAGGTTTTATAATGAAAAAACTCCAATTCTTGGCACTTGCCATTTTCTCCCTCATCTTCGCCGCTTGCGGTGACAGCAATTCCACCTCCACCGAACAGCACGAGCACTTCGAAGTCGAAGGCTGGAATCTCTATTCAGCGGAATGGGACACCCTCTACAGCGTTTACCGCGGCAAGGAAGTTTCTAAACTCCCGGGCCTCAAAGTCAATGCCAACTGCATGAGTTCCCATATCAATATAAAATTTCTCGACGAAAACAAGAAAGAAATTGCAGGCCCGAACAACGATGAGCATTCTCTCGGTTGGGAAGTCGGCAACAAGAAAATTCTCGATATCGAATGGGAAGGCGGCTGGGGTTTCCACCTCAAAGGACTCAAAGAAGGTGAAACAACCTTGATTCTCAAGGTCAAGCACCACGACCACGCCGACGCCAAGACTCCAGAAATTAAAGTTGTCGTCGATAAGGCTTTGGATGCAGACGAATGCCCGTTCCAGGAAGACGAAGATGAAGACTAGCCTATTCAGGGCTGCCATGGGGAGCCTCCTTCTGGGAGGCTTCCTTCATTCTTTCGCCCAAGAGTTTATTCAAGATTTAGGCAACTCGACTGTTGTCGCAGAACAATCGACCGAAACAATTTTAGATGGTTTGCGCAAAGACGAAGAATTGCAAGCCGAAAAACTCGACCGCAAAATTTCCACGACCATCGCAGAAACCATCAAGAACGAGCCCGATATCGCCATCCGCTCCATGGGTCCCGCCGCCGCACGCCCCATCATCAAGGGACTTTCCGGCAGCCACGTTGCCATCACCGAAGACGGATCGTTTTGTGGAGACATGAGCGCCACCTCGCCCGATCATGCCGTCGCATCCGAAGTTTTGACCGCACATAAACTGCACATTGTCCGCGGACCACAAATTTTAAGTCATTCCTTCGCCACCGCAGGCGGCGTCATACAAGTCAGCCACCAAGACATTCCTTTTGACGATTCTCTTTTTCACGGCTACATCACCGACTACGCCGAAAGCGGCCAACCAGGATTCGCTACCGTCGTAGGCGTGAACGGCAACATCCACGGACTATCGCTCAAAGGTGAACTTTCTGCACGCAACATGGGCGACATGAAAACACCCAATGGCACGCTCAAAAACACAGACATCCAAAACAAGAGCATCGCCGTCGGAGCCGCCTACAGCTTTGAACGCTTCAAGTTTGGAGCATCATTCCGTTCTTTCAATTCCGATTACGGAATCCCCGGCGGTTTCATCGGAGGCCACCCCAACGGCGTTGACATAGAACTTTCCAAACGCGACTTGACGTTACGCGGGCTTTATCTCCCCGCCCAAAAATCAAGCGATACGCTAAGCGTCACATTCCGACTCAATCAGTACCACCACACGGAATACGAGACGAAGGAATACGTCGGCGCTGAATTCGCCGTCAATCAAGAAAACATCCGCATTGAGAAATTCATCGCACAAAGCGGACCATTTTTTGCCATTCACATCGGCGGAGAATTTGACATCCGTTCCATCGAAATGGGCGGTTACGTCTTTACGCCACCGACAAATTCTTACGCAGCCTCGCTATTTTCTGTCGCCAGTCTAAACGGATGGTGGGACGGTTTAGAAATTACCTTGTCCGCACGACTCGGCGGGGCATTTTTTCGACCGCAAGAAAGCATCGTCGCCGACAAAGACGCTATCGAAGATCGCAATTTTGCATTATGGGCCATCGCCGCAGAATTTTCGCAACGTGTCGCCCCTGGCAAATTCCTGACGCTCGACGTATTCCGCACCACACGCGCCCCGACCATCGAAGAACTCTACAACCAAGGTCCGCATCTCGCCGCCTACACTTACGAACGCGGCAACCACAAGCTTGAGGCCGAAAGCGGTTACGGTGCCGAACTCGAATTTCGCGATTACGGCGAAATCATCAATTGGCGCGCCGCCGTTCACAGCACATGGTTCCTAAACCACCTCGCTCCACGCGCCACCGGTGACACCAACTGGTCGCAAATTTTGCCGATTTACCAAGTCAGCGGCGACGACGCTCTCCTCATGGGCGCAAACGCCTCCATCGAGACCGCCGCAGAAACGGGATTCTACGCACAAGCAGGCGCGAGCTACGTTTGCGGTTTCTACCAAAACGAAAACTGGAGCGACATGCCACAAATTCCGCCGTTCCATTTCCACGGCGAAATCGCCTACATCTGGCAGCACGTCCGCACAGGAATCAACACGGAATTCACCCTTGCGCAAAACCGGGTGGACCGCTACGAACAACGCACCCCCGGCTATATCACGTTCGGAGCATCCCTCGAATTCCACTGGTCGCTCAAGCTCGCGCATTACAGCATCGTCCTCCGCGGCGATAACTTGTTTAACGCCGACGTGCGTAACCACCTTTCGCGCCTCAAATCCGTGATGCCCGAAAAAGGCCGCAACGTAAGCATTCTCGCCAAAGCGGAGTTCTAAAAATCACTGGATCCTTCACTATCGTTCAGGATGACAAAAACGCAATGTCATGCCGGACACCGTTCCGGCATCACCTTTCTTAACAGCATAAAAAGTTCTCTGTATGGTCTCTTCCGCACGATATTTGTATATTCTTTAGCGTTAAACTAGAAGATTTTACGATGGCCGATAAAGAATTGCTCGATAAAGAAGTTTTAAAGACCGTAAGCCGCATTGAACTCAGCGTTCGCGGCACGCTCGACACTGTGATGACCGGAGCTTACCACAGCTCCTTCAAAGGGAACGGCATGGAATTCAGCGAAGTCCGCGAGTACATGCCCGGCGACGACGTGCGCACCATCGACTGGAACGTGACTGCACGAACCGGCACGCCTTACGTCAAAAAATTCATCGAAGAACGCGAAATGACCATGCTCCTCATGGTCGATGCGTCCAGCAGCTCGGAATTCGGTTCCGGCAAGCAAATGAAAGGCGAAGTCATGGCAACGCTCACGGCTCTCCTCGCATTTGCCGCCATCAAGAACAACGACAAGGTCGGCCTGCTGATTTACACCGACCAGGTCGAACTGTTCATCCCGCCCGAAAAAGGCCGCAAGCACGTGCTTCGCCTCATCCGCGAAATTCTCTACTTCAAACCGCAGCACCACGGCACCAACACGCAGGTCGCCCTCGAATACGCCGGCAAGATTCTGAACCGCCGCGCCGTAGTCGTAGTAATGAGCGACTTCTTGGACGAGGGTTTCGAAAATGCATTCAAGATTCTCCGCAAGCGTCACGACGTTCTCGCCGTGTCCGTCGTTGACCCGCGTGAAATGGAACTCCCGTCCGCAGGCCTCGTAGAACTCGAAGACCCAGAAACTGGCGAAACGCTCCTCATCGACACCGGCGATGCCGCTTTCCGCGAAGCATTCGCCCGCGAAGCAAAGCGCCAAGGCAAAGCCACCAAGGAACTCTTCCAGCGCATGTCCATTGACTTTGTCCGCATCGAGACGCACGACGACTTCAAGGAAACGGTCGCCCCGCTTATCGAGCACTTCCGCCGCCGCGCCCGCGCCGCGAGAATGTAGTTCCTTTTTATCCTTGCACTTTTCACCACGCCAATCCATTGGCGTGTCACCGCTATTGGCAAGAAAAAGTAACCCAATCGAGCACTACAACATTTACATATCCTTAACACACCGAAGCGACGCTCCAGCACGCTTATTCATTTTAAAACTATAATAGTTTTCTCCAATCACAGCCTTATAGCATTCATTACTACTTCCGCGATTAGGCACAATCTGATCCACTGTAGTCAATATAATTTGCTTATTCAAATCACGGAATTCACAATTCCTTCCAGCAGACAAAAATCCAGCCGGGAGGGCATTAAAACCATACAAATCTTCATTCACACCATCGTCCCAAAAATCCACGGACTTCAACCCGACACCTTTCGCCAAATCTCCATTATTGGCATCATCGAATTCCATCAAGATTTCCAATTCATTCATTGTTGGAACATGCCACCCATCAGGACAAATTCCCTGAACAGGCAAACATATATCAAGGTATGCATTTTTGTCATTATAGGACGAATCCAAATTCAACGCAGCACTCCATGAATAAAGACGGCCGTACTTTGAACAAGATTCAGCTTCATTATCATAACACCACGAATTTCCAGTAAGATTCAACGTCGATAAGCTATCAGAATAATTTAAATTTTCCGCCATCCATACCTGATTGCCTATAGTTACAACTTTATATTTTTGCCCATCACGTGGGTCTGTAATTGAACCATCTACTATTTCGACAGGAGACGGTCGAGATGCTAAAACAGAATCCGTGCATCGATACAACTTTTTAGTTTCTTCAATTATATGAATTAACATCGATTCACGAGAAACTTCCCTCACAACATAATTTGAATCTGCATCAAAATCACATATATAAAAATAGCTCACATCAAAAGCATTAAACCCATCATTTCTAAATCGATCTCGCGGAAATTCACAAGGCCCTTGTTTTGCCATATACGCTTTTCTAAACGCATTTATGGCCGTCTTCTTATCAGTCTTTACAAAACTATAAGAGTCCCCTTTTTTCTGGCATCGATAAAGATTATTTTTATAAGAAACAAATCGCAACTCATCATTGTCTTTACAAGGTTCCTGTTTTCCCCAAAACTCATATTCTTGAGCACGAGTCGAATCAGTCTCTTTAAAAGTGTAAGCCCAAACACCTCTTCTAAGCTCTACACTATCACAAATATAATAGCTAGAATCCGTTTTCACTACACGATAACGGTCACTCTCACGATCACAGGATTTTTCAGAAGCTAAAAATTTATACTCATCATTTATCGGTTGCCAGGATTTTGTCGTACAAACGTACTCTTTACCATGCAATGTATCAATAGTCCATAATTCTCCGACAGAACACACATTTAAGTAATAACTTAATGTATCTTGATTGAACGCGTTCCAAGTCGATCTATACGCATCACATTGATAAACGGTTCCCCTAAACACACCCTTTGTGTGACCACACCCCGAACAACACTTGCCCAAATAATGATTCAGCACAACTTGCTCACTAGATACAGACCAATGGTCTTCATATTGTTCAAGACTCTTATAATATTCTTCGTATCCTATATTTTTTGACTTGAGCATTATACGGTGATCGCAAGTATAATGGACGCTATCAACATCTTCATATACGTAGGCTTCAGCTCCTGAATAACTGCAACTACCAAGTTTCTTTTCGCGTTCCGTCAACAAACGTTTAAATGGCCACAAATTATTATCACAAATAACAGAATCTCCAAAGAACACCGATTTCTCATTTAAAATCGCATAAGCTGACCAATTTGGATCGCATTTTTCTAGACCATATAAATAATCTATCAAACCACTATAAATCTGCCAAGCCATCATTGTACTATTTGGATCACCCCACTTTCGATCCCACAAAAATTTTTTATAAAATCCAAGCCAATTATCTAACAAATTATCGGCAATAGCCACTTTCGTTTCTGCATCATCCCAACTGCCATCAGCAAAATCTTTTCTAAAACTAGAAATCCACTTATCCTGCAATTGCAAAGAATCACCTTCCATAAAAATAACAGGCACCATTATATCATCATTTTTATTTTGAATTTTTTCCAATGGTATATTCACAAATGATCCCGATTCAAGCAGAGACAGTTCCTTTTGTATTTCATTCGAAGCAATCGATTTTGCCGCTGCAAAAGGGAAACCTTCTTTTACAAGATTTTTCACCCTGAGCACTTCAAGATGATTAACCAATCGTACAAGAACACTATCCACATTCGAGATATCCGTCAATGTTTCAAAAGAAAAAGACGTTTCCAATTTACCAACAGAAGTCCATATTCCATCTACAGAAATCTTGACATACGGAGACTTATAAGATCTTTTCGGGAAAAAGAATTTATCCCCTTCGATATTCCCCTCTAATTTCGTTCCTTCATTCAAAGAACTATCAAGTTCAGTAACATAAACATTTTTTGCTTTAAAATAATATTCAGAAATACTAATTTTTCCCGATAAAATACGGTTCTGCAGTGGGAAATCTCCATACAAATTATGATTTTTTATCACTTCATAATCCGTGTCCGCATTTTCATAATACATATCTTCATAATAGCACCCAACAAGTCCAAAAAGGATTATGGCAAGGAACGCAAACACGCTTTTTTTTCGACTCAACAAAAAATACATTTTATATCCCTCTGTTGGCATTCTTCATCACCCTTTTGAACATCCATATCAAACAAAAAATCTTTTTTCTCAATTTTCAAACGAAAATGATACTGTTTTGTAACATCACAATCATAGCCATCTTCTCTAGAATAAAAACTTGTTGATGGGTCCAAAATTTCAAATTCACCCTTGTTCAAAAGCTTTACATCACTATAATCGTCATTACGAACAATCACTTTTTGGGCATTTTTGCAATTAAAATCACTACAACCATAGATTTCAACTAGGATAGAATTTAGGGTTCTACCATTATAATAATCATTAGGATTACCATCAAATACAATACTTAAACTTATCGAAAAGGGTTCATTAGATTTATTCAGCGTTCCCGAAACAAGGACTACATTAGAGAGAGAATCTTCTGACTTCGTTTTTAATTCACTACTAAGAGGCGTATAATTTCTAAAATAATAAGCATCGTATAAATTTTCTTTTTTTATAAACTCAAGTAATGCGGAGTCTGCAGATTTCCATGATGCAGATTTCACCACAACACGATCAATATTATTTTTTACCGTATAATAATCGTACTGAGAACCGCAACCTTCAAGAGAATAGGCCGCCCAAAAACACAATAGCACGCAACAAAAAAGTTTCATATTTAACAAATCCATAGCAATAATGGCTATATAAAAAATATATCTTTTTGAAAAAATATATACGTTTTTCATCGCCGTTATTAAACCGTTCATCCGTCAAATTTGTTCGGGTTCTTGATTTAAACAAATTTTGACAAGTTTTTTCTTCAGTAACCCTTCTTGGATTCTACATGAAGCAAATATTTTGAACTTTATTACAAGGAATGGAGTAACACTAATTAAACCGTTGCCGGTCTATACCCGAGCAATTTCATGCTGTAAAGCGCAGTGCCCTTGCTGATGCTGCGAACGCCCGTAGCGTATCCGAAAATTTTCCGCAGCGGAACGTCGGCTTTCAAAAAGTGCGTTTTTCCGTCGCCTTCGATTTCCTTCACCTTGCCTTCACGCGCCTGGATATCGCCCGTCACAAGGCCCGCAAAATTCACCGGACATTCGAGCGAAAGTTCCATGACCGGTTCGTACAACTGAACGTCCGCAGGCTTCACGAGTTTAGCAACCGCATCGGCACAACACTTCTTGATCATCGGCGGGAGCGCTCCTTCCGTCCATTCAAAGCGGTGGACTTCAAAACGCACGCCTACAAGCGGACCCTTGCCGAGTACGCCGACTTCGGTCGATTCCAGAAGCGCCGAACGCACACCCGCCAAAATTTCACGCGGGGCATTTTCCATAAACTCTGCGGACAAGCGAATATCGTGAGCATCACCCTCTAGCGGAGAAGCCGAAATGCTGATGGACATTTTATGCGGGCCAATCTGGAACGTATTTTCCGCGGGTCCAACCGCACGGCACAAGCGTTCTTGCCAACGCACTTCAGGGCTACCGGCACGCACTTCGCAACCAAATTCACGCTTGAGGCGAGCGAGCAAAACATCGAGCTGCACCTCGCCCACGGTATGTAAATACCAAAATCCGCCATCATCCTTTTGCACACGGAAACTCGGATCCATTCGCGCAAGCACCGAAAGGCTGCGTTCCACATGGGCGTAATCTTCCGTCCGCACGCACTCCACACGAGTCTGCAACAACGGCAAATAGTTTTCGCTGATGGACGGCGAGGCAGTTCCTACAGCATCCCCCGCGGTATTTTCCACCACATCTCGCCCCGCACTCTCGTCGCACATTTCGCGACCGTCTAAATAAATCACCTGCCCGAGTTCGGTCTCGAACGGGCTCTTCATCGCATAAATGTCACCCGAACGGATTTCGTCAACCGGCAACAGCATATTCGCCTTGAGCCGTGAAAATTCAAAACCCGTCGGCCAATCACGCCGAGACAAATCCACATGACTACGGAACAGCGATATTTCGCCAATCCCACGGAAATGCCTCAGACGCACCACCTGCCCCAACTCATTTTCGTCAAACGTCGGGACTTCCGGCAAAAAGAACGAAAGCGCGGTCACGAGACTACGAACGCCAAAACCTTCCAACGCCGAACCCGCATAGCAAATAACATATTCATCACTTGCCGCAAGCGATTTAAGCCCACGCAAAAGCATCTTCGGCGGCACCGGCTTATTCTCAAGCGCAAGCGACAAAATTTCATCGTCAAAATTGCTCGCAAATTCCACCGCTTCGGCATAATACTTCTTGAGGAGCGCACGCTCTTCCGCCGCACTCGCATCCGATTCCCAGCCGTCATCGAGAACTTCTACACCCGACTCCGAATGCACCAAGCGACTCTGGCTCAGCACATCCAGCATACCGCACATCTTGCCATTCTTGAACTGCGGTACCGACATCAACACCGGTCGCACTCCAAGCGTTTCTTCAATGTTGATGAGAGTCTCGTCCAGCGAATAGTCAGGATTGTCCAGTTTGTTCACAAACAAAATTGTTCGCACGCGGGATTCGTGCAGCTTGCGGAACGAAGCTATCGTCTGCGTCTCGACGCCACTCGCGGCACTCACCACAAGCACAGCGCCTTCCACAGCGGTAAGCGCCATATCGACCTCAGCACCGAAATCGACATGCCCCGGCGTATCAATAAAATTGAACCACGTATTTTTCCATTCGAAATGCGCTACGCCACTTTCAATCGTGATACCGCGTTCCTTTTCTTCGGGCATGTAGTCCATCGTGGCAAGGCCATCTTCGACACGCCCCGGGCGGTGAATTTCGCCTGCAGCAAAAAGAATCCTCTCAGAAAGAGTCGTCTTACCCGCATCAACATGGGCTAAAATGGCAATATTTCGAATCGGCTGTTTCATAGCCCAAAAATACATTTAACGATTCATGAACGACAGTTTCAGAGCACTATCGTACAGTCGTTTTGCCCAACTTTCATGACTTGCAGATTCACCGTAAAGTTCATCGAGAATCACACGAATTCCAGCTACACCACCACCATGTTTCAGCACATAAACGATAAGCAAGCTAATCACGCCCAGCGAAGAATTGATAATATCCAAATCTGTATTCGCCAGCTGGTAAGCCGCAAGCTGGTAAGCATCTTCGCTGTTTTCCTTAACAAGTTTATCGACATCTGCAAGAGACTTGAACCTCAAAAAGCTAAACACCTTGAGGAACGGCATCATTGACGACTCGTGAATTTCCGCCTGATTTATGGCGGCAATCCGCTGATTCAATTTATCAAAAGGTCTTGCTTTCAAATAGTTGTTAAACGAATCGCCATTCAGAGCAACTTCATCAAATCGCCCCGAACACACAAGGGACTGCACCTGGAATCTATAATTATTGATATCCGTTCTAATTTTGCTGAACTGTTCATCAATCAATTCAAGCATTCCTGCAAGCCGGTTCAAGTTACGCAAATATTCATGAGGGATTTCAAAGCCGGACTTATAACCGGTATCGTGATCGAGCACCGCCCATACATGTTGCAGCGCTGTACGCATCTGGATTTCAAAACGGATTTCATTTGCTTCAGGGTGTTCCGGATCTTCATACAAAGACTTGGGAATACTACAGATAAAATGCAACGAATTGTAGCCAAAGCTATTAAGTTCATGCATTTTTCGCTTATCAATGCAATTTTTCCAATCAACGACAAATAACTTTTCTACAAGCGCAGCAATTTTATCGACATCGTCATTATAAAAAGTGATAATTCGGGCACCCAAAATATCTGTCAAATCCAAGAGCGATTGATACTTATCTCCCTTGCGCTCCAGTTTTTCAGCAAGGCTTGCTTCTTCCTTAATTCTAGCCTCGATTGCAGTCACGTAAATATGATTTTCATTTATATTTTTCTTGAGCAAGTCACAAACAACATTTTTTAGTTTTTCATAAACAGGCTTTTGTTCACGATACTCTTCAAGAATTATCATTCTACGTGCTTGCGTACCATTTTTTCCTACCGATGCTTCACTCATTGAATCCGCCCCTACTTTTTACCGCCAAAGATTTTATCGACTAAATCACTAAATTCAGAAAACGCAAACGTGCCTTCGAGTTCTTTCAATGAATTCACTAACCCGCGATAATGCCACTCGTGTTCCTTCACGTCAGTCACATGGAAAATGTTCCAAAGATCATCCCCTTTTTGAACAAAATCGCGATAAATAATTCTAGCATTGCTCAGTTTATCGCCAAGAGCGACCATCTTCGCATCAAGACTCGCTTGAGCAAGT
>JAEEGH010028971.1_pt1 | contig 10861 bp, 13 predicted proteins | sample 9134181 | NCBI WGS metagenome assembly JAEEGH01 (sample SAMN16246544, study PRJNA631951) | gut metagenome | biome: gut microbiome; feature: rumen; material: DP-attached | host: Bos | place: Iran: Karaj | collected 2018-10
CGTAATATCTTTAATACAAGGCTCATACCAGACAGTGTTTGGGGCGAAAACCGGACTTGAACCGAGATAGACGGCAAGCGAGCCTGGACCGATGCTGGATGATGCCTGCGCATAACTATCTCCAAGATAAAGATTATTCTTCAGATTTGCTTTTGCCTGGCCTAATTTCAAATCGAGACCGATATACCGGTCCTCATCGTCTTTTGGCGGCGGAAATGGCGTTCTTGGACCATCCCGTCTGGCAACAACCCACATCAACGGAAGCCCTTTGTTGTCCCGTCGCCACCAATCTTCAAAACGGTCCACCAAGTTGTCATTCTGATTTTGGAATATCATAGTTTATCTTCTTGTTCTTTACATGAAGTATGTTTTATGGCTGGCGCAGGCGAGACGCACCGCGCCACTTCCCAAGGCGCAGGCGGGACGCACCGCGCCACTCCCTAGGCGCAGGCGGGACGCACCGCGCCACCTCCAGTTCAGCGTAAATTGAGTAATTTTTGTTTCAGTTCCTCAGCATTGATTGGTATTCCAAAGCGGCAGTAGAATCCATTTGCTCCGACTATGTCCGACACCTTGAAGAAATCCTCTATCCCGCCAACCCAAAAGATGCCTTTTTTAGCAGCCTTGATCTTCCGATAAACGTCCAGCCAATACATGGGGCCAGGCTTTCCGTCACCGAATACCCACTGCACGGCGTTCAGCTTTGGCAACGTCAGAATCGTGTCAAGATGACATAGTTCCCCGACTCCGTCCAAATGATAGATGGTATTGTCCAACCGTTCCGTATCGCGTTTCAACGTTGGCAGGACAAATTCTTTAAACATTTCATCTCCAATCATATAGCAGAAATCGCACTGCAAAATACAAGACGGTTTAGAACTGAGCAGCACTGACCAATCCGTCCATCCCATGCTTCCGCCTTGCGGATGAAGAATCGTCGAGAAATCATTGTATGCCGCATACCATGCCGTTTCGATTTCGCCGATGAGACGCAGGACTTCCTCCGGCTCGTCAATAAGATCCATCAGGAGGTTTTCCGTGCCGCGCAACGTTGCCGCCACGTCCATCACGCCTCCAAGATCGGGCATGCCGATGGCCACGACGCCGTTCCACCGTTCCATCCCTGCTCGATAGATGTCTTTGATTCGTTGCGACCATTTATTTTCCGGATTGTAAACGGCATGGATGTCGTGAATTTTCCGCTCTTTGTCTGGTGAAAACCACACTCTGCCAGAAGAATTATCTAGCGTGGCACCGCAGAACGCCGCCAACACCCCTGGCCCGAAGGCGTTCAAATTGACCTGCGGATAACCGTCTCCCGCGAATTCGAGAGTCGAAAGATCTTCATCCATCTTTTCAATCAACTCCTCTGGAGACCACCGAAAGTCCGCACAAGAGGCTTGACTGAGGCTTGGCGCGCGTGCTTTTCCCGCCGACGGATGCGCGCCATAGCGGAGCAATGCCATGAGCGGCCTGTCCAATTCGCCTTTCCACCAGCGGTCATAGTTTCCCATGACTTCTGCCATTCGCTCTTTTGTAAAGTTAATCGCCATCGCTATTTAGCCTTTCAAACTATGGTTTGGATGCATGAACATCCGATTGTGTGTTTCCAAAATATTTTTCTTGATAAAAGTGTACACGTTGCCATGTCACTTGTCAAGGATTTCAGGTGTTTTCAAAAATGATTTTTAATGAAATCACATCTGAATACCAAGCAAGACATGATGAGATTTTCACCGCAACCTCTTGAAATCTGTAGGATGATATGATACAATAATCTTGAATTCTGTTTACGTACGAATTTGGCATTTGGAAAAAACAATATGAAAATTGCCAGTAATATCATCAAAGCGCATTTGAAAAACGTTTACTTCCTATGCGGCGGAGCCTATGGCGGCAAGACGACCATGGCCAAACTGCTTGAAGAAAAGCATGGTTTCCTCCGATATCGCCAGGGGGATCATTGGAACGAATATGCCCGTATCGCAAATGCAACGGAACAGCCGGCGATGAGTTTGGACAGAAGTGCGGACTGGCATGGATACTTTGCCCAGCCGCCTCGTCAATATGCGGATTGGCTGCACGCGAGCACAAGGGAGGAGGCCGATTTCGCTATCGCGGATTTGCTTCGATTTCCACAAGATCAGAAAGTCATCGTGGATGGTTTGATTCCATTGGATATTCTGAAGGAAATCAGTGATGTCGATCATGTGTTCTTGCTTTTCGCTCCTGATGAGATGAAGCGGAAACATTATTTCGATCGCGCGGACAAAGATGATGTATATCGTTTCATTCTCTCATTTCCTGATGGAAAAGAATTGCTGGACAACGTGATAGAAGCCTTGAACATCGACAATGAAATTGAACGGCAGAATATCATCAACAGCGGATTCAAATATTTGGAAAGAACTGAAAATGATACGATTAAACATACATTAAGCATTATCGAGGAGCATTTTGGATTACGATAACGGAGAGGTCGTTTTGGAATGAGAGACTATAGTGCACAGAACAAAAAAGCTTGGGAATATAATGCCTACGATTTCTGGGTAAAAAATACTGGAACACCAGAAGAAATGGCCAAAAAGAATCTGGAGAATCCTAAAAAGATGCTCCGAAAATATGCCCAATACTTTGATAAATTTGAAGGCATCAAGGTTGCAAATATCTGCGGTTCATGCGGCAAGAAAGCTATTCCACTGGCTTTGCTTGGAGCAGATGTAACAGTTTTCGATATATCTGAACACAATAAACGATATGCCATGGAAGTGGCCACTGTCGCAAATACAACATTAAACTATGTAGTTGGCGATGTATTGGACATCGATCTGAAGAAATTTGGTGAGTATTTTGATGTCGTGTTCATGGAAGGTGGAATTCTTCACTATTTTCATGATATTGACGAGTTCATGAAAAAGATGCACGCCATTCTGAAATCGGGCGGTAAAATGATCTGCAGCGATTTCCATCCGTTTACAAAAATCATGGATACTCTTGGCTTCCAGTGGCCTTCCATGAATTATTTCTCCACGGAAGTCTTTGAAGGCGAAATGGCGCATGCACGTTTCTTCGATGAAGAAACACGAAAGAACATGCCAAAATGCAGCTACAGAAAATATACGATTAGTGAAATCATCAATTCAATTATTGGAAACGGTTTTACTCTTCAGAGATTTGACGAACATCCGTCTTGGGAAAATGCAGACCTACCAGGAGAATTTACGGCGATAGCCATCAAATAAAAGGAATGACCATAGATGAAACATGGATTTATAAAAGCAGCAACCATTACTCCAGAATTAAAGGTTGCGGATGTTGATTTCAACTGTGAGAAAATACTCGCTTATATGGATGATGCAGCAAAACAAAACTGCAAAGTCGTTGTTTTTCCTGAATTGTGCATCACGGGATACACATGCCATGATCTATTCTTGCAGGATGAACTCTTGGAAAAGGCGAAAGAAGCATTGGTTCGCATTGCGGAACATAGCAAGAAATTGGAAGGCTTGTTTTTCGTTGGACTTCCACTCGCCATCGATGGAAAATTGTATAATGTTGCTGCAGCGATAAATGCAGGAACGATACTCGGCATGGTTCCCAAACTTTATCTTCCGAATTACAATGAATTCTATGAAGCCAGGCATTTCCGCTCGGGAAAAAACATAAAGACAACAATTGCTCTGAATGGCCAGACCATTCCTGTAGGCAGTAAAATAATGTTCTGCTGCAAAGAGATGCCGCAGCTTCGCATAGCAGTGGAACTATGCGAAGATCTTTGGGTTCCGAATCCTCCCAGTATCGGGCATGCGATTTCTGGAGCGACGATGATTGTAAATCTTTCAGCCTCCAATGAAATCACAGGAAAGAGCCGTTATAGGCGGGAACTTGTGGCCGGTCAGTCCGCACGGCTTGTCTGCGCCTATCTGTATGCATCGGCAGGTGGCAGTGAATCCACACAGGATGTCGTATATTCAGGCCATAACATTCTGGCGGAAAATGGAAATCTTCTGGCGGAATCAAACGTGTTTTCCGAAGGAATGACGTCTGCTGTCTTCGACATGAAACGTCTGGAATCAGAACGACGGCGTATGACGACATACGGATATGGAAACAACAGTGATTATGAACATATAAACTTCTCTTTGCGTCTTACAGAAACGAAACTTGAACGCTTTATCGATCCTCAGCCTTTTGTTCCAAGCAATAAGGAAGAGCGGAATCAACGATGCAATGAGATTATTTCAATCCAAGCCATGGGATTGAAAAAACGTTTGCAACATATTGGCTGCAAAACAGCCGTCATTGGCATCTCTGGCGGATTGGATTCGACACTTGCGTTGCTCGTGACAGTTCGTGCTTTTGACATGCTTGGACTTGACCACAAAGGGATTCTTTCAGTAACCATGCCAGGCTTTGGCACAACAGACCGTACATATGACAATGCTGTCAACTTAATTCATTGCATCGGTGGGGAATTCAAGGAAATCAACATCGTCAATGCCGTGAACACCCATTTTGCTGATATTGGGCAAGATCCGAAATTGCACGATGTTACCTATGAAAATTGCCAGGCTCGTGAACGGACGCAGATCTTAATGGATTTGGCCAACAAAACCAATGGTATTGTAATAGGAACCGGTGATCTTTCTGAACTGGCGCTGGGCTGGGCCACCTACAACGGCGATCACATGTCCATGTACGCCGTCAATTCTTCCGTCCCGAAAACGTTGGTCCGATATCTTATCCAGTATTATGCAGATACCAGTCAGGACAAGTTGCTTTCAAAAACATTGTATGATGTTTTGGACACGCCTGTTTCGCCAGAACTCCTGCCTCCGGAGAAAGGTCAAATCTCACAGAAAACAGAGGATTTGGTCGGCCCGTATGAACTCCATGATTTCTTCCTGTATCACATGCTTCGCTGCGGCAGTACACCGGACAAAATCTTCCGTCTGGCAAGAAAGGCTTTTGAAGAAAAGTATTCTGCGGAAGTCATCCTAAAATGGCTGAAGACCTTCTACAAGAGATTCTTTGCACAGCATTTCAAGAGAAGCTGCCTGCCGGATGGTCCCAAAGTCGGTAGTGTGGCTATTTCGCCTAGAGGTGATCTGCGAATGCCGTCGGATGCCTCGGCATCAATTTGGATGAAAGAGTTGGAACAGCTTGAAGTTGAAAAGAAAAAATCACGTAAACACTGACACGTTTTGCTGTGATATTAGGATAACATAAATCATGAATGCAAAATTGATTGGTTTCTTCAGCGGTTTTCCAACTCACCACTTTACAGATGAAATCACGAATATCCTTCGTGAAGAACTCATGGTTCGAGACAGACTTGTGTTTATCAGTGCATGGCCAGATGACTTTGTGCAAAACGACGATGATTCCGACGGAATGCATGAGATGTTCGTCGAAAGAGACATGCCTTTCAAGCGACACAACGTCATTGATCATCGCACAACAGCAGATGAAGCCATAGAACTTATCTATGGAGCATCCTGCATCTTCCTTATGGGAGGGAATGCAACATTGCAAATTCAGCTGATGCGTAATAAAGGCATTCTAGATGCAATTCGTCAAAGCAACGCTGTGATTCTTGGCGTAAGTGCAGGTGCCATGAATATGGGAAAGCACACAGTTGACATATACGAATCGCTTACGCCATACGATGGCTTAGGATTTGCCGATATTACAGTAAAGGCGCATTATCCATTGGAAGAAGAACTCTTACAAAAAGTAAAACAGGTCTCCATGAAGCTTCCTGTATGTCTCATGGAAAATGAAAGCGCTATATTTGTAAAACATGAAAGAATCACGCAGATCGGTCGAATCCATCTGATGGTCAAAGGTGAAATACACCCATTGACACAGGGTGATTTGGAACGGATGAAGATTTGATATGAACAAAGAATGGTCAGATTTGAACAAAACCATGCAGCTACAGCTCAAAAAAGAAGAGAGCTGGCAGGCTGGTATTAATACACTAATAGATCTGCGCAATCAGCTTATGGATGTATTGCTTTCTTTCAGGAAAGATTTGAAAAGAGAGGACTTTGATGCAATTCCATTTATCAATGCCGATGGTTACCATTGCAAGACGATCGGTTATTCAATATGGCATATTTTTCGAATTGAAGACATTGTTGCTCACACATTGATCAATGGAGATGCTCAGATCTTCTTCTCTGGAAATTATCAGAAGCGAATCCATTCTCCGATTACCACAACAGGCAATGAACTTGTGAAACAACAGATCGCGGATTTTTCACGACAGCTTGATTTGGACGAATTATACGCCTATATTACAGAAGTGAAAAGAAGCACCGAAAAAATACTCAAGGAGTTGCCATACGACAGGCTAAAATGGAAAATCTCAAATGAGAGGAAAGAAAACCTCACATCATTGCATGTCGTCAGCACAGATGAAAAAGCATACTGGCTGATTGATTACTGGTGCGGAAAAGATATTAGAGGGTTGATTCAAATGCCTTTCTCAAGACATTGGATCATGCATGTCGAGGCTTGCTTGAAGATAAAGAATAAGTTATATCCATAATGCTCTGTTCCACAAGAAGGTAAGTAAAAGAAGCCGCGAAGCGGCATCGCACGGAGTGCGAAACCATGCGTAACCCCATGCAAGCGCCCGTAGCGGCGCGTAGCATGGGGGGGAGGGCTCCCCTCTGGAACAGCGCCTGCAAGGGCGCCACCTACAAAGATGTCTTTACCTACTTTTATAGGAAATAAAGCAATCTCCAAATAATGCACCAGTCGAAAACGAAAATGCACTAGTCAAAAGCAAAAATGCACCAGTCAAAAGCAAAAATGCACCAGTCAAAAGCAAAAATGCACCAGTCAATGCACCAGTAAACGGCGAAAATGTACAAGTCGATGCACAAGTCAATGGCAAAAATGCACAAGTCAACGACGAAAATGTACAAGTCAATGGCAAAAATGCACAAGTCAAAGTCGAAAATGCACAAGTTGATGCACTAGTCAAAAGCGAAAATACCCCAGTCAAAAGCGAAAATACCCCAGTCAAAAGCGAAAATACCCCAGTCAAAAGCGAAAATACCCCAGTCAAAAGCGAAAATACCCCAGTCAAAATAAAGAAAGGTACAGAAGAAATACACATCATAGATTTTTGCAGTGAACCAAAGGGTATTTGGGAAATTGCTGTATATCTAGGCTATAAAGAGAAGAAATCTGTGAGAAAATTTCTCAAACCTCTCCTTGAGCAAGGTCGTATTGCTATGACGATGCCAGAAAAGCCAAACAGTCGGTTTCAGAAATACATAACCATCAAATGAGTTATGCCATATCATTTTAGAAGGAGCGATATACCCCATGAAAATGAAAGAAGGATTAGGCTGGAAAGCCTGTTATAACGATGAGAAAGGCGTTTACGGCGCGGAGATTATGTTTCAGGGATCATGGGATCTCTATGAAATATCAGGCTCGGTCTTTGATCGCCTCAACAAAAACATGAACAGCCGCGAAGTGGAAGAATTGATCCTATCCGGACGTCGCCTGTATTCGCATGTCAACGACCGCTGTGGCCCATCATACACCATTGTCCTCGACGATGATTATGGTATTTATTGTCCATGGATGGCCGAAAGCAAACCTGTCGGAAAGACATGGAACAAAGAAATGACCGATGCGGCAGTCGAGCTGTTCGAATCTGAAAAGGACAACCGTGAACAGCGAAGAAAGAAACGCGAACAGCGGAAGAAATAATGTCGATCAAATCATGAAAATCGAAAGCAAACGACTACTGCTTTATCCAATCAGTGACATCGAAATGGTCCAGTTGATTGAGAATGAGCAGGATGCAGATTTGAAGCAAGCCTATTCGGAAATGCTGCAAGGTTGCATCAACGAGCCGGAAAAGCGAATGTGGCATGCCGTATGGTTCATGGAACTGAAAAAACAGCCTGGAACAATCATCGGCGACTTGTCCTTTAAAGGACTTGCCGCAGACGGCATGGTGGAACTCGGATACGGCTTGCGGGAAGGCTATTGTGGGCATGGCTATATGACGGAAGCCGTGAAAGTCATTGCCAAATGGGCCCTTGCACAAGATGGTGTGACAAGAGTCGAGGCTGAGACGGCTCCCGATAACACGGCTTCGCAAAAAGTTCTGACGAATGCAGGTTTCATTCCGACAGGTGAAAGCGGTGAAGAAGGCCCTAGATTCCTGTACAAAATGCCATAGGAAATCGTATGTGTACAAGCATCGTTGTTAATAAGAAGAAAACCATTGTCGGATGGAATCTTGACATTCTGAACATCGTTTGGCGTGTCCGGAAGGCGGAAAACGGCGTTTTTATTGAAATCGACGATCCGAAAGAAGGATGGCTCCCGCTGTTCGGTGCGAATTCACGCGGTGATTTCGTCGGTATGCCGACCTGTTGGCCATTTGACGAACGGAGCAATCCCTCAGGCGACGGTGAAAATGTTATTTTGCTTGACATCGATTTATTGATGCAAAAGAAAACGTTGCAACAGATTCGTGAAATCGCAGACAAACGACCTGTCTATAGCGTTCCAGGTGTTACCTTTATGTCGGCATTGTCAGATGCGAACGGAAATGTATTGTATATCATTCCAGGCCAAGGCAATTTGTACTATGAGAAGCCAGAATATAAGATTATGACCAATTTCTCACCGTTCAAACAGGATGCCGAAAAGCATCCATGGATGGGTTGGGACAGATATCATAAAGCGGAAGCCATATTGCAAAATACAACAGATGATTTTGAGGTGGCAGATTGTTTTGAGGTGTTACAAGCAGTGTCGCAGACAGTCTGTCCGACCGAAGTCTCCATGGTTTTCGATGTACAGGAACGGATTGTGCATTGGTGTGAAAAAATGTCATGGGATGCAATTCAGACAGTAAAGCTTGCAAACTGAAAGGAGCTTAATTATGAGTACAATATGTGGAGCACAATGCGAAGGATGCCCTTTCAAAGCGAATAATTGCCGTGGATGTAAAGAAACCTGCGGCAAGCCTTTTGGCGGGCCATGCATCGCTGCAGAATGCATCAAGGCATGCGGCAAAGAAAAGTATGCAGAATTCAAACAGAATCTGCTAAATGAAATCAATGCATTGTTGCAAACAAACGACATCCCGTCAGCGAGCGAGCTTCATGAATTGCCAGGCTTTTTTGTCAACCTGCCCTATCCTCTTCCAAATGGCGAAACTGTGAAATTTCTAAATGACAAAAACATATATCTTGGAGCACAAATCGAAGCGTCAGATGGTTGTTACGGAGTCATTGCCGATAAGACTTTTATCCTTGTTTGCAGCTACAAAATCAATGGTACAGAACCGAAATTGATTGCCTATAAACAACGTTAGGCAAACTGCTTGACAAAGTTAGAAAATAAACGATAGTAGTATGTAACGGAGGCGTCCACGCCTTCGAAAATGGATGTGGCGGAGGCGTCCGCGCCTTCGAAAATGAAAAAGGAGCAAGACACATGCAATACAATGTAGAAGGCGACAACTTGCCAGTGCTGAAAGTCTATTTGGAAGCAGGAGAGCAGATTCAATGCGAAGCAGGTGCCATGTCATGGATGGATGAAGGCATCGAAATGCAGACTTCCGCCGGTGGGCTTGGCAAAATGCTCGGCCGTATGTTCACCAATGAAAATGCATTCATGAACACCTATATCGCCAATCAGACAGGCGAAATCGCATTTTCTTCCAAGTTTCCAGGCTCCATTCGTGCCGTGGAAATTACTCCCGGAAACGGACTGATCGTCCAAAAAGGCTCCTATCTGGCATCCGTTGGCAACTTGACGAACGAAGTGTATCTACAGAAGCGTCTCAGTACAGGATTCTTCGGCGGCGAAGGTTTCCTGATGCGGAAATTCAGCGGTACAGGCTTAGTCTTTTTGGAAATCGACGGTTCCGCACATGAATACGACATCCCCGCAGGATCCTGTAAAATTGTCGATACAGGTTATTTAGCGGCCATGAGCGAAAGTTGTTCCATGGAAATCCGTTCTGTCAAAGGACTTAAGAACATGCTCTTCGGTGGTGAAGGTTTCTTCAACACCGCTGTGAAAGGCCCCGGCAGAATCATTCTTCAAAGCATGCCCATCAGTTCCACAGCCACGGTACTGTATCAGTTCATGCCGCATTCATCACATTGATGATTCAAGCAAACATGAACGGATTTTGCTATACAAGTCATTGAATTTGAACCACGAATGAACACGAATGAACACGAATGAACACGAATTGCCTCGCCGCCGTCATCCATGATGCTGATGATTTTGAATCAACATGACGTTATGAATTGCTGAAAATCTGGATGGATTCCGGCGGCTCGGCGGTTCGAATTGGGCTTCACGCGTAGGATCGCTTCACGCAAAAATAAAAAATGAAAGATCGCATTACATAAGATGAGATCCATCGTCTAGACTCCTAGAAATCTAGACTTCTAGAAAATCATATCACATTTCTACCCATTTTTCACCCTCTCTTACACATTTTTCGACCCACTTTTCACCCTTTCTTACACATTTTTCGACCCACTTTTCACTCTCTCTTACACATTTTTCGACCCACTTTTCAGTAATCCACTTGCGCACATAACATCTCCTTCGACGATGGCAATGCTTTCAATTGCTTTATTTGGATGCAGTCTTGATGATGGCTTCCATGATGCGCTTACGGCCATTTTTCGCTTCATCCCAATTGCCTTTTCTTGAGGTGAAGACCGCGCCGCAAATGCCTGTCATTGGATCGACGAAAATGCTCTGGCCAGTCCAGCCAGTGTGGTAAATCGTTCTCTTTGAGAGTCCTGCAGGAATACAGGCAGGACTCATGTCCCACCCGAAAGAACGAATC
>JAEEGH010028972.1_pt1 | contig 10861 bp, 8 predicted proteins | sample 9134181 | NCBI WGS metagenome assembly JAEEGH01 (sample SAMN16246544, study PRJNA631951) | gut metagenome | biome: gut microbiome; feature: rumen; material: DP-attached | host: Bos | place: Iran: Karaj | collected 2018-10
AAGCTACAGCACCCTCAGCCATGTAACGCAGAATGGTAGCGTTGGCATAGTTACGAGCACCCTTAGACACCTGCATGATAACAGGAGACTTAGTCTCAACAGCAGCCATCACGATAGCCTGCATCTGCTCCATTGTGTTGAAGTTGAAAGCGGGAATAGCATAGCCGCCAGCAACTGCTCTCTTAAACATCTCGCGAGTATTCACGAGACCTAAATCCTTGTAATTAACCATAATTCTTAATAATATGTTAGATGAATTAGAAATTTTCGACTGCAAAGTTAGTAATTTCTTTCCAAACGTCCAAACGCAAAAGCCACAGATTCCGAACTTTTCACGGTTTTTAAAACTTTTCCAGCGCTACGACTCCAACGGACCGCCAAAATGCAAACTGCAGATGACAAAGTAACGTAAAGATTCCCCATAATCCTCCAAAAATAACGGGCCCATCGTTTGGTGGACCCGTTATGATTGTATTCATTCCTGCCTAAAATTCATCAAAACCAGGGGCAGAATCAAAATCGTCGTCGAACATGGGAGCCATCGTGGGGTCACTCTGGTCGTCGGCGTTTAGGCTGCCTGCCAAAAGGGACGCGAATGACACCTCAAAGAGGCTCACTTCGGGTTCTATATATGTCTTCTTCATAACCTTATTTCTTTATAAACAATTTGAGCTTAAGCTCGAGCTCGTTCCCGTTCGGAAGAACTCGAGCAAGCTCAGTTCTTCTCTCACTTAATCACGACCTTACGGCCATTCTTGATATACACACCCTTGGTGGGATTCTCGACGCGACGGCCCTGCAGGTCGTACCACACATCAGACATCACGCTTCTGACATCAGACATCGTTTCAATTCCCGTCGTACCACCGCCGTTGTTGATGCTGAGACTAGTCACAGCCGAATCGAAGATGCCTGGTTTGAAGTAGGCGCGGAAGGGAGCACAGCCATCGTCCAGCACGAACTGGTTACCAGCGTCATTGATAATATAGATGTCGGAAGTGGCATCTGTCACAGTTGTGCCGATAAAGCGGTAGTTAGCACCTGTGACAGACGATACCGCGTCGCTCTTGTGAACGGTAGTATTATTACCAATGAACTTGATGGCCTTTGTACTGAGATCGTAGGCAGCACCCCAATGGTCACCTGGGAAGGCAACGATATACGGTGTATTAGCCTTCATGGTGGTGCCAGAGACAAAGTCGAAGTTCACAACGCCAGGTTCGTCGCTGACGAACTCCTTCAACCAGAACTGCTTTCCTGTTTCACCACTATTATGGAACCAGTCGATAGCCACAGCATCGGCTGTCACTGACGTCACGTCGAAAGGCAACATAATGGTGTTCCAACCTTTCGATCCGTCTGCGCCTTTCGTGAACGTGTAGTTAAACACGATATTCGTAGCCGTGAAATCGACAGGCGAAGCGAAGTTATAACCATCAGTGAGTGTGATGCTTGAAGCCAAATAAGTCGTACCATTGAATCTGACAACGTTGGTTAATCCTTCTGGAACAGCATCACTTGAACCAAGGATATATAGCGTGTTAGGATTGCTGTTCTTGGTGACGGAGGTCACGCCTGCTCCTGTCATTTCTACAGAAACGACATTATCAGGAACAGTGTAAGAATTTGCCGGTTGAAGGACCGTCTTATTCCCCGATGCATCAATAGTAACTATTGCGGGCTTACAAGTAAGCGTGGCAAGGACATTCCAGTCTGTCCAATCGCTATTTCTTAAATAGCAAACCTGTAATGGATAATTGGTATTGATTGTTCTGCCACTAGCTTCAAATGGAACATCGATGCTACCTCCGGCAGGAATGTAAGTATGTTTAGAATCAAATACCTTAGCATCTCCATTCACCATCCACTCATAATAACCTTCAAAATCATAGTCGGTACTGGGATTTGAAACGGTCAAGACGCCCTTCAATGTTGTGCCGTAGAAATTGTTATCACTACGGGTTTCGATTTGCTTAATTGTGGTGATTAGGTCTAAATCACTGGTCCTGGGCTTGCCTGACGAAACTGTGACGGTTGTTAAAACATCACCATACGTATTATAGCTGCCTTCACTATTAGGCCAGAAGAATACCAACTTATAAGTCCCGGCAGATTCAAAAGTCGTTTTTATAGCACAATTTTTAGAACCCCCAGCAGGAATATTAAAGAGGTCACCGGAAAGCAGACCATAACTATAAGGCTCGCTATCTCCATACTTAATACCAAGATAAATATCACCGCTATAGTCTAGTGAAGCGTTGTTTTTGACGGTAAGTGTATAAGTCACTTCCTGACCTGCAGTAGCAGAGGTTGGACCACTAATGCTTGTTACCGAAAGATCCGGTAAATGAGTAGATATATCTAAAACTGTTCCCCCGTCTGAAGGTTTCTGCACACCGACGACAGCGTCCTGACCGTAATGATAGCCGTCAGTAGAGCTGCTGCCGCCAATGCCCTGGTGGTCGGAGTCGAGGGCAGAGAGCTTAAAGTAGTTGTCACTCATACCGCCCCAACCCCAGTTGATATGGAAATAGTCCTCACCTTGATAACCGTCGCAAACGAATTCGTGACCACCACCTGACGACTGACCGCCATAAACAACAGGACGGTTCTGTTTCAGCTCGTTATAGATAAGCTCTATCCATTCGTTATAAGTATATAGACTGCGTACAGCCATCTGAGCAGTGCTGTTATAACCGAAATAGGTCTTGAGAGCTGTCACGACTTCTGTAGTATTAGATGATGATACCGAGCCATAGTGCATCTTGACGGAAGCGCCACAGTATTGCATTAGCTTGGCAACAGCAGACTTCTGGGTATCTGTCGCGCTGTTGGTATAATCATTCAACATATTGCCCCAATCAAAGGACGTGGCAGTCAATGTACTTACCGCAATACACGACGAGCCTTGGAAGTCTGTATCATATCCAGGAATATCTCCAGTCATATTGGCATACTCATGGTACTTCATCACCTGAGCCATAGCGGTAGCCACACAACCTGTGACAGCTTTATCACTTTCATATTCTGGGCAGTTGTCATTGTAGGGCGATCCCTGATCCCAATGCGTCTTCACCAGCGGGGCAATGGGTGTCTTGACAGCGGACGGAGTGCGGCGGACGACAGGAACTGTTATGGGCTGGATGTTGTGCTCGTTCAGCCACGCAATCTCGTCGGCATAACCCTGCAGCCAGGCACGCATGTTGCAAGGCATGTTGTCCGGGTCGAGGGTGCCCGTCTCGCTATAGCCCAGAATGGGCGCCGTGCGGTCGTCGTTCGACACGATGACATAGCCCTGGTTCTGTTCTGCGTTAAACACATAGAGTCCGCTGACGCGTCCCGCCATCTTCAGCTGGGGGACCTCAGCCTGACTCCTCCTCATGCCCGACGGCGTCTGCTGCAGGAATTTCTGAGCCTGTTGCAGTGCCTGCTGGGGCGTCACGTCACCTGCCGTCATGATGACAGTCATCATCACCGACAGAAAGAGTAGAATTGTTCTTTTCATTGTTTTATAATTATTGATAGTTGGATTGCTGCCTGCAAAGATAGTGCAAATCGAACGAAAAACCAAATAAATTTGGATTTTTCTGAGATGCAGCCTATTTTTTCCTTGGGAAAAAGATACGAATAAATGAGCAAAACACCAAATAAATTTGGATTTTTCTTTGAAATTTTCTCACTTATTCGTACCTTTGCAGTGAATAGCGTAAAGGAATAAGGTCAGACGGTAAATTGATAACAACAATGATGAAGAAGTTCCTCATAGGCATTACATTGATTATCCTGATAGCAATGGCTCTGGCAGCAATGACGAAGCCAGAGCGGACTGCTCATTATGACACGCTGAAAAAGGGCCTGACGGTGGTCATAGAAAAAGTAGTGGATAGCCATCCGTTGCTTCAACAGTATAATGCCATCAGCACGATGACGGCATTGAACGCAACCGACGAATACCTAAACCGGAACTTCCTGGTCTTCGAACATACGTTCTACAACGTAGGAGCCATCCTCTATCAGGACATGTTCATCCCCGTATCCATTGGCCTCTTCGGACAGGTTTGGCTGACCGTTGGCGAAGACGACCTGCAACGTCTGGCCGAACGCCCCGAGGTGATGCAGATACTTGGCATAGAGGATGCACTCAAGCAAATCAAGCACAAACTCCCATGACGTTATTCCATTGATAAGGATGCCAGTCACCTGGCATCCTTATTGTTTACTTCACAACCACTTTTCGAACCTGTCCGTTACTCATGCGAACAATGTTCACGCCCTTCTGAGATTATGACACGATACTACGAGAACAAACTGGCCGACATGCCTTTCATGGAGCGCTCGATGGAACAGCAACCCATCATCTTGGTGGTGAACGCCATGAACGAGCATACCACCTTGCGAATGGACGACATTGCCTATTTCCGCTACAACCAGGAACGGAAGATCTGGGAGGCTGTCTGCATGAATGGTGCCACCTATCTGTTGCGTCATCGTACCACCGCCGATGTCATACTGAACTATTCGTCCGCCTTCGTCCAGATTCACAAGCGTTTCATCGTGAACATCAATCAGATCAAGATGATACAGGAGTCAACGTGCGTCTTGGTGGAACCGATGGAACAAATCAATGAACTGCGCATCAGCAAGAATTACCGTGCACAGTTCATGTCCGCGTTTTATTCGCTATAAGCGTTTCACGACATATAAAGGAGAATCAGAATCCCTACCCTTACGGTGGGGGGAGGAGTTCTTTGCGGAGGAGGGCGACGAGGTCGCAGAACAGAAAAAAAAATGATTACAAAAGAGAGGACACATCTCTGATTCGAATGAATCAAACATATGTCCCCTCAATTATTAAGGAATAATCTTATTCTGCTTCAGACTGGTCAATGAGGTCGTCGACACAATCAACACCGACATTTACCACCTTGATGACAATCAATGCACCATTCGTTATCGTACGGTCTTTCCGGTATACCGTAATGTTTGTCTGACCAACTTTCAGTGCTGTCACCAAGCCATCCTCAGAGATGGTTGCCACGCTCTCGTCAGACGATCCCCAGTCGACATCACTGCCAGCACTCGTCGTTAATTGCAAAGTCTGGCCTATCTCAAGGGTTGTTACGTCGCCACTAACACCATAAATAACAATTTCCGGCTTAAAGATGTCATCTTCATTAGAAGCTGCGAAGCCTATAGCAAACAGCGCGATCGCCAATAGCGATAACAGGGTGCTTACCGACTTGCCGCTGAAGAACTTTTCTATCATTGATTTTTTCATAATCTTATACATTTTTCTTCCATTGTTTAATACGTTGGTTGTCACTTTGTGCTGTTCAGAGAATTATTGTTTGATCAACACTGCCTTGCAGGCCTTCACTTTCGACGTGTTATTCTTGATAGAATGGAATTTGTTGTCCTTCAGCACATAATAACTGCCACTTGTATAGTTTGTTGCCTCGATTGTAGGCACCAGTTTGTTACCCGCATAGCTTCTTGCATCGCCTGTAGATGGAGTAGTGCCACTCGTCTGGTTGCCAGGGCTGGCCACAATCTCATAGGAGCCACCACCCTTGCCATTCACACAGGCCACGAATACGCCATTGTTAGCCTTGATGCCACGGCGACCACCCTTCAGCTGGAGACTGTTCTCAGGAATATCCACGATACGAGCCTTACTGCCATCCAAATAAGCAGTATATGCCTTCAGTCCTTCCGGCAATACAATATCGACACCGCTCGACAATGTCCAGTACTTGTTAGGAGCAACAACCGATGCCATCACCTTCAAAGCCTCAAAGTTGTCCTGTAGAGATGCCATCAGCGCATAATCATCCAGTAGTGCCAACGGCGTATGAATGTTCACAGTACCAGCAAACGTACCACTGGCAATAGCAATAGCCTTCTCTGTATCTGGAAGATAGACGTCAGTGACCTCTTGTCCTGAAAATGCATCTGCGTTAATGGCAGTCACATCGTAAGTAACGCCGCCAATAGTTATTTCCGATGGTATCACTGCAACACCACCAGTGGGTTCCATTGACGTTATCGTCATTTCACCGTTCTCAGAGTCAGACAGTTCGACAGTCACGCCACCCACTGTTACTTTATTCAGTAATGATGCACTGACCTCCACATTTGCCTCCGGCATAGTGAAAGTCCATTCATTGCCGCCACCCGTAACGGTAACTTCCTTCAAAGTTCCCGGGGAACGACGAGGACCCTTGAGATCTCCCCAGTCAATGTAGGCCAATGACGTCACAGACTCTACGAAATAGCCTTTTTCCGGGGAAATTGACACTGTCACAGTCTTGCCAGCATCAGCATTCGTTACGGCAGTTCCATTCACTTTAAACGCTATGGTGCCATGTTCACAGGTACCAATGGTCAGATTGTATGCACTCGCAGTCAATGCCACGAGAGCAATAACCAATATTGAAAGAATTTTCTTCATATCTTTGATCTCCTTTTTATCTAATGATTACCTTTTTACCATTCATGATATAGAGGCCCTTCTTCGTAGGCTGACCCTGCAAGCAGCGTCCATTCAGGTCGTAGTAGATGCCATCTGGCAATTGCATGTTGTCAATAGCATTGATGCCTGTGGTATCTCCACCACCTACAATGCTACGACTCGGAGCTGGATTAACACTCTTTGGAACCTCTAACCAACAGCGATTAGCCTTGACGGTACCAGCATCCCTTATCCATACGAAATCCTTGCCATTGCATCCGTAGTAGTCCGTCGTAGTGCTGGCAGGCATTTCCTTAGTTACGAGCGTGCCCTTGAAACCACTATAGACAGCAATGTTGGCAGGAGCCTCATCCGTCGGTACGAGGACGACAGTCTTAGCAACATTGGAATTGTTATATACGAGTATCGGAGTCTCTGCTGCCGCCACTGTGATTTCACTTACGACGACGGTCTTGTCTGTCACGTTGGTCACCGTATAAAGTTTCGCGTCAGTTTCAGCCTCGTCGAGCTTCAGTGTTCGGTCTGAATAGTAGGTCACGTACACGCCTGCGGCAATGTCGACGGGGAATCCCTTAATGGTAGCCTCAACGCTCATTATTTCGTTAAACTCATTGTGGTTGGCGTCGGCCACAATGCGGTAGTAGACAGTGTAGGTCCTGATGTCCTTAGACGCCGGGGTGTCGATACTCCACGTCGTTCCATCCAGCGAATACTCCATCACGCCGCCTTCCACTGTACCTGGTTCAATCAGGATTTGGAGCTCGCCGGTGTAGACCAGTGTCAGTCCGACAGGAGGTGTGTAGGTCATGTCGGCCTTGTTGATGGTCACATTGACGAATGCTGCCACCTGGTCGTTGTGGTTGGCGTCGCCTACTACGCGGAAGGATACTGAATAGGTTCCGGCATTAGTGCCCTTGGGCAGTTCAGTACCCCACGTCGTACCGTCCAACGAATACTGCATTATGCCACCTTCAGCGGTACCAGCGGTAATCAGTGCCTGGGCAGCACCACTATATACCAGTCCTGCAACGGCTAACGGTGCAGTAAAGGTAACATCAGCCTTGGGGAGAGCTGCTCTGATGGGCTCTGCGGCCTTGTCGTTCTGGTTGGCATCGCCTCCAACGCGGAAGTAGACTGGATAGGTCCCAGCATTGGTAGCCTGTGGAAGTTCCGTGCCCCACGTTGCGTTGTCGAGTGAGTACTGCATCACACCTCCCTCTGCCGTACCAGCGGCTATCAGTGTCTGTGCAGCACCGCTATATACCAGTCCTGCAACGGCTGTCGGGGCCGTGTATGTAACATCAGCCTTGGCAATAGTAGCTTCGAACGACTCTGCAGCCTTGTCGTTATGGTTGGCATCGGCCACGATGCGGAACCAGACAGGATAGCTCCCGGCATTGATACCCGTAGGCAGGTCGGTGCTCCATGTCGTACCGTCGGACGAGTACTGAATCTGACCGCCATTAGCTGTTCCTGTCGAAATCAGGGCCAGAGGCGAACCAGTATAGACAGGATTCAGAGCGGCAGGAGCCGTATAGGTGATGTCGGCCTTGGCAATGGTCACATCAATATACTCTGCTGCCTTGTCGTTGTGGTTGGCGTCGCCAATAACACGATAGTAAACGCGATAGTTTCCGGCATTGATGCCTGTGGGTATCGTTGCGCTCCATGTCGTACCGTCGAGCGAGTACTGCATCTCACCACCATTCACCGTACCTGCTGCCACAAGAGCCAATGGCTCGCCAGTATAAACTGGTGTCAGGGCAGTAGGCGGAGTGCAAGTAACGTCAGCCTTGGTGATAATGACCTGGGCACTGCCAGTCTCAGTGATGTAGTACTGCTTGGTCACCTGATAGTACACAGTGTATGTGCCGACATTCGTATAGGTCGGATTCTCGGTGAGGGTATATTCTCCAGCGGCAGTACCATACTTGATGGTAGCGCCCTCAGGATCCGTCACCGTCACCGTGATGCCATGAGCTGCTTCGTCGTAGACACCCGTATATCCCGCTGACGATACGGTCATTGGAATATCGGTGATAGTCAGCGTGCCTGCCGACACGGTAGCAGCGACACCATTTCCCGTCATACCACTCAGCACGACGTTGGAGATGGTCAACGGATAGTCTCCTACGACATAGGGCATAGGAACGTCAACTGGGATATTCATCACAGTACCCGACGTACCCGTCAAGGCTACCGTTGGCTGGGCAAAAAGCATCACGCGGTAAAGATTGCTTCCCATGTTCTTCACAGTAACCGTGTGGCCACTGCAGCGTTCTGTCAGCGTTGCTGTCTCGCCGATGACCGTAACGCCGTCAGGGAGCTGGAAGTCGAACTGGACTCCTGCAATCACATCCGTATTGTCGATGTTAACGGGTAACATTCTCTGGCCCTTTGGCATGACAATATCGGGAATGCTTAACACATTGCTTGTCTGCGCACTCGTTACGAGTGAGACAAGAAATAACATACTATATATAAAAATCTTCTTCATAAGACACCGTACTTTTTATTTCACATTTCTATTTTCGCGGACAAAAGTTTTCTTACCGTTCTTGTCGATGCTGATAGCATGACCATGGCCTAAGCGGAGAAGATAAGAATCAGAAGATTCAAGCTGTTCAACAGCATTTATGCCCGTAGTGCCGTTGTCGCCAAGAGCAACAGAAATGCGGACAGCCTCACGGTCTGCAAGGACAGCACTGAAGACCTCTGCCGTTGACGATACCTTACCTATAACGGTTTCACCTACTGACAGGCAGCCACCGCTCAGCGAGTAGGCAATCATACGGACTCCGCCGTCAACCTGACGGGCCTCACAGATGAGTCCTCTCTGTTTCAGCACTTCTGAGAGCTCGATGGCATTGGTTCCAGAGAGCGTGATGTCAAATACAGCTACCGCGCTGGCACTGTTTATAACAAGATTACCATCCTTGACATAGAGCGTTGCCATGGTTGGTTCGTCGCCAGCCGAACGACGCTGAACTGCCATTGGTGCAGGAGCTGTCGTAAACACCTTGTTGACCAGTGCCACAACATCCTGGACATTGATCATTGCATCCACGATTAAGTCTCCGGCAGTGAAATTGAACGGATTGACCTTATAGTTGTCAAAGACATAGTTGACATCCGTCTGCACGTCCAGCACACTCACCTGACCGTCGAAGTTAGCATCGCCCTGCTCAAATTGGAGAGCCATGTTGAAGCTACTGCCTTCAGGCGTTCCGCTGCTGTTCAGCAACTCTGCCTTGAGGACATCGCCATTAGCTCCACGGAAAGCGTTGTCTGCGGAAGCGACGGTAAAGGTAACCTGTTCGCCCTGGACGTTCATCTTCACACTCCATGTCGCGTCACTCGTTGTCAAAAGCAGGCGGACGTTGTTGGCATACGACTGAGCGGCATGGTTGTACAGCAGGATATTAGGCACCTGTGCGATGGTCGTCGTGAGCGTAGCCATATTCAGATTCTTCGTCGCGCTAATAGTCTGATTAGCGATATTAAGGCTCGTTATACTGCTGGGAAGCATAGGCGTTACCTCGTCGAAGCAGTTACCCGAAACATCTAAAGTTGTCGTATTGGCATTGATAACTGTAGCATAATCGCCAAGGTTTCCACTCAGCTTATTGTTCGACAAGTTCAGACTCTGCAACTGTGTGAAGTTAAAGATTGACGGAGGAATTGTTCCTGTCATGTTCTTACCAGACAGATCAAGACCAATCACACGGCCTTCCTTGATGGTCAGTCCGCTCAGTGTTTTTGCCTTTGCCGGGCCACCAGACAAATCCCAGGAACCTGTCCAGCCGCATGCTGTCAATTCATCCTTTAGCGTCTGGATAGCAGCCCAGTCACCAGCGTCGAACTGGTAGATAGAGAAGGTAAAGACCTTCGTCTTTGCCAGACCATAATAGAGGTCGCTTTCTGCAATTTCCAGATAGATGTCATAATCACCGGGATTCTTTGGCTCCGTAGCAGTATAGTCCGTCATATTCTTTGTCGTATAGCTGAGGGTAGCCACGCCGACGCCTGTTGCTGTCACGACACTGGCACCATGATTCTCACCGTCATAGGTGACATCCTCTTCAGGCAATGTCAAAGTATAAAGGTCTGCCGTCATCGGAGCCTTGTCAATGGTAAATGTCGAAGAGAGTGATCCAGTGTAGTTTCCTATACCGGTAACGGTCAGGGTAGCTGTTCCCGGCACGATATTGTTAGTCCAGACGACAGTATAGTCTGTGTTCAATACCAAGTCGGCATAGTTTGCATTGCTGAAGCTCCATGACGGAGTGAACGGCTCACCATTATATACATAAGTGCCGTCGGCAATGTTGACACTGCCAGACAGAGGCTGCGGGGTAATTTGGAAGGTGTAAGTCTTGCGGCCAATGG
>JAEEGH010028975.1_pt1 | contig 10860 bp, 6 predicted proteins | sample 9134181 | NCBI WGS metagenome assembly JAEEGH01 (sample SAMN16246544, study PRJNA631951) | gut metagenome | biome: gut microbiome; feature: rumen; material: DP-attached | host: Bos | place: Iran: Karaj | collected 2018-10
CATAGCCAAAAGGCCGTCGTCCATTAATGACGGTCTCGTAGTCTATGTTACCATTCATATCGGTATCGTAATAATACATCGGTTCCTCATACGGATTATTCAGTACGGGATTGTCGTTATTGGTTGCTTGCATAAGCGTTATTCGTTTATGCGTTGCTCTCTAAAAAACACAGTCTGACCCTATACACACAAAACGTGGACGAGTACTCATCCACATTCCAGGTGTTTGGTCAGACCTTCCGCAAGAACAAGTAACGTCCACGATTACCGTGAACGTCTGTTGTTTTATGCGGACTTCTTCTGCGACCAAACTTCGGAATGTCTTATAAACAGCAAACGCTATATTTTACCCTCAATGTCATATCAGCACTCTGCACTCAGAGCTTGATGCTTTGCAGCATGCGTCGTTTACGACGATTCGCCAATACTCGTTGCAAAGATAGCAAAAAACTTTCAAATATGAACATCTCTGCGCAAATTTACACATCTTTTAATATCAGAGAATGTAATTATTCTCCAATTTGGGGAGCAGATTCGAAATAACATAGCCAAACTAAGAGCAAGTTTATCTTGTTATTATTTGTTTATTCGAAAAATATACTTATCTTTGCAGCTGAATCATTTTTGTGTATTTATGAATGCAACAATAGATATCAGCTATAATCAGATGCTGTACTTAATACAGCAGATGCCTATTCGTTCACAATTGCGGTTGGGTAAAGCTTTGACACGCCAGAATATCCGTGCTGAACTGAATCAATTCCTTGAAACGTTCCGTACAGACGAGATTTCTGAAGAGGACATAATGGCTGAAGTGAAGGCAGTAAGACACAAGCGCTATGCCAAGAAAGTCTAAGCTTCGAGTCATTGTCGACACCAACTGCTGGATTAGCTTTCTAATTGGAAGAAGGCTTTCTCGTCTTGTTGACTTGTTGAGTAATCAGAAGATTCTCTCCATCATCTGCCATTTTTCGTCGCTGCGGGCGGTGGCGGCACAGCCTTGGAACTGCGAGACATAGGCTTCCCACTCTGCTTGCCGGGGCAGCAGAGCCAAGCGAGCCATGTCACGGCTCCAGTCGAAGTCGTCGACAGTATCACAGATCATAAAGAGCAGGCGCCCACAACGGTAAATCTCCATATTGAGGATTCCGACCTGCCTTTGGCCTTCGACTATCTCGGGCCAGACATGGGCATGGGCATCAACGTATTTTGCAATCATTTCCTCGTCGTCCACGAGGGTCAAAGTCTGGCAGTATCTTTTCATCTTCTGTTCCTTGATTCTTACACTGCAAAGGTACGAATAATCACCGTCATCTGCAAACAATCCTGCCAAAAACCGTCATTTTTGATTCCTGCTTATTTACCATTTTTACAAATTTGATGTCTCGCGGCATCGAATTTTATATCCCGTTCTATCAAAAAATATGCCCCGCAGAGGAAAATCGGGACATACTATTTCCCTCCGTCAGACATATTATTTCCCACCGTCAGGCATATTATTTCCCACCACGAGAAATAATAATACGTTCTGTCAGGCATATTCTTTGCAGCATTTCACGTTATAGCTTGATCCAAGGGAATCACTATAGTGCTGAAAATTACGATTTGTACTATACCAATCCAAACAAAAACAGAAAACGTAGCTTGCGAAAATGGAATTTTCTTTAGTGGAAAGACTTCTTTAGTTCCATACTCATCCTTAGGTTGTCCTTTAGTGCTCCTTTACTCTTTCCTGAAGTTTTTTGTTACTTTTTTCTTTTTCAGGCAGTGAATTAAAAATTAAATTTGTACTTTTGTAGCCGCTATCTGCCTGTCGCGGCTGGGATATACATTGAGGTGTATGGAGCTGGATGGCGGGAGCACTACATTGCGGAATAAGCGACACTGTACGCTTTGTTTTTGGCAGCTTGAACGTCGGAAATTCAAACCTTGTTCAGAGACAATAGCAGAGGTGACGCCTACGGGTGTGTATATACGCAGCCGGAGTGTGCCGAGGGTTAACCATGCCCTCAATGGCACACTTTTGGGTGCATTCTATATATACTCCAGCGTGGGTATCTTACTCTGTTCGTTCTAACAAGGAGGCTTCCGACGGCCTAAGCAGCAGAACGGGCAGGTGTAGATACCCCGTTTTTTCGTTATGTAGGTACCAATAGAATAATAATAATCCATCTGACTTTGGGTGTTTGTCAGAACATTATAGAAATGCAAGGCAACAAAGAGTAACTGACAAACAATAATACGAGATTCATTTCACTTCTGATAGCATAGAACTGGAAAACTAACAAACGCAGAAGCAGAAAGGGATAATGACCTCGCACGAGAACGGCGTGGGGGATTCGTTATGCTTAAATTCTGCAGCGTTTCCAGTCGCTTATGCTATAAGCATGACCAACCCCTGCGCTTTCATCTGAAAACGCAGGGGCTTTTTGGTTGCTGTGACAATATATGGCGAGAGTTTATCAGAAGAGTCAACCCCAACAGCTGGACTTGTTTCAGCTACAGGCAGAATATCCCAATGAGATTATCAGTAATCCAGGCATAGAAATCAATCTGGATGATTTGGATTTAACCAAGAATGTGCTAATCTGCAATGTTAAGAAAGACAATGTGGAGCATTTCTTGGATGGAACAGCAAAGATATATTATACGGGAAAACGTTTCCCATCGACAGTTGCGCTCAATAAACTATATTACTTTATTCCCTACATAGGAAAGCAATGCGACCTTGATTATTTTGGTATCAGAGATTTGTATCTGATAAAGATTGCCAGAGTAGGTTCACGCAGAGAAGGAGAACTTGACAATGACCCTAATGACCTCCGTCTCGTCTTTGAGTTGCAGTTCGTGAAGCGGCTCTTTCCTGAATACAAGAAGCACCGACTTCAAATATGGGAGGCATTTACAGACACGAGTTTAGGACAATTGTTTGATGACCAAAAAAAGAGAGTACTCCCTTTACGTTCGCGTCTGACTTACATTAGCCTTTTCAGTTGTGCTGGTATAGGTTGCTATGGATTCAAGCAGGAGAATTACGATTGTGTGGCTACGGAAGAACTGATAGAACGCCGCCTGAATGTTCAGAAATACAACCACAAATGCCGCTATGACAGTGGCTACATCTGTGGAGACCTGACTCTGCAAGAAACCCATGACAAAGTGTTCCACGAGATTGACATGTGGAAGAAGAGAGAGCGGATTAGCGAACTAGATGTAATGATAGCCACACCACCTTGTCAAGGAATGTCTGTTGCAAACCACAAGAAAGGAGATGAACTGAAAAGGAACTCGCTGGTGGTTGAATCTATCAAATTCATACAACAAGTCAAGCCCAGATTCTTTGTGTTTGAAAATGTACCAGCTTTCTTGAAATCTATCTGCACAGACACTGATGGTGTGGACAGATTGATAAAGGACGCAATAGAGCTGGACTTAGCTGGCGATTATAACATTGCAGCAAAAGTCATCAACTTCAAAGACTATGGCAATCCCAGCAGCAGAACCAGAACGCTAGTTGTTGGCGTGAGAAAGGATCAAAAGGAAATTACACCTCTTGAACTCTTCCCCGATAAGCAAGAAGAACAGACACTACGGCAGACGATTGGTCATTTGCCTCACTTACATACAATGGGAGAAATATGGGACCAAGACATCTATCATGCTTTCCGTCCGTACGCTCCACAGATGGAAAGATGGATAGAGAACATAACCGAAGGTCAGTCTGCTTTTGATAACGAGGATGAGAGTCGCATACCTCACCATGAAAAGGATGGCGAAATCATCTTCAACCAGCGCAAGAATGGCGACAAATATACCCGGCAGTATTGGGATAAGGTGCCCCCATGTGTTCATACACGCAACGACATCCTTGCCAGTCAAAATACCGTTCACCCCACAGACAACAGGGTTTTCTCTATCCGTGAGGTGATGCTGATGATGTCCGTCCCACAGGAGTTTGAATGGAGTGCGATACCATATAGTAAGCTGAACGCTCTTCCGTTTGAAGAAAAACAGAAGTATCTGAAGAAAGAGGATATCAACATCCGACAAAGTCTGGGTGAAGCTGTACCGACCATCATCTTCCAACAGATAGCGCACAAGATAAGAATTAAGGTGACAGAAATGGGGTTGAGTGAACAAGAGATAACTAGTATTATTGACAAGAATGAATTGACCGAGTCAGCGACGCTACTAAAGTATATCAAGAAAAATAAAAAGCTTGGTTTTGTGCGTTTGGCTAAGATAGCGGAATATGCAAATAGCATGAGAGAAGAGACAGCGGCCTATTATACAGGGCAGGATATCTGCTACGCCACTGTCAAGCATCTTCCCGATTATCCAGATTCGAAAGTCTTGTATATACTTGAACCTGCAACAGGTGTCGGAAACTTCCTGCCTTCATTGTTCATGAAGTATGCAAATGTGGCAGAACTCCATATTGATGTCATAGACATAAATCCAGAAAGTATTGCTTTGCTTCAGCAGATACTTCAGTCAATACCACTTCCAAAGAATGTGCGACTGAACTTCATCAATAAGGATACATTGTTGCAGAATTTTCCTAAGAAATATGACATCGTTGTTGGTAATCCACCATACATGAAAGTGAAGGACAAGAATCTGCTCAAAGTCTATAAACAGTCCGTAAAGAATGCGGATACAAGCAATATATTCTCTTTCTTCATTGAGAAAGCTTTGGAACTTGCAGATGTTATCTCGTTGATTGTACCCAAAAGTTTGATTAATGCGCCAGAGTTTGGCAAGACTCGCCAACTGGTGAACGACTTTCCGATAACGCATATCGTTGACTTCGGTGAGAAAGGCTTTAAGGGTGTGAAGATTGAGACTATTGCCTTTACTATCAACAAAAGAGACAAGAGTGGGATGACGAAAGTGGAATCTTACATCACCAACTCTGTTGAGGTGAAGCCGCAGTCATATATAACCGACCCTGCTTTCCCCTATTGGCTGATATACCGCAATCATGACTTTGACGAGGCTGCCAGCAAAATGCGATTTGGTATCTTCAAAGCGTTCAGAGATCGTACACTCACAAAAGCCAATACGGCCCCTAAAGGAACCATTCGAGTACTGAAGTCTCGCAACATAGGCAGCAACGAAATCATAGACATTGAGGGCTATGATACCTACATTGATGACATCTGCAATCTTGAGGTAGGAAAATACTTGAACCATACGGAGTGTGTGTTGGTGCCCAACCTGACTTACAATCCCCGTGCCTGCTTTATGCCCAGAAACTGTATTGCTGATGGCTCTGTTGCTATCTTGACAGTTGTTGACGGCGAAACAGTAACAGAAGCAGATTTGGCCTATTATGCTACTGACGAGTTTAGCAAATTCTATAGCATAGCTCGCAATCGTGGTACTCGCTCTCTTAATATTGACAACAACTCTGTGTTTTTCTTTGGTAAGCTATTAGACAAATGAATATGATTGATACAATAACTAAATTCCTGAATCAGTATGATTTGGATGTACGTAAGAGTCACGATGCTCGCTTTATGGACCAGAAATGTACACCAGATGTAGTGTGCTTCATTGCAGACTGTCTGATAAACCTCAATCCTACGGGCGAATTTATGGTGCAGGATGTTTGGGATATGCAATATTTTATCAAGAACGCCTCTGCCATTTTCTGCAAACCAAGTCCAAAGAACGAGACTGCAAAGCACGAATACGACAAGTTTATCCAACAGCCCTTACGCATGTTGTCGTATGCCCATGTACTTAAAATAGAGAAAAGGGGAAACATTAACTACTATCGTATCGCCAACCAAGAGATTCTGGAATACATAGCAACAAAGGAACGGAATGCCTATAATTTCCTGTATGCCTATATTGTCAAGGTATTAGGTGATAGTGGAATATTGAAATATTTCGAGCAATTCAGAGAGGCTTGCCAAAATGGTACAATAACTCAACTTGAGTTTAAAGAACTAAAGGACAGATACACACGATTCATTATTGGCAATACCGCTATCAATGGAGAGGTGGAAGTGGCTCGTATCTTTACGAAAGTCATTAATGTTTATTCCGCAGAAAATGATATTCAAGGAACGGAAAAAGGACGACTATCTAAAGATATCATAGTTTTCTCCGATTTGATGTACAATCGTAAAAATTGGCGAGATGTAGATAAGGCGAAATCTCAAACGCGTCAGGAAGCCGCAACAGATGCAGATAGGCAGCAGCAGGAAGCTTACGATGCATATCAAGTAAGTAAAGCAATGAACCTACTACGCAAAATTCAGCCTGAGAGTGAAGTGAAAGACCAATATGCCAATGGAGAGGCAACTCAAGTGCACCATATTTTCCCAAAATCACAGTTCCCAGAGATTGCGCACTATCTTGAAAATCTGATTAAACTGACGGCTACTCAGCATTATACGAAAGCCCATCCCAACAATCATACGCAGATTACGAACAGAGACTACCAGTTAGTCTGTTTATTGGCAAAGTCACTAAATATCGAGCAATCGTTGAAGACATGCGGCGATAAATACTATAGGAAAGAATCGTTCATCTATGTCATCAACATTGGTCTGCACACAGATTTGAGTCAAAAACTATCTTTCGCAGATATTCGCAAACAATTACGCATCTTATATAACGCAGCATAGTATGTACAAGTCATATTTTGGAAGAACTGGTCAAGTACGGTTTTCGGGACCAGAGGAGTATTATGAACTACTTGGATATCTGGCAAAGTCAGATGGTTCGACATCACTTACTTGGGAGAATAATGAAGACCAAGGTGCTTGGGGAAGCGAAGGACGCATATGTTTTTATACAAAAATGCTTCCACCAGCTGGACATTTGCGCTTCACGGCAGGCAATGGCTCCATCTACAAGAGAGTCAACTGCAATGATTTCGTAAAGCACATTTGTCAGCACCATCATTTTGTACAGGGTAAGTATCAGGATGTGGCAGCTATACGAAAGACAATACCTTTGAATTATCGAGACTGTTTCGATAGAGGATTGAAAGGGTAGATTACTGCCTTTTGTCATAGTGTAAACACACTCCAGGCTGCTTGAGTATAGCTAGAAGCTGCATAGAAGCAAGCAAAAAGAAGTCTTAAAGCAAGCTGGAGTAAGACTACATTATACCCCAGTTCGGGATAAGAAATATCTCAGATTACCAACTTTTTATGCGACTTCCTTATCCCGAACTGGGGTATCACATCCTGTGCGATGTCCTCTGCCATATCCTCGCCCGCCTCAAAGTCGTAATTGCTTCATTGCCAAAGCGGTTCGTTCTCCCACCCTGCGGGGAAGCCCATATATCTGGTGACGGTATGCGGATAAGCTTTGAGAAGGTCTAACAGCCTGTCTTTGATATGGCTGTTAGGCGTGATGCTCTGTTCAAGATAAAGCAGGGTACATAATTGAGAATACAACTTCATAGGTCGTATATACTGGGTATTGACCCACGTAAGAGGCAGTCGCCTTGGCAGCTGTGGCATGGCTGGATAGCGGCGGTTCCATGTACGGGCATGATGGGCACAGCAGTTGCGAAGGACGGTAAGACTGCGCATCCAACTTTCCAGATAGGTGTACTGGGGCAAGCCGACGCTCCTTGCCACCTGTTTCTTCACCTCCACATCTTTCATATTGGCATACAATTTCGAAAGATTGCCGAATGAAACGATTTCCAGCGTCTTCCATACGGGAGGCATGGATGGTGAACTGTACTTGGCAAAGTGCTCCTGTAGAAATTCTTCCTTCGATCGGCTAAGTTCCACTTGTATGTTGTCAAGGCATGTCTGGAATATGTTGCGATTGTTGAACTTAGAAGCATCCATGAACCAAAATGCCCCGTGCGTCATTGAGAAGAAATGAATAATGCGTGTGCGCAGGGCAACCTCTATGTCCTGTATAGCGGTGAAGACGATGGAACGCAGTTCCCTGTCGAATGTGTATAGCGAAATGACATCTTCGAGGCGTGTGCCACTTGCAAACCGATGAGTATTCTCGTCTGTCTCGAAGATTTTCCAGTAGCTGGCCAAACGGAAGTAACTGATGGAGGCAAGTTGCTTCAAGGCTGTGTCCTCATCGCTGACGATGAGACCGCGTTGCTTCAGTATAGCAAGCTGAGTGGTAATGTCTGTAGGTTGCTTGTTATATCTCATACCATTATAAATGACGAAGTCCCGCCGTGGTACGCATTGTTAAGAGGCGTGGCGGGAACTGTTGGTGCAAAGGTACTACTTTTATTCGGAATAGCAAAACTTTTTTGAAGAAAAAGAATAAAAATGATACAATACAACCAATAATAAATACATCAATCACGTTCGTAGAACAATTTTATAATATAATTAAGACACTGTGAATTGTCCGGGTTTATGAGTTTTCATAATCTTGTAGAGCATATTCTCAGGACACAAAAAAATAATCCAACGATACGTTCCTTCTACTAAATATTGGCAACTGTCTGATAATAAGTGCAATATACGTAATTCTACATCTACTTTGCCTCTACTTTACTTCTACTTTGCCTCTATTAGTCGTCTACATTCACTTTAGAGGAGGGTATTGGCAACAGAGCACGGAGCTGGCTTGCCGTTCCCACGGTGGGAACATCACATTCCCACCGTGGGAACAAGGCCCTATCACCATGCAAGAAAGGCATTCCCAACATGGGAACGCGTGGAGAGCTACAGGGAACATGACGGAGCTCTTGACGAGGTAAGGTACCAAAGTAGAAGCAAAGTAGAGGCAAAGTAGAGGCAAAGTAGAGGTAATATTCTATTTAATACGCTATAACACAATAGTTTACATGTATCTTAGTAGAGGTAATTACCTGCTGCAACTCCGGTGACTCCTAAGAATACCAAGTATTATCAGCAGATATCCTGTGAGGCACAGCATCGGGGCGATGACAATCCTACAGCGCGAGAAGATGTCTGGATTGAAAGATTGTCCGGTACTACCTGAACCAGACATCAGGATATAGCCTATGAGTATCAGGGCGCAAGCCATGATGATGATTCGTTTTCCGCTTAAGCCAGCGAGTATGGATTGTTTGACTTTATTGATATTGTTTGTTGTAGTGCTCATATTGCTTGATGTATTGATGAATGAATTCGGTTCTTTCAAATTGTTCTGCTACGGCAAGTGCCTGTTCCATAGTCTGCATCCATGTATAGCGGTTATAAAGAGACCCGGCACGACGCGATGGTTTGACGGTGTCAATCCAAGAGAGCCATTCGTCAGAACGGCGCAGCAGGTTGCTGACAATCCCGTCACCCTGTTCCGGCTGGCGGGCAATATAATTGCAACGGGCCATTGACAGTGCGTATTCTGTATAGGGTACGTTCTCTTGCGGCATTTCCTTCTGCCACTTATGACATACGGTCAGGGCTCGCTTCAAGTCGCCGCGCTGAAGAAGAGAGTCGATAAGCACACCCATGATGAGCTGATGCGTATTGGCCATACGCTTGACATCTTCATCCACATAGATTCCTTTTGTGCTCAGACCGCCATAACGGAAGCGGTGCATGATGTTGTCATAAAGCCTCTCCACGTCAATCCTCTGATTCGTAGCCGTAGGAGAAATGCGATAGGCAAGCCCTTCAAGCACCAAATGGTCGCGGAGACAGGACAGATTGTCTGAACCAGAACTGATGGAGGTGTATATAGGACGGCTCCAATCGCCATGAGACAGCATCTCCAGCACCATCAGGTCACTTTTGTACAGAACGCGTTTATCCTTTAGTGAGACTGTCATTTTGCCTTTATCGGACGTGATGGTGACAGAGTCCGTTGGGATGCACTGCATGTCTTCCTGTTCATTGAGTACCCAGTGGCTGATGATATTCTTCAGTTCGAAAGGTTCCTCGCCCAACAGTTCCTTGGCCTTATCAGGGCTTTGTTCCATGAAGGTTAATATCTCCTGCTTTAGTTCTGGACGTACAGGCACATACTCCCTCCTGCCCTCCTGATAGTCATTGTGCTGCCAACTGATGGGAAGTGCCGGAGAGTCGTATGCCGGACGCTTCATCTGGTCGATATACCAGTCGGTTTGCAGGTATTCCATATTAACGACGCGGGTATCGGTGCGCACACCTTCCACCTCATGGTTATACCAAAGTGGGAATGTGTCGTTGTCGCCATTGGTCAGGATGACGGGATGTCCCTCTGGCTGCATACTGTTGAGATAGTTGGCACCGAAGTCACGGCAGGTATAACGGCCTGAGCGGTCATGGTCATCCCACGTTTGGCTTGCCATCTGGAGGGGAACCAGCAGGCAGAGTAGAGCCTCACCCCCGGCCCCTCTCCAAAGGGCGAGGGGTGTAAATAGCTTTGCCCATCGTTTCGGTCCTTGAAAGTAACCACTCCCCTCGCCTTTTGGAGAGAGGTTGGGGGCGAGGCCTCCCACTCCCATACCTATCCAGATGGCAAAGGCATAGAACGAGCCCGCGTAGGCATAGTCACGTTCACGCGGTTGGAGCGGCGTCTGGTTCAGATAGACCACGATGGCAAGTCCCGTCATCAGGAACAGCAGCATGACAACCAGGAACTGTTGTTTACCTTCGCGTCCCTTGCGCCATTGCCATAACATTCCCACCAGTCCGAGTATCAGCGGTAATCCATAGAACACGTTACGCCCTTTGTTCTCTTTCAAGTCAGACGGCAGCTTCGACGTGTCGCAACCTAACAGCCAGTCGTCTATCCATCGGAAACCTGTAATCCAGTTGCCGTGTTCCACCTCTCCGTGTCCCTGAATGTTGTTCTGCCGCCCCACGAAGTTCCACAGGAAATAACGCCAGTACATGAAGTTCACCTGGTAGGATAGGAAGAAGCGCAGATTCTCTGCAGCAGTGGGTACGCCGTCCT